>Ga0208482_1000580_pt1 | contig 11024 bp, 7 predicted proteins | sample LakMenEpi26Sep10_FD_150737 | JGI IMG/M metagenome (GOLD analysis project Ga0208482, IMG submission 150737) | Freshwater microbial communities from Lake Mendota, WI - 26SEP2010 deep hole epilimnion (SPAdes) | ecosystem: Environmental > Aquatic > Freshwater > Lake > Epilimnion/Euphotic zone ... | reverse complement strand
CGGGATGAAGGGTGCGCCATCGTTTACACCACCCATTACATCGAAGAAGTTGTACGACTTTGCAACAAGATTGGTTTCATGGCTCAAGGTTCCCTGTTATTTCATGGCACCTTGCAAGAATTCCAAGCCCAGATAATCATGAAAGCTCTCGCCAAGAAAGCCAATACCACTACTCCCAATTATATTTACGAAGAAGATTATGATGCTTCGCTAACAGATCAAAGCCTGCTTCGAAAAAATCAAGCTGAAGAAACGCATTCTCTTGAACAATATCTTCTTGAACTAAGTGAAATTAAGGTTGCCTGATGTTTAAACAACAACTAAGTCTTCTTTGGATTCTTGCCTCAAAAGACATCCAGCTTTTTCTAGTCGATAAGAAAGCTGCTGCTCTTTGCTTCCTTGTGCCGATCATTCTCGCAACCGGGTTTGGATATGTCTTTTCAAAACCATTGCAAAACGAAGACCTAAAACTACCGCTCTTAATCATTCGAGAAGATAACAGCCCTCTCGCAATCAAACTCACCGATGCACTGCTAAAAAGCCCAAAACTAAACGCTGCACTTGCTTCAAGAGAAAATGCTTTAGCTAAAATCAAAACGCAAACTGCGAAAATAGCTCTCGTAATCCCGAAAGATTTCGCCAGCCAAATAGCACTTAAGAAAAAAGTCCCTGCTATCGAAATATTACATCACCCAACTGCTTCTTTAGAATCCAAATGGGCCGAGGGTGTATTTACCGAAATAGCTTTTCACGAAGCAGCACCTGAACTACTTGGTTTCTGGTTGCCTGGCGCGGCTTCCCTGAAATTGGAAAGACCTTTCGAAGTAAAAAAAGAGCCCTACCCTGCGGGTATTGATATCAGCCGACAAGCTTACAGCCATAGCTTCAGCGGCATGACCATGCAGTACCTCTTATTCTGGGGCATGGATTGCGGCCTATTATTATTACGCGAACGCAGGCAAGGGATCTGGAAACGCCTTAAAGCAGCCCCTATCCCCCTTACTACTCTTCTCGGTGGAAAAATTATTGCCACCGCACTCATCGCCCTCACCCAAATCTTTTTGACGTTCAGCTTTGGAAGCCTTGTTTTTGGTGTCGCAATCAATGGCTCTGTTTCGGGCTTCTTCCTGATGGCCATCGCAACCGCAGTACTTTCTGCTGCAACCGGATTATTGGTGGCTGCAATTGGTGGTACCGAAAACCGCGCACGAAGCATGGCAATTCTTTCGATTCTCAGTCTCTCTATTCTTGGTGGGCTTTGGTTGCCTTCCTTCATGCTTCCTCTTTGGGTCCAAAATTTCTCGCTCCTTCTTCCTACCACTTGGATGATTAAAGGATTCGAAGGTGTCATTTGGCAGGGCATGGGGCTGCTTGATGCAACTTATTGCGCACTTGTCACACTTTCTTTTAGTGCCATCTTCATTGGTTTCTCAATCTTGAAATTCCAATCAACAAACCAACATACCTCCACCGATGGAGTTGGCTCATGCAATTAAAACCAATGCTGATCATCTTCTTTGTGCTTTTGTATGCAACATCGTTAAATGCCGAGGTATTAATCTACAGGCCTGTTCCTGTTCCAAAAATAGAGATGGAAGACCAGTTTCAAAAACCATACAGGCTCGATAATTACAAAGGGGATGTAATCATATTGCTATTTGGTGATAAAGAAGGTGCGGATGCAAACAAGTTGCTAGGTCAAACGATTCATGAATCCTTCCACCCACAAGCCAAAGGCAAGAACCCAGGACAAGCCCGATTCGCTCCCGTTATTGAAATTGTCAACCAACCACCTGGTACCCGAGCTCCCGAAGTTCATACCATTGCTGTAGCAAGCATTGGGAAAGTACCAAACCTCGTAAAAGTTTTCATTCGAAATCAATTTCAAAAAGCCTCACCCGAAGTTCCAGTATGGTTAGATTTTAACGAAACCATGCGCACCACTTTTAAGTTCAAACCTTCTTCCGCAAATCTGGTGGTGATTGATCCCCAAGGCAACCTTCGCCTGAGCGCCAGTGGCAACCTTACCCAAGCAGAATTTACCGATCTGGTGAACGCCATCGAAGGTATCAGGGTGGAATCTGTAAATGCTCAAGTCATGCCAAAAGCCCCGTAATAATGCCTGATAAGATTAGTTATCAGCTTTTTCACTTTAAAATCGAAACTTTTATTACAATAATGGGTCTAAATAATATGTAATCTTCATTCCCCGTGGCGGTGATCAAGTAATGTTCCTTAAATATGTTTCCTTTAGTTTGATTTCGTTGATCTTTTTCGCAATCTCCGCACCGGCGCAGAAGGCTAATAAAAACAATCCGAACGAAACTTTTTCCAAAGCCAATATTTCGAAGATTCAAGGCACGCAATTCACCGCAAGGATTTCTACGGACCCAAACCGCAAAGCCATTACCGTTCAGATTCCCAATCAAAAAGTTGTCAACAAAAACGATAACGATAATAATAAGAATGACAAAAATGATAAAGACAACAACAATAAGAATGATAATAAAAAAGGAAAAGACAATAACAAATCACCCAATTCCCAAATTCAAAATCTTCAAAAGCAAATAGCTCAGGCTCAGGCTAAACAGATCCAGATGTTGAAATCCTTGAAAATTGCCACCGAGTGGGTCGAGATTGAAATCCCGATCAACGAAACCACCAAAATCAGAACCAAAACACCTCTCGAAGTTTATGATGATAAAGGGTACATAAAAAAATACACCGCTGAAGAACTTAAAACGCTTAAAGGTAGCAACCCTAATCTTCCTGGATACGAAGTTAAAATTGATGATCTTAATCCGGGTGCAGTTGTTGAAGTCACCTTAAATAGATCCCCCGGAAATAAAGATGATGACAAGAAAAAAGATGATAAGGTTTTCGCAACCATGATCATGGTGATAGGCAAAGACGCCACCTTCAAACCCGCTGCGGATAATTCGAAAAATAAAAAGAAGTAGGCAACTTAAAACCTCAGTTGAGAACTTAAACACACGTAAAAGAATGGCAGACAGCCAGTACCCGCTTGCGTTTCTAAACCATTAGAAAGTAAGGTGATGGTAGAAAAAATTACCCAAATCATGGAAATAGTATTAATGATGGAGACGGACAGGCCAAAACCACAAAAGTATCTACCCATCTCTTAGTAAAAAAGTGGTATAATAATTCTGAAAGGATATCTAAAAATGGCTACCGTTACAATCTTAGAAGCACAATCTACACTTTCAGATCTTATCCACAGGGCCACCCTTGGTGAAGAAGTAGTTATAACTGAAAACAACCTACCCATAGCGAGACTTGTTCCGGAATCGGTTTTACCTTTAAAGAAACCCCGAATGGCTGGAACTCTTCGAGGAACCGTGCTGCATATGGCGCCAGACTTTGACGCCCCGCTTGAAGATTTCAAGGAGTACATGGAGTGAGGTATTTATTGGATGCCCACGCCCTGATATGGTTCGTTGATCAGGATCACCTGTTAAGTCCCAATGCGCATTCGATAATGTCAAACTCAGCCACCGATTTGGTTTTAAGTGCTGCAACGATTTGGGAAATAGGGATCAAAGTTGGTTTGCAAAAATTACCTCTATCAATGCCTTTTAAACAATGGATGAACAAAGCAATTGCGGATCTTGGTTTAGTAATTCTGCCAATCACCGTGGAATACATAGACAAACAGATTGGGCTACTTCATCACCATCGGGATCCATTTGACCGCATTTTGGCTTCGCAAGCAGTTGTCGAAGGAATACCGCTCCTTAGCAAAGACGCAACTTTCGATAGCTACGGAGTTGTGCGCATCTGGTAAAAAGTAGACATACATTATGTTTCGTTAAGAAACACCGAATCCCTACCCTGTCGGGCGCAGTTGTCGAAGTCACCTTAAATAGATCCCCCGGTAAAAAAGATGAGGGTAAGGTTTTTGCTAACATGATCATGGTTATAGGCAAAGATGCTACATTCAAACCACCTGTCGATAATTCGAAAAATAAAAAGAAGTAACTCCCTTACGCACCCCAATTGAGAAATACAACTGAAGGAATAGAGTGAGCATTCTGCTGTATTTTAACATTTGATAATCTAGCCTTCAAATTACACCGCCATTCTTGATTCAAAGTAATGTTTTAAATTCGTTAATGAAAGTGAGACAAAGTGGCAAAAAGCACTGGTTTTTCACTACACTAATCTAGTGTGATGTAACCGGTTTTCTAAGAAATGTACATGAACGAGCCTTCCACAATACCCGAAAATAAACAACCTCTTCCAGGCAAAGGGGAAGTTCGTGCACTCATCACAAAATTGCTCGAAGTAAAGGAAATGCACAAGGTTGCTGAAGCCCTAGCGAAGGGCCAAAGCGCCACCGTTGATGGTTGTTGGGGGTCTTCTGCTTCCATGGTGGTTGCAGCTTGCGCAAGTAGAATCAAGCACAATATCTTGATCGTGTTATCACACCCTTCAGATTTAGAATTCTGGGCCTCAGAGCTAGAAACTTTCAGCGGGTTAGAAACAAAGATTTTCCCCGCAGATGATGATTTCGCAGGGAAGTTCAGCAATAAATCCGAAGCGGCATGCGCAAGGCTTAGGCTCGCTTTATCACTCAACATCCCAAACAAACCCTCTATTGTGCTTGCTTCAATACCCTCGCTGTTACAACCATTGCCCAGTATCGAACAGCTTGCCAAATCTAGCTTTCCCCTGAAGAATGGCACCACCATTCCCCCAGAAGATTTGACGAAATGGCTTGTAAAGCATGGTTATGATCCAACAGAAGCGGTGGTGCAACCAGGGCAGTTTTGTAAACGGGGAGGCATCGTTGATATTTATTCACCAGGAAGTGAATTGCCTCTTCGTCTTGAATTCTTTGGCGATGAAATCGAATCCCTAAGAAATTTCGCACCCGAAACCCAACGCAGTCTTGATGTGGTGCAGTCTTCTGAAATCATGGCAATGACCTTTGAAGAAAAAGGCACTTTGCCAAATGGTCATCTGGTGGATTATTTAGGTACCGCAACGGTAATCATGGTTGAACCGGAAGAGATACAAGATCAAGGCCGGCATTACCTAGACCGTATGGGGAATATCCGTGGCTTATTTTCGATGCAGGGCGCGTTTAAAACCCTAGCAACCAAGCCCAGCTTATTAGTTGCTGCTATGCCCCGCCATAGTGCGGAAATTTCCTACTCAATGAAAGTTGAATCAGTCGAGCGCTTTACAGGGGAAGTAGCAAAAGTTAAAACCGAATTAGATCATGCTGCAAGCAATGATGATGTGGTTCTAGTTTGTGCAACAGAAGCAGAGGCCCATCGATTGCATGAAGTGCTAGCTACATCGCAAGTGGCGGCGCAAGGTAGGCTTTCTTTAGATGTTGGGCTGATACGAAAAGGCTTCAGGCTTGTAGGGGTAAAAAAAGACAGGCATATCCTAGTGCTTGGCGCTCAAACATTATTCCGCAGAGATGAAGTTGCCAGACCCCACGCCTCCGCAAGAAAACTTGAATCACGGGCAATCGATAGTTTTCTAGACCTTTCGCCTTCGGATTTAGTGGTGCATATCAGCCATGGTATCGCCAGATATCTGGGCATGGAACTTCTTGAAAAGAAAAAGAACCCCACTAGTGATTCAACCAATCCCGCCAACATGGTCATGGAAGAACATCTGGTGTTGGAGTTTCGAGACAAGGTAAAAGTTTATGTTCCTGTATCGAAGATTGATCTGGTTCAAAAGTATGTTGGTGGTGGGAAACAAGAACCGGAATTGTCAAAGTTTGGTGGCACTGGTTGGAACAGTCGTAAATCTAAAGTACAAGCTGCAGTAATCGATCTGGCTTGCGAAATGATTCAAATGCAAGCTGTACGAGAATCGCAAACGGGCAATGCATTCCCGCCTGACACCGAATGGCAAAAAGAATTCGAAGCTGCATTCCCCTATCAAGAAACACCCGATCAACTCGCATCGCTTACTGAAATCAAAGCAGATTTAGAACGCGCCAAGCCTATGGACAGGCTTATTTGTGGCGATGTAGGGTATGGAAAAACTGAACTTTCTATCAGGGCGGCCTTCAAATCCATTGATAATGGGAAGCAGGTTGCGGTATTGGTACCTACCACAATTCTTGCGGAACAACATCTTCGCACCTTTACGCAGCGAATTGCGGGATACCCCTTTGTTGTTGAATGCCTTAACAGATTCAGAACATCTTCCGAACAGCGAGACATCATCGCAAGGCTTGGAACAGGCAGCGTAGATATCGTAATAGGTACACATCGGTTGCTAAGCGAAGATGTAAAATTCAAGGATCTGGGATTGGTAATCATCGATGAAGAGCAACGGTTTGGGGTGGAACACAAAGAGAAACTGAAAAGGCTACGCGAGAAAATCGACATTCTCACCATGACAGCAACACCAATTCCAAGAACCCTGCATCTTTCACTTCTCGGAATAAAAGATATAAGCAATCTTGAAACCCCACCTGTGGATCGGCATGCCATCGAAACGCGAATTATCCGTTGGGATCCAGAATTAGTAAGGCACGGGATACTACGAGAAATGAACCGTGAAGGGCAGGTATACTTCGTACATAATCGAGTGCATGACATCCATAAAGTTGCAGACAAGCTGAAAAAGCTAGTTCCTGAAGCATCCTTTGCCATTGTGCATGGGCAGATGAAGGAAGCAGAACTAGAAGAAAACATGGTGAAATTTCTGACTCGTAATGCAGATGTTTTGATTGCGACAACCATTATCGAAAGCGGTTTGGACATCCCCAATGCGAACACGATTTTCATCGATGAGGCGGATATTTATGGTCTAGCGGATTTGCACCAACTTAGGGGGCGGGTAGGTAGGCAGCAGCGCAGAGCATATGCCTACATGCTATTGCCAACAGATAGGGTACTAAGCCCGGATTCAGGCAGGAGATTAAAAGCGATTGAAGAATTCACCGAGTTAGGGTCTGGTTTTAAAATCGCATTGAGAGATCTGGAAATCCGAGGCGCAGGAAACATATTGGGAACCCAACAAAGCGGGCATATCGCTTCGGTAGGGTATGAAATGTATTGCCAACTGTTAGAAAACGCAGTGCGGGAAATGAAGAATCAGCCATTGCGAACCCCGTTGGAAGTGAACATCGATTTGGAATGGCCCGCATTTCTTCCAAGGGATTATGTAACAGGGCAAAAGAACCGGATCGAAGTGTATCGAAGGTTGGCACGCATCAGGCAGTTAGAAAAGCTGACAGATTTCCGCACCGAATTAAAAGACCGGTTTGGAAAGATTCCTGCAGTTTCAGAATGGCTTGTAAGGCTTGCTGAAGTACGAATTCTTGCAGCCAAATGGCAAATAAGTCAGATCCATATTGAAAGGCCACCAGCGGGAATAACAGGGCCTATTGATCTGGTTTTCACCTACAGAAATGCCAAGCGGGCGCAAACCGTTGCAAACAAAAGCAAAGGCAGGCTTAGGGTGGTGGATTCTGAAAATATTTATTGCAGGCTGAGGCCCAATGAGGATAAACCTGAGAAATTGTACAAATTACTGCATGAGCATTTACAATCGTAATGCCTATCTGCACCCTTCAAGAATTTGCAAATAATGTTGCCTGACAATTTTCTGATGCCTTGAAAGGGTTTCTTGAAAAACAACAAGTTCGAAACCTAATCTTCGAGCTAGCTTGGTTACTTCTTCAATTTTTTCAGGGATGGTATCAATCGCAAGATTTTTGACAATTCGTAACCTTGCCTGAACTCGAAAGAGAAAATCATAAGCACTGGTTAGCTCGAAATGTTCGGTAGCTGAAACCAAACCACATAGCTTCATTGCTTCAAGTGCGGACCAAACATTGGAATGCCTGATGGAAGAATGACTTGCCCCAAAACGAATTTGCAATAATTCGACGAGGAATTCAACATCGGCCATGCCTCCGATTCCCCGTTTCAAATCCCCGGGATTTCGACTAGCTTCAAGGCGATCGCGCATAGTTTTCATTTCGTCAATAAAAGTGCTTTGCCATGGAACCATGCAAACAGCATTATTAACAACCACCGAAACATCGTTGGCAAAAGATGAATCGCCATGCACAACTCGGGCACGCGAAAGCATGAGCCTTTCCCAAAGCTGAACATTACCAGAATCGTGATAATATTTTTGGAACTCTTGGATGGGGATTACAAGGCTGCCTGATCGCCCTGTGGGTCGCAATCTAAAATCCAATTCATAAAGCCTACCCAAAGGTCCATGGTTACTTAGGGTTTTAATGATGCGTTGTGTAAGTTCGATAAAAAAAGAATTGTTATCCGGTTGCTGTTCATCAGCATTTTGAGCGTTTGCCTTATGCGGTTTGCCTTCGCCTTCATAAAGAATGATCAAATCAAGGTCGCTGTGGTAATTGATTTCTCTACCGCCCAGTTTTCCGAGGCCAACAATGGCATATCTACAGGGTTTTCCCGCCCTTGGGCCAACAGAAAGAAGCGGTAGGCCAAACTTGAGAACCATGGAATTCATTTCAATATCAGTCACGGTGGAAAGAATCGTTTCTGCCAAGTCGCTAAGAGAAGCAACCATTAGGCGGATAGGATCCTTGCCAAGAATATCGCGCACACCAATTCTAAGAAGTTCTTTATCTTGAAAGCTATGAAGGATTGGATTGAGATCGGTAGCGTTTTTACAAAGGTCTGCCAGTTCGTGTTTGAGTTCAGAAAGTTTTCTGGGTTGGTCGAGCACCAGGGAATCGAGAAGCTCATCGATCATGCCTGGGTTATTGGTAAGGATGCCTGAAAGGAACTGGCTCCAGGCGCAGATATCGACATAAAGTTTAAGGCTTGGAGGGTTAAAACTGAAGAGTTCCCACAGGATGGTTTTAGCACCCAAAGATGCTGTAACTTTTTCAAGATTCATAAGAGCCATGTCTGGATCTGGTGTCTCTCTGAGGCTTTTCAACAAAGCAGGAGCAATGGAAGCAAGGAAGTGTCTGCATCGCCTGGTTGAAAGGAAGGGTGCGGATTCCTGTGCTAGAAGAAGAAGATTCTGATAAGCGGCATCGATATTTTTAAAGCGATACTTTTCCAAAGCAGCGCGGATCAAATCGGGTTCGGGGTTGGGATCGAGAATGATATCTGATTCGGGCTCGGATTGATCCGCATCTCCGGAGAAAGTCTGATGCAAAAGATGTTCAAGAATTCTATGCGTTAGAGAGGTACGATCTTTATATTCTTCAAGGAATAACTCTCTGGGAGATTTATGACCCTCAGAAAAGTATCCCATTCTTTGTGCAAGCTTGTTGAGTTCATCCTCTTTGTCTGGGAGTTTATGTGTTTGCAGATCAAACAATACTTGAAGGCGATGCTCGGTTTTTCGCAAGAAACGATAAGCATCATCAAGGACTCGAGATTCTTGATCTGTCAGGCATCCTTCTTTTTCAAGTGCAAGCAGAGCCTTCAAGGTGTTTCGTTCGCGAACCATGGGAAGATCACCACCATTAAGTAGCTGAAGAAACTGAATGGTGAACTCAATATCCCTGATGCCACCCCGGCCTGTTTTAACCTCGGTTTGTTCAAGGCCCTGCTTGGATGTTTGTAGCTCGATTCTACGTTTAAGCGCTTTTATTTCGTTGATTTCAGCAAATGAAAGATACCTGCGATAGACGAAAGACTCGATCGATTTAATAAAGGCCGTACCGAGATTAAAATCGCCCGCAACAGTGCGAACCTTGATAAGGGCCTGCCTTTCGAAAGTTCTACCCAGCGTATCGTAGTAGGCGAGAGTGCCCTCGAGAGAACGAGCCAACGGCCCGCGCTGCCCTTCCGGGCGAAGCCTGAGATCAACCCTATAGCAAGTGCCCCTGTCGGTATGCGAGGAAAGCAGCCTGACAATCTCGGAAGCAAGCCTGCTAAAGAATTCGGAGTTATCAATGGGAGTCCCGCGAGAGATTTTGGTAATCCCATCGTCATCATAAACAAACATGAGATCGATATCAGAAGAATAGTTAAGCTCTTCACCGCCTAGTTTTCCAAATGCCAAAATGCAACAAGATGCGGGAAGATCGGAGGCATTGAAGGGTATACCATATCTGCGTTCAAGGGTTTTGCGTGCGAGGTTCATTGCAACTTCAAGCGCAGCCTCTGCAACTTGAGAGATATCCCTGGTAACTTCTTCAAGAGGTCTATTGCGAAGAATATCATTACCTCCGATTCTAAGAACCTGCCTTTGCTTATACCTGCGCAGTGCCCTAAGAACAGAAGCATCATCAGGGTTTTTATCAACCTCCGCTTGAAGATCTTGCACCAGTTGTTCTCTGGAAGGAGTTTGATGCAGGGGCACGCCAAGCATATCAATGCAATCTGGATAAGAGATCAAAAGATCGCTGAAAGATTGGCTAGTGCTAAAAATCTGCAGGAGATCAAGGAGAGTGCCCGATTTATCGCCTAGAATCAAATCCCAATAAGGCTTGGAAGTCGATTGGGAAAAGAAGCGCTCAAGATTATTGAGAGAACGATCTGGGTCTGGCAAAGTAGGCAAAAGCTCTTTGATACTATTGTGAAGCAAAAGAAAAGAATCAGGGTCGAGATGTTTTGCAAGCAGGGAAAGATTTCTTTGGGCACGAATAGGATCGGAGTGCTTGAAATTATTTAGCCAGTCAAATTCAGGATTCGCAGGGCTATTCATAGGTTTTCAGTTTCAGTTTAAAAAAACCTTTTCATGAGATGACTTCAAGCGATTTCCTGCCTGCAGCAGGAGTAACGCTGGGTTTCGCAATCGTAGCCTCGCGGGAAACCAAAGCAGCACCAGAAACTTCGTCCGTTACGATCCTGCCAAAAAGGGTAAATGCAGTGGCATCTTCAATAAGCACTTTCACGGTGTTGCCAATCAATCTATCATTACCATCAAAAACCGTGATGTGATCGGTCATGGTATGGCCTGTAAGTTGTCGAGGGCCATCAGGATGTTTGACCGCTAATTTACTAGGGCCTTCAACCAAGATATCAACAACAGATCCGATTTTAGCACGATGATCGATAAGGCTGTTGGCATCT
>Ga0208482_1000579_pt1 | contig 11033 bp, 9 predicted proteins | sample LakMenEpi26Sep10_FD_150737 | JGI IMG/M metagenome (GOLD analysis project Ga0208482, IMG submission 150737) | Freshwater microbial communities from Lake Mendota, WI - 26SEP2010 deep hole epilimnion (SPAdes) | ecosystem: Environmental > Aquatic > Freshwater > Lake > Epilimnion/Euphotic zone ... | reverse complement strand
ATTGTCTCACGTGTGCTTTCAAAATCTGCTGTCGCTCTTGCTGCAAGACCATAAACAGCTCGTCCAATATTTGCATAATGATTTTTATAAAAATCTTCTAATGCATCAATCACTTGGATAGGTTTTTGTGCTGAATTTGCCGTATCAAAATAAACTAAATTTTTATTTGATTTAAAGATTGGAAATTGACTTTTAATGTTTTTTAAATTCATGAAAGCATTTCCTCGGTTTTCTTTAGGAAATAATTCTTAAAATTTTCATCTGAAATCTTTTCAATCACTTCTGATAGAAAACCTTGAACGATTAATCTTTTTGCTTGGACTTCTGGAATCCCTCTTGCCATTAAATAAAATAATTCATCTTTATTTAATGATGTGGATGATGAACCGTGACTACATTTTACATCATCTGCATAGATTTCAAGTTCAGGCTTTGAATGAAATGTGCACTGATCTGACAATAAAACACTCTTAATTAACTGATAACCATTTGTCTTTTGAGCAATTTGGTCGACAAATATTTTGCCTTGGTAAACCCCTTTAGCAGTTCCATCGATAATACTTTTTGAAAACTGATAGCTCTGTGTATTTTCAGCCAAGTGATTAATTTTAACTTTAATCTCATGATCTTCGTTATTTTTTAGAAACTGTGTGTAATACAAATAACATTCTGACAAAGATTCATTTAAATTGATCTCAACTTCATCTCTTATTGTTTTGATAATATTTGAAAATATAAAACTTTCATAATTTGCACTTGCGGCAATATTAACTTTCTTAAATCTATAAATACAATTTTCAGTATTATTAGAATTTAGAATATAATTTTTAATATGCGAATTTTGTTCAACATCAATATTTGTATTAATGCTAATAAATGTTTTTTTATTTTCGTTTGTAAATTTTTCAAAAACAGAAGCTTTTGAATTTTTATTTATCAAAATGTAATTTTTTTGATGTAATTGCTTTTGATCAATTTTTGAATTGTATTGATGATAAATAATAATTGGTAACTCTAAATTATCTTTAATTTCTAAATAAAAACCAGACGTAGATAATGCGTTATTTGCAGCAACGAGTGGATTTTTTTTATTACTAAATAATTTTGATAAATGCTTATTATTTTTTTTATAATATTCATCAATTGTAGTGATGATTAATTTATCTTCATCTTTTTCAATAAAATCTGTTTTTTGAACTAATCCGTTTACTATAATAATTTTATTATGTTTAAAGTTTTCAAAAACTTCTTCATTAATAGAATCGTTATTAGTTTTATAAATTTCAAGTTGTTTATTATTTTCTAAAAAATAATTTAGTTGAGATTGTTTCCAATCCTCATCTTTTCTAGTTGGATAACCGTGTTTATTAAAAAGATTTAAGCTAAGTGCTCTTAATTCGCTTACCTCTTTAATATCAGTAATAGTATTCATGTTGGTTAGATTGCCTTTTGAAATTCCTTGTAGCCAATCTTATCAAGTTCTTGAGCAAGTTTAGAACAACCCGTTTTAACAATAGTACCATTCACCATAACGTGCACGAAATCTGGTTTGATATAATCTAATAATCTTTGATAGTGGGTAATGATTAAGAAAGATCTGTTAGGTGATCTTAAAGCATTCACTCCATCTGCAACAACTTTAAGTGCGTCAATGTCTAGTCCTGAATCTGTTTCATCTAAAATTGCAAGATCTGGTTCTAGTAGTGACATTTGTAAAACTTCATTACGTTTTTTCTCTCCACCTGAGAAACCAACGTTTAAAGCTCTGCCTAATTGCTCATCTTTAATTCCAAGTTTTTTAGCGTGTTGTTTAACAAGAGATAAGAATTCAACGACATCTACTTCTTTTTGACCTTTTGCTTTTTTAACTGCATTTAGAGATGTTTTTAAAAAATTATTCATAAATACCCCCGGTATTTCTATTGGGTATTGGAATGCTAAAAATATTCCCTTCTGTGCTCTTTCGTCAGCCTCAAGATCGATAATGTTTTCATTCTTAAACATAATCTTTCCATCAACTTCATAACCATCTTTACCAGCTAATACGTATGAAAGTGTGCTTTTTCCTGATCCGTTCGGTCCCATAATGGCGTGAACTTCGCCTTTACCAATCTTAAGATTAAAATCTTTTAAGATTTTTTTATCACCTACACTTACATTTAATTTTTCAATACTTAACATTAACCAACGCTCCCTTCTAAGCTGATACTAACTAATTTTTGTGCCTCAACAGCAAATTCCATAGGAAGCTGTTGTAGTACTTCTTTACAAAAACCGTTTACGATTAAACTTACGGCTTCTTCTTGATTTAAACCTCTTTGCTTACAGTAAAATAATTGCTCTTCACTAATCTTAGATGTTGTTGCTTCATGTTCTGTTGTTGAAGTTGAGTTTTTATTATCGATGTATGGAACTGTGTGAGCCCCACATAAATTTCCAACTAATAATGAGTCACACTGAGTATAATTTTTAGCATTACTTGCTTTTGAATGAATACTTACAAGACCTCTATAAGTATTATCAGCATGCCCTGCTGAAATACCTTTTGAAATAATTCTGCTTTTTGTATTTTTACCAAGATGAATCATTTTAGTTCCCGTGTCTGCTTTTTGATAATTATTTGTAATTGCAATTGAATAAAATTCACCAGATGAATTATCGCCTTGTAAAATACAGCTTGGATATTTCCAAGTAATCGCTGAACCTGTTTCAACTTGTGTCCAAGAAATTTTAGAATTTTTTCCCTTACAAATTCCTCTTTTTGTTACAAAGTTGTAAATTCCACCTTTTCCTTCTTTGTCTCCTGGATACCAATTTTGAACTGTTGAATATTTAATCTCAGCATCATCTAGTGCAATCAGTTCTACATTTGCAGCATGAAGTTGATTTTCATCTCTCATAGGTGCCGTACAACCTTCTAAATAACTTACGTAACTTCCTTTATCTGCAATAATTAAAGTTCTTTCAAATTGACCTGTGTTTGATGCATTAATTCTAAAATATGTAGAAAGCTCCATTGGACATCTAACGCCTTCTGGAATGTAAACAAATGAACCGTCTGTAAATACTGCTGAATTTAAAGTTGCAAAATAATGATCCGTTAAAGGAATAACTGAACCTAAATATTTTTTAACAAGTTCTGGATGTTTTTGTACCGCTTCAGAAATTGAACAAAAAATAATTCCAATATCTTCTAATTTCTTTTTAAAAGTTGTTGCAACAGAAACAGAGTCAAATACGGCATCAACTGCAACTCCTGCTAATCTTTTTTGTTCATTAAGAGGAATGCCTAATTTTTCATAAGTCTTTTTAATTTCAGGATCAATTTCATCTAATGACTTTGGTCCTTCTTTAAAACCTTTCGGGGCCGAGTAATAATATAAAGCCTGATAATCTATTTTAGGATACTGGGGTTTTTGCCAGTTTGGCTCTGTCATTGTTTGTAATCTTTCAAATGCTTTTAATCTCCACTCAAGCAACCATTGTGGTTCTTTCTTTTGTTTAGAAATAAATTCAATAACTTCTTTATTAAGACCCTTTGGCGCCCTTACCGATTCAACATCGGTTACAAATCCATAAGCATAGTCTTGCTTAATTTGTTCTTGGATTAGATTATCTGACATTTAAAGCTCCATTTTTAAAACAATCTGACTTCCAAACACTAAAGAAAGTCTCAATCTGCTCCTTTGTTGAATCCCAACCTAAACTCACTCGAATTGCAGAATGAATATATTTATCATCAACCTTCATTGCTTTTAAAACATGAGAAGGTTCTACTTTTCCAGATGAGCAAGCTGCACCTGAACTTACACAAATTCCTTTTTGATCAAGGGCAATCACTTGGTTTTCACTAGTCATAGAAGGATAAGCAAAATAACAAGTATTTCCTAATCTATCAGTATCTTCGCCGAAGATTTTAATTTCATTGGATAATTTTTTTAAATTTGCTTCTAATAAATCTCTATTATTTTTAATTTCAGAATTGCAAATTTTAGTTAAATTTTTAACTTCATTAATAGCTTCACCGAAACCAACAATTCCTAAAAAGTTTTCTGTTCCAGATCTTAAATTCTTTTCTTGTCCTCCACCTGTGATTTCAGGGGAAATATTATTTCTTGAATTAATTAATAAAGCCCCAATTCCTGTAGGACCGCCAATTTTATGAGATGAGATTGAAAATAAATCTACATCAAGATTATCTAAATCTATTTCAATTTTACCAAGGCTTTGAACACCGTCGCAATGAACAATTCCTTTATATTTTTTTACAATTTTTGATATTTCTTTAATAGGGTGAACAATTCCAGATTCATTGTTTGCAAACATAATGCTAACTAAAAATGGATTTGTTTGTTTTGACAATTCTTCGTCAATTTCTTTTAAATTAACTGTGCCGTTTGAATTTGTTTTAAAGAATTTTTTTTCAATTTCTAAACTTTTAACAACATCAATGACTGATGCATGTTCTGTCTCTAATGAATAAATAGTTTTAATATTATTTTTTTTTATAAATCCTTTAATGGCTAAGTTATTAGATTCTGTGGCTCCACTTGTAAAAATAAGATCATAATTTTTAGCTTTTAAAGTAGATAAAATATTTCTTCTTACTTCTTCGACAATTTTTTTAGAATTTCTTCCAATTTTATGAACCGATGAAGGATTGCCAAATTCTTCAAATTTTAAGCTTTGAATTTTTTTAATTACATTCTTATGTAATGGCGCAGTAGCGTTATAATCAAAATAAATCATCTATTCATTCCTTGCGATTGATTTAATGAATTTTCAAATGGAATATTTCTTGGAATTTTATTCTCTAAAACATCAGATAATGTAACGGACGTAAAATAGTTATTAATGTGTCTTGATAGACCATCCCAAAGATTATGCGTAACGCATTTAGTTGTTTTACCAGTACATCCTTTTTTTGATTTTAATTTACACTTTGTAGTTTTGATATCTTCATTCACTGCTTCAATGATTGATGAAAGATGAATTTTGTTTGGATCTCTTGAAAGTTTGTAACCTCCTAAATTTCCTCTAACGCTTGTAACTAAATCTTTTTTTTTTAACTTTAAAAATAACTGCTCTAAAAAAGAAAGGGAAATACCCTGTCTTATAGAGATATCGTTTAGACTAACTGGTTTTTGCTGCTTATTAAAAGTAGCAAGGTCAGCCATCGCCATTACAGCGTATCTTCCTTTTGCTGTCAGTTTCATTGTAAATTAATGGTAAATTTTCAATAAATTTAGCTATTCCTACTAATTTAGTCAACTTTAAAAAAAAACCAAAACTCAATTGCTTTTATGGTATAAGAGCCGCTTGTTAAAATAATAATTCTTCAAAATTCTATGAGCGTAGTTAATCCAGCAGGAACTTTTATTAATGGACCAGACGGAAAACTAGAAGCTAAATACGTACAAGGAAAAAATTCAACAGCGCCAACTGTTCTAATTCTTCATCCGCATCCAGAGTACGGTGGAACTATGAATAATAAAGTAGTTTATAATGCGTTTCACACTTTTCTTAAAAATGGATTTTCAGTTTGTCGTTTTAATTTTAGAGGTGTTGGCAAAAGTGAAGGCAAATTTGACAATGGTCAGGGAGAATTGTCTGATGCAGCTGCAGTATTAGATTGGATACAAAGACAAAATCCTACTACTAATGAAAGTTGGATTGTAGGTTTTTCATTCGGTTCTTTAATTTGTATGCAATTACTAATGAGAAGACCTGAGATTTACAGATTTATAGCCATTTGTCCTCAGCCAAATATTTATGATTTTAATTTTTTAGCACCCTGTCCTTCTTCAGGTATGGTTTTATATTCATCTAATGATCAGTTAGTTCCACCAGATGCAACTAAAACTTTAGAAACCAAACTTAAAAATCAAAAAAGTATTAATGTAGATTTTGTTAAAATTGAAGGTGCTAATCATTTCTTTGCTGGAAAAGATAAAGAATTTAATGGTGCTATAGAAAAGTATATTAAAAAAGAATCTAGATTTTAATTAGAATAAACAATCCCACCTGTTACCGGCTTACTTACACCAGTTGTTGTTGGAAGTGATAAATGTTTTTCCTCTAAACTTCTTATTGCAAGATAAGCAAACGCTTGCGATTCAATAAAGTCGCCAGCAAGTTTATACTGATCTATAGATTCAACATTAACATTTAAAATTTTAGATAAAAATTTAATTAAAGTTTTATTTTTTCTACCTCCTCCCGCTAATATAATTTTATCTTTTTTTTCTTTTATATTTTTAACGAAGTTTGCAATTAAATTTGCAGTTACACTTACAAGAGTTGCAGCGCCATCTTCTAATTTAAGACCTCTAAATTGAGCAATATTAAAATCAGTAATATCTAATGATTTTTTTTTATCGTGATAATTATAATGGTTTAGAAAATCTTCTTCCATTAATGAATTAACCTCACCTTTTCCTGAAATATTTCCTTCCCTATCAAACTCTAAGTCTTTTGAATTTAGTCTAATCCATTGATCTAATAGACAGTTTCCAGGACCAATATCGTTGGAATGAATAACTGAATTTTCAAAATAACTTCCATTTGCAATCCCTCCGATATTTATAATCACCCCGTTATTTATTAAGTTTAAATTTTTTAAAATTTGTCCGTGATAAAGAGTGACTAAGGGCGCACCTTGTCCTTTGTTTTTAATATCGTTATCTCTAAAATTAAAGATAACTTTAGTTTTTAATAACTGTGTCATCAATTCAGGATTTCCTAATTGAAATGTAAACCCCTGCTCAGGTTTATGAATCAATGTGTGACCATGATAACCAATTAAATCTAATTTGACTGTGGAGTTCTTCTTTAAAAATTCCTGAATAGCCTCAACATGAAGCAATGTAATTTTTCTTGATAAGTCGTTAATAAGTGCTTTTTTCAATGTTAAATCGTTCTTTTGTAAAACTTCTTTTCTAATATTTATTAATTCTTTTTTGAAATCAGAACTGTATTCGAAAAAAAAATTATCAATAATAGAGGTGTTCGTTTCTCCATCAGAATTTATAATAGAAAGATCAATACCATCCATCGAAGTACCACTCATAGTTCCTAAAGAAATGTATTTACTCATTTTATATAGATTTAATATTATTTAATTTTGTATAATACTATCTTATTGAATGAATCAGAATCTTATCAAAACCTTTCAACAAAGAGGATATTTTAATCAGTGTACTGATTTAAATAATCTAAACAAACTCTTAGATAATAAAAAAATTAAATTATATATCGGTTTTGATTGTACCGCACCAAGTCTACATGTTGGCAGCTTAGTACAAATCATGTGTCTTAGACTGTTTCAACAATTTGGTCATACTCCAATCGTTTTATTAGGAGGAGGTACTACTATGGTAGGTGATCCTTCTGGAAAAGAAGAGAGTAGAAAAATTCTTACAAGTGCAGAAATTAAAAAAAATACATTAGGTATTAAAAAAGTTTTTAATAAATTTTTAAGCGGTAAAGGTAGTAATAAATTTGTTTTTTTAAATAATGAAAAATGGCTCACTAAAATTAATTATATAAATTTTTTAAGGGATTACGGAAAACATTTTACTATTAATAAGATGTTAACCTTTGATAGCGTTAAACTTAGACTGGATAGAGAACAGTCTTTAAGTTTTTTAGAGTTTAATTACATGATCTTGCAAGCTTATGACTTTCTTGAGCTTAATAATAAAAATGATTGTATTCTTCAGATTGGTGGATCTGATCAATGGGGAAATATTATTAACGGAATTGAATTAATAAGAAGAGTGAATGGTAAAGAGTCTTATGGATTAACTACACCGCTCATCACTACAAGCTCTGGTGCTAAAATGGGAAAAACTGAAAAAGGTGCCGTGTGGTTAGATGAAAAGCAAACCTCTCCTTATGAGTACTGGCAGTTTTGGAGAAATGTAAATGATGCCGATGTGTTTAAATATTTAAGATTATTCACTGAGCTTCCCTTAGATGAGATATCTAATTTTGAAAATAACAAATCTCGAAATATTAATGATTTTAAAGTTATTCTTGCAAATGAAGCAACTAAAATTCTTCATGGTGAGAAAGCTTCTTCCAATGCTGAGGCTACTTCTAAAAAGACTTTTGAAGACAAATCCTTTGGCGATGATCTTCCTAAAATTGAAATTAAGAAATCTGATTTAAATAATGGAATAACGTTTAATGATTTAATTATTAAAATTAACTTTGCAAAATCTAATGGTGAATACAGAAGAAATATCGCAAATAAGGGGTATCGAATTAATAATGAAATTGTAACGGATGAGAAAAAAATAGTTACAAAAGAAGACTTTAATGGTGAAAAAGTTATTAAAATTTCATTTGGAAAGAAACAGCACGTCTTAATTGAGACTATTTAGAAGATCTAAATATATCTACAAATCTTTGAACAAATCTTGGTGTTAGCGTTCGAACTGGATTTATTGTTGTTTCAAAGTTGTCATCTTTGCCTTTAATTTTAAAACTCACGCCAAATACTCCGTCACCACTCTTTCCAGTTAAAATCTGCCCCAGTATTGGTATATTTGATAAAAGACGATTAACTTCATATGCTGGGATTACATTTCCATCCAAACTTACAAAGTTATCCGCATTATTAATTTTGCCTTCAACAATAAAACCAAGGGATGGTCCTGTTCCATAAAAATCTTTAAAGGTGAAAAACTTTTCATCATTTTCATAAACAATAACTGTATTATCAAATCTAATTCCCTCTCCTTTTAAGGTGTCTAAAATTCCTGTAACTGAGGCAAGGGATAATATTTGTGCAAGCACTGGTATTTCTTTAATTTTAAAATCAGTAATAATAATTTTACCCTTAGATGAAGTTGCGCTTAAATCTTCAGAGTTAAATTCTAATTTTCCTTTTTCAAATCCTTTTATAAAACTAAATCCTGCAATAAACGGCCTTGCTCTATCTGAGAGCATATAAGTCGCGATGTTACCGTTTTTATTTTTGCTAATTTTAATGGTAATTTTTTCTTTATTAGAAAAGACTCCATTTGCATCTAATTTCGAAAATTGTCCTTTTAAGATAGTTCCAGTTAAGTTGAAATCTCGAATATCATCATTAGTTCCAGTATCAACAGTATCTAAATTAGCGCTAATAGTTCCGTTAAATTTTTTTGAAACTACTGTTGATGGCTTTGAGCTTGTTAAGCTATCAATAATATATTTAGCGTCTAATCTTTTTCCTGTAATTTCGATATGACTAATATTACTTTTTTTAGATGAGGTAATTTTAAAATTACTTTTATCGGTATTAACTGTAATGCTATTAAGAGAAGTTATAGAGAAATTCTCATCAAAATTTATATCAAATAATTCAATATTATTTTTACCAGCATTAATTGTAACTTTTTCTAATACAGAAGTATTTTTCTTCACTTCACCTTTTAAAAGAATCTGACCATCATCATTTAATAATTTATTAAAATTAATTGGAGTAAAATTAATTAAGCTTTTTTTAATATCTATTCGAGTGTCAAAATAATATTGATCTTTATTGGTATTTAGCTGAATATATAATTTTGAAGATCCCTTAATATATTCTGGTTTAAATACTTTTTGCCAGTTTGCAAAATTAATATCAGAAATAATATTAATCTTTGATGTTTTTTTATTAAGATCAGAGTTTATTTTAAAATCCAATGTATCGTTTTGATTAAAAATTATTCCATTTGTAGAAACATTTGTTTTATCAAATTCAACTTTAAATTTCCCATTTTTGAACTTTCTATTTTTGTCATCTAAAACATTAGGATAAGCGCTCTGAAGTAAATCTAATTCCAAATTTGAAATGTCGGCTTTACCTTTGACAGAAGTGTTAAGAAGATTTCCTTTTTTATCAAACTCAACATCAATTTTATTATTAGCTGTTGTTGAGAAAGATAATTTTTCTATATTTTTAGTAATATCTTCTAAGGCCTCTATCTTTAAATTTTTAAACTCTTTTAATGAATTAAATTTTCCCGTTAAATTTAAATCTAGGGATGCCTTATAGGAATCTGATGATTCATTTACAGAAATTTTAGATTTATCAAAATTTAAACCTGCGGCCGATCCTGATGAAATGTTAATATTTAATTCGTTATTTTTATATTCTATATCTGCATTAATATTTTGAAACTCAGGTAGCTCATTTGAAATAATAAAAGAGGTATCTTTAATGCTGCCTAGAAACTCAATTTTTACAGTATCTTCGTTATATATTTTTAAATCACCTTTGATAAAGCCTTTCTTAACTTTGTTATCAAAGTAACTTTTCTGGTTATCTTCTAAAAAAACATCACGAATTAAATTAATACTTTTTTCAAATGAATTTTCTGAAAATTTTATTTCTATAAATTTAGGATTGTAATTGCCCTTTATTGCAGAAAAAATACCAACGCCAAAATTAGTTTGATAAATATTAGTAAGATCGCCTTTATGATAAAGCTTTGGCTGATTAAGACTAAATTTAACAGCAAAATCTTTAATATCTAAACTTACTCTTATATTTTTAAATTCTAATTTAACTTTCTTGTATTGATCATTAAATCTTTTTTGAATTAAATCGTTAAAACTAGAAGTTTGAAATCCAAAAGATAAAAAAGCTACAAGCGATATTAAAATTGCTAATACAATTAATAAGATTTTATTTCTTTTTAACATTAATGAATTCCTTGATAAACGGAGGCTTCTAAAAATACCGCAATATCTCCATCTAATACTTTTTCTGGATTTGTCACTTCGATATTAGTCCTATTATCTTTGACAAGCTGATAAGGCTGTAAAACATAATTTCTAATTTGGCTTCCCCATCCTATTTCTTTTTTAGAACTTTCTAAATTATCTGAGTCCTTTTGTTTTTTTTGCATCTCAAGTTCATAAAGTCTAGCCTTTAACATATTCATGGCTGTTTCTTTGTTTTTGTGCTGCGATCTTTCATTTTGACACTGAGCGACTATCCCTGTTGCAATATGAGTTATTCTAACGGCGCTATCAGTTGTGTTGACATGCTGTCC
>Ga0208482_1000577_pt1 | contig 11077 bp, 7 predicted proteins | sample LakMenEpi26Sep10_FD_150737 | JGI IMG/M metagenome (GOLD analysis project Ga0208482, IMG submission 150737) | Freshwater microbial communities from Lake Mendota, WI - 26SEP2010 deep hole epilimnion (SPAdes) | ecosystem: Environmental > Aquatic > Freshwater > Lake > Epilimnion/Euphotic zone ... | reverse complement strand
TGGACCCTACCCAACAGGATCAGTGACGGATCCGAAGGGGCCAGCCACCGGAGAACGGTGGGCCCTTCGGGGTGGGTGTTTTGTTAATGATGAAACATATGAACGCTCTTCTGACAGAAACTACTACAATCCGCCTGACAAGCGCGGTGCCGTTGTCGGCTTTCGTTTGGCGATGACAGCAGATGTTAAAGCCGCCGTTGCGCCAGTAATACCCAATCCCAAACCTGAGGAGATAATGCCAGGAGCGAGAGTATTGGTAGCGCCATTTGATGAAGCTAAAGCGAAGGAAGTACAAAAATCCCTGGCCAAGAGCTTGCAGAAGGAAGTGGAAGAGGAAGTCGATTTAGGCAAAGGGATAAAGTTGGATCTGGTATTAATCCCAGCGGGGAAGTTTTTGATGGGAGACCCGGGGAAAGATCATCAAGTAACACTAACAAAGCCCTATTACATGGGTAAGTATGAAGTCACGCAAGAGCAGTGGGAAGGAGTAATGGGGGATAACCCAAGTGTTATTAAAGGCGCAAAGTTACCGGTAACGAAGGTGTCAAGGCTGGATTGTCAAGAGTTTATCAAGAAGTTGAATGCGAAGATGGACGGCGGTTATCGCTTGCCTACAGAGTCGGAGTGGGAATATGGATGCAGGGCAGGAACAACAACAGCGTACTCGTATGGGGATGAGATCACGCCCAAGGATGCAAACTATGATGATTCAAAAATCGGTAAGTCCTTAGCAGTAGGGAGTTACAAGCCGAATGCATTTAACCTTTATGACATGCATGGGAATGTTTGGGAATGGTGTGAGGATTGGTATGGAGACTATCCAGTGGGTGAGGTGACGGACCTGAGAGGCCCAGCAACTGGAAAATACCGTGTTATTCGGGGCGGGTCTTTCGTCAACCTTGGCGGTGGACCGAAGGCTCGTTCTTCAGCCCGGATCCCTTGCACGCCGACCGCTCGGAACCACAACCTCGGGTTTCGTTTGGCGAGGACAGCCGATGTTAAAGCTGCCGTTGCGCCAGTAATACCCAATCCCAAACCTGGGGAGATAATGCCAGCAACTGGAGACTTATTAGTAACGCCATTCACTGAAACCAAAGCAAAAGAAACACAAAAAGAGGCCGCCAAGAGTTTGCAGAAGGAAGTTGAAGAGAACGCTGATTTAGGCAAAGGGATAAAGTTAGAGATGGTATTAATCCCAGCGGGGAAGTTTATGATGGGATCGCCTGCTTCTGAAAAGGGTCATAGAAGAGATCGTGAAGCGCAGCATGAGGTAACACTAACGAAGCCCTTTTACATGGGTAAGTATGAAGTAACGCAGGAGCAGTGGGAAGCAGTTATGGGGGATAACCTAAGTAATAGAACCAAAGGAGCTAAGTTCCCAGTAACGGATGTATGGGGAGATTATTGCCAGGAGTTTATCAAGAAATTGAATGCCAATACGAGTGGGGGATATAGGCTTCCAACAGAGGCGGAATGGGAATATGCATGCAGGGCGGGAACTATAACTGCATATTCCTTTGGAGATAAGATTACGCCTAAGGATGCAAATTATACAGACTCAAGGTTAGGTAAATCCGTGGTAGTAGGTAGTTATAATCCGAATGCTTTTGGGTTATACGATATGCATGGGAATGTGCGGGAGTGGTGTGAAGATTGGTATGGACCTTACCCAACCGGATCAGTGACGGATCCGAAGGGGCCAGTCACCGGAGAACGTTGGGCCCTTCGGGGCGGGTGTTTTGTTAATGATGAAACGCAAGTCCGCTCTTCTGCTCGGAACTATTATAACCTTCATGAGGAAAAATCAAACGGCCCTGTTGTTGGGTTCCGGTTGGCGAGGACAGTAGATGTTAAAGCTGCAATTGCACCCACAATACCCAAGCCTGATCCAGTTGAGTTAATGCCAGTATCAGGCAACCTATTAGCATCGCCATTTAGCGAAGCCAAGGCCAAGGAAGTTCAAAAAGAAGTAGCGAAGAATTTAAAGAAGGAAGTTGAAGAAAAAGAAGATCTGGGTAAAGGAATAAAGTTAGAAATGGTAATAATCCCTGCGGGTAAGTTCTTGATGGGATCACCTGAGGAAAATCAAGATGTAATTTTAACCAAGCCATTTTACCTAGGGAAGCATGAGGTCACTCAGGAGCAGTGGGAAGCAGTTATGGGGGATAATCCAAGTCAGGTAAAAGGTGCAAGGTTGCCAGTAACGATGGTCTCATGGGAAGATTGCCAAGAATTTATTAAGAAGTTAAATGCCAAGACAAGTGGCGTTTATAGGTTGCCAACGGAAGCAGAATGGGAATATGCATGTCGTGCAGGAACAATGACTGCGTATTCGTTTGGAGATAAGATTACGCCTAAAGATGCAAATTATACGGGCTCCAAGCTAGGTAAATGCGTGTCAGTAGGTAGTTACAAGCCGAATGCTTTTGAATTATACGATATGCATGGGAATGTTCGGGAGTGGTGCGAAGATTGGCGTGGGGTCTACCTAGCGGGAACGGTGACGGATCCTAAAGGTCTACCGATGGGAGAATACCGTGTGGTAAGGGGTGGAGCTTTCAGCTACAATGAGTCTTCCGCTTGTTCTTCCAGGAGGGGCAACGGCACGCCATCTTATCGGGGCATCAGCAATGGCTTTCGCTTGGCGAGGACTCCGTAATTACTTCTTAGCCACTTTACTGTTTGCTGCTTTAGTCCTTTTTGCGGATGCGTGAAAATTACGAATGCGCGCAGGCCTGGCAAACTATTAATCACTGCCCGTTAAGCCAAAGTACAAAAAAAAGAACCCTGCGGACAAAAGCCGTAGGGTTCTTTTTTTTAAGTTAGCTTAGATTTTACCTATAGGGCGTTGATTGTGGTGCGGAAGGAATTCCTAAAGGCGCAGAGCTGGGCAAACTTCCCCCCGTCGGAACTATTACCGTAGGCGGTGCACTTGTCCTAGGAGCACCCATTCCCGGAGTGGGCGGAATAATTACCGAATCAATGGCTGGGATACTTTCTTTAGCATTTGTCGGAAGGATGGCTTTATCGGCATCCATGGTTAATGGCACAGATTGCAAGGATGGAGTTAAACTAGTTAACGGTATGCCTAGTTCTTGTAAAGCAGGGGCAGTACCAGGTGTAGGCTGTTTGTTAATATTTTCTGGTGCAGCAATAGTATGAACTGGAGCCTTTTTTACCTGTGGCGTAGGGGTGAATTTCACCTGACTAGCAGCAGCGCCATCACCTATCGGATTGCTTACAGCAATGGGTAATTTATCAGGGGCTTGGGCTACCTTTGGGGCATTGGAAATAACAATGGGGTTGCCATCTAAAGTATTACCCACATTGCTGACAGCGCCTGCGCCTGGGATGTCTGCGGTTTCGGTAGTAACTTTAGGCTGGGTAGTGGGTGCGCCCAGAGTATTAAGCGAGTAAGTAGGTTTGGGTTGGAATTTTTTATCTTCTTTGGTGCAAAAGGGGCACCATTCAAAGCAACCTGTGAATAGGAATGAGCTCAAGGAAAGAAAGAAAGTAGCTTTGTGCCAATATTGGATTCGCATTGGAATCCCTCCCGCTGTTTTTGTTTGAACTTGCATTGCTCCAATAGCATGCGGGGTAGAGAAAAAATCTCGATTCAAACCTAAAACAAGATGGCGGTGGGAATAACCCTTGTTGGCAAGGTTGTCAAGTGAATGCAAGCAACTAGAGGCATTATTTTATGCCCCTAGTTGGGAAGTGGGAAAGATAAGAAGATTAGTTGGCTGGGCCAGCGCCCATTCCACCGGGGCCAGGCAAAGGCGCAGGCAGTGCGGAGGGTGAACCTGCAGTTTGATTGTTGTTGGCACCTGTCTCCATGGAAGCAAGTTCCTTGGAAAGAGGGAAAAACGGTGAAGGTGGAACATACTGTGGTGGGTGTTCCAGATAATGACCGCTTGGCAAAGTCATGCCGCCAATATGTGTTTGGCAACCTGAGGTCCCAATTAACAAAAGGCCAGTGAAGCCAAGTGCTGTTAAAGCTAGTTTTGATTTAATCTTCATATCTATTTCCCCTGTCTTGCCGGTTTTCAACCGAATAATGCAAATTTTGAGTGTTAGGACTACTCATTACTTCTTATCGGTTGGAAATATGAAAAGAATTTACTGGAAATAACGAAAATTACAGATCATCCTTTAATAGTGGTTGCAACGAGGCAACTAAATTTGATTAATACAAAGGAGAGGCGATTCACAATCGCTTTATTGCATGAGGCATTATCCTACAATCTTGAAGTGGAATAATCCGGTAGTCCCGGTGCCGATGGTCGTTTTTGACCGTAAAGAAATTGGTAAGGTGCGAAAAGTTGGATTTGATTCGCCCCCATGGTTGCAAACGGGAGCGATTGAAAGCTCGTTTGATTTTTCAGTAAGAATGCTCGAGCTAATATCAGACATATCGCAGAACTGCCCAGAGTTTTTTAATCTTGATCCCAATAAAATTCTGGTGACGATTACCCGAGCTAGGAATTTCAGACTTCATGGTTTGCAGGCAAGGGTTACCCCTATGAGGTTTGAAGGCGGAAATCTTCAATGCAAACGGGGGAATCGAAATTATGAAGTGCAGCAGTATTATGTGGATGGTAGGCAGATCTATTATCTAGTCACTTTTTGTTTGCCCCGATTTCAAGATCAGACCCTCGAAAACAAACTGGTTACGGTTTTTCATGAGCTTTATCATATCAGCCCTGAATTTAACGGGGATTTGCGCAGGCATCAGGGCCGTTGTGCTTGGCATACGCACAGTAAAAAATCCTATGATGATCAGATGCTTCATATGGCAAGGGACTATGTTGCAATAACCAAAAAGCCCTATCTGCATGATTTTCTTCGAGTTGATTTCGCCCAGTTAATCCACAAGCATGGTGGGATACATGGCTCAGTGGTGCCATTGCCCCGGTTAGTGCCAACCTCCCATTCGGCCAAAGTAAGTTAAACAATAACAGTAGGGATTTTCGATTCATGGCAAATAATAAATTTGGCGTCAAGGATTACCTCAAGGGCCGTCCCGAAACTTTTAATGTGAAATCACACGCCAAAGGACCAGAAGGCGAGCTTCCATTAACCGAAGAATTACTTCTAAATTCTCCGAGTGGTGATTTGTTTGGTTGGTCCTTAAATGTGGGCATGGGCTGGAAGCCTGAAGAAATGGGCAGGCCTGAATTTCTGGTGCTAAGCACTTCCGGGGGAATTCGTAATCCGGATGGCACTCCCTTGGCATTAGGGTTTCATACCGGGCATTGGGAAGTCGCTCTTTTAGTGCAAGAGGCTGCCAAGACTTTTAGAACTTTGGGTGGGATTCCTTTTTCAGGATTTGTGACCGATCCTTGTGATGGAAGATCGCAAGGCACCCATGGCATGATGGATAGCCTACCCTATAGGAATGATGCTGCGATTGTTTTACGAAGGTTGGCGAGATCTTTGCCCACTCGGAAAGGTGTACTAGGCGTTGCAACCTGTGATAAAGGATTGCCTGCAATGATGATGGCGGTTGCGGGTTTGCATAATCTGCCTGCAATCATTGTGCCTGGTGGAGTAACTTTGCCTGCTGATAATGGCGAAGATGCGGGTAAGGTTCAAACTATTGGAGCTCGCTTTTCTCATAATCAAATTTCCTTGAAAGAAGCTGCGGAAGCTGGATGCAGAGCTTGTGCTTCGCCTGGTGGTGGTTGCCAATTTTTAGGAACAGCAGCCTCTGCGCAAGTGGTTGCAGAAGCGTTAGGGCTAGCGTTGCCACATTCTGCTTTAGCGCCCTCGGGCCAACCTGTTTGGTTGGAGTTAGCGAAATATTCTGCGCAAGCGCTTTATCAACTTGCTTCTGAGGGGATAAAAACTTCGGATATTTTAACCCCCGCAGCGATTCGAAATGCGATCGTGGTGCATGCTGCATTTGGTGGTTCAACTAATTTGCTATTACATATCCCTGCAATTGCTCATGCTGCAAAGCTTCGAAGGCCCACGGTTGAAGATTGGATAGAAATCAATCGTAAGGTTCCGAGGCTTGTAGATGCACTTCCGAATGGGCCGGTTGGTTACCCCACGGTTAGTGTGTTTTTAGCGGGTGGTGTTCCTGAAGTGATGCTTCATCTTGAAGCTATGGGTTTGTTGGACACCTCGGTTCTTACCTGCACAGGCCAGACCTTGGCACAAAATTTGAAAGAGTGGAAAGAATCTGAACGCAGGCATAAATTCAGGCAGATGCTAAAAGAGATGGATGGTGTGAACCCTGATGAAGTGATTTTCCCACCTGCAGAGGCTAAAAAACAAGGCTTAACTTCGACGGTTTGCTTCCCCAAGGGAAATCTTGCACCCGAAGGAGCCGTGATTAAAGCTACTTCGATTGATGCTTCGGTAGTGGGGGATGATGGGGTGTATCGCATCAAGGGGCCTGCCCGGGTTTTTCTAGAAGAGCGACTTGCGATTTCAGCGATTAAAGAAAAACAAATCAAGGCGGGCGATATTATTGTGCTGATGTGCAGGGGGCCAATGGGCAGTGGTATGGAAGAAACCTACCAAGTTACTTCTGCATTGAAGCATTTAAGTTTTGGCAAACATGTGGCGTTGATAACCGATGCCCGATTTTCTGGTGTATCGACTGGGGCGTGTATTGGCCACGTTGGGCCAGAGGCGCTTGCAGGTGGGCCGATAGGTAAAATCTTGGAAGGTGATTTGGTTGAAATAATCATTGATCGTAACAAATTGGAAGGCTCATTGAACCTTGTAGGCGAAAACGGAAAAGATTATGGAGTTGAATGGGGCAATAAAACACTTGAGAGCCGAACGCTAAGGCCAGACTTGGCTGCAGACCCTAATCTGCCTGATGATACGCGCTTATGGGCGGCATTGCAGACATTGGGCGGCGGCACCTGGGGTGGATGTGTTTATGATGCGGATAGTTTGATCAATGCCTTAAAACGATAAAGATGGTTTTTTGTGAATCGATGGTTGAATTTGATAAACAAATGTTTCATAGTGTCAACTTAATATCTTTTGTGGGACTTTGACGAGAGGGAACAAAATGTCTGTTCGTTTAAGATTGTTTGTGATGATGGTGTTGGAGTTTTTCATCTGGGGTGCTTGGTTACCCTTAATATTTGGCTACTTACCAAGCCTTAAATTTACGCCTGCAGAGCAGTCGTGGATATTGAATGCGTTTCCTATCGCAGCAATTGTCGGGATGTTTTTCTCGAACCAGTTTGCAGATAGAAACTTTGCAGCGGAGAAATTTCTGGCGTTTAGTCACCTTGTTGGAGGGTTAGCAATATTGGGTTGCGCCTTTACCAAAGATTTCTGGCCCTTCTTTGCTTTGATGTTGGTTCATTGCTTGCTTTATGTGCCAACCATTTCGATTACTAATTCCATTGCTTTTGCAAACATGAAGGATGCCAAGAATGAGTTTGGTATTGTTCGTATGGGCGGAACCATTGGTTGGATTCTTGCTGCCTGGCCTTTTACTTTCATTCTTGTTGATTGGGATGCTGTGACTAAGGCAAACCCTCAGGGGATGGTGGATTGGATTGGTACTGTTTTGAAAAATGGTTTGACGGGTGAGGCTTTAAAAGAAGCCACCAAGTGGACATTTATCATCGCTGGTATTGCTTCTTTAGCACTTGCTTTGTTCAGTTTGGTTTTGCCTCATACACCTGCGAAAAAACCAGAATCCCGAGATTCCGATAACCTTGCATGGTTGGAAGCAATCAAGTTGCTCAAGCATCCATTCGTGTTAATTCTTTGGGTTGTTACTTTCATCGATGCTTTTGTACACAACTGTTACTTCAACTGGACCGGTTCATTTTTGAGTGCAGATGTAGCTGTGGGCGGGGTTGGTATTTCGGGGAATTGGATTATGCCTGTGATGAGTATCGGCCAGATTGCTGAGATCCTCACCATGGTAATTCTTGGGGTAACCTTGAAAACGCTTGGGTGGAAATGGACGATGGTGGTTGGCGTTTTAGGTCATGCCATTCGGTTTGCTGTTTATGCCTTTTTACCTCAGCACAAGGAATTGATCATTTTCGTGCAAGTGGTGCATGGTATTTGCTATGCGTTTTTCTTTGCAACGGTTTACATCTTTGTTGATGAAGTTTTCCCTAAAGATTCCCGTTCGAGTGCGCAAGGGTTGTTTAATGTGATGATTCTGGGCGTTGGCGCATTGGTGGCAAATTCAGTTTGCCCTTACTTAATGCAGGAGATTTTCACCAAGGATAAAATTGTTGATTTTAAAACTTTGTTTTTGGTGCCTTGCTTTGCATCCTTGGTTGCAGCAATAGTTCTCGCATTGTTTTTTGATGTTCCGAAAAAACAAGAAACCTTATCGTAATTCTAAGTTTGGTCTAATTTATTACAGCAAGCGGTGGAGTTTATCCATTGCTTGCTGTTTTTTTACGCACCAATACTTCCCAGATTGCCTATGTTGGTGTTGTATTTGTAAATATCCATATTCTTGTCAAATTCCGCAAAGTCTACCCGTTTTATTGCCGATCTAATTTATACAGGGGAGTTTTTGAATTTCGATGATCGGGAAAAGAATGGCGTTTGGAAATAATCACAATCGAAAAGTCGGGGGCAAAAAGCGATTTGGCTTTTGGTCTTTGATAGCATGGGCAGGAAGCTTATCGCTTCTAAGTGCAGGTTGTATGAATCCGCAAATGCGTAGCGAAAAACCGATACCTGTTCCAAAAGAAATGAATGTTGCATCTAAAAAGATGGCCCCTAAAACTCAAGAAGCAAGCAACCTTAAATTAGTAAGCAATACAGAAGTTAGTTCTGACGTAGCTCAAACCAAATTATCTAATAGTAGTTCTGCAAATGCTGAAAAGAAGCCCAGACAGATCCCGATTAACTTGGACACGGTTTTAAGACTTGCGGAAGAACAAAATCCCCAGATCATGATTATGAGGGAAAAAGTTGAAGAAAGTAATGCTGAAAATGCACTCGCAGCTAAGTCTTGGCTGCCTTCCATTTATGGTGGTATTGCTTACTACAGGCATGAGGGCGGTATCCAGAATTTCAATGGGGATTTGATCAAATCCAGCACTGGTGCATTGTATCCTAATATTGAATTAAGAACCGAGTTGGATTTACGGGAAGCAACTTATAAACAAATCGTCTCCGAGCGTAACAGTTGGCAAACTAGAGGCGAACTTACCAAGATTACAGTCGAGTTATGCCTAGAAGCAGCTACCGCTTATATCGATCTGCTTACAGCAAGGCGAGGCGAAGCTATTGCTCGCGAATTGGAGAAATACCATCTCGAGCAGTTGAAGCGTGCCGAGAAAATGAAAGAAAATCATCCCGATGCAACGGTTCTTGTTGAAGCTGTTTATGCTGAGTTGAATGGTCGTAAACAAGCCATCCTTAAGCTAAAGCAACAAGGTGATTCTTCAGCGGTGAAGTTGGCGTTCTTGTTGGGAGTTGATCCAGATAGTGAGTTGGTTCCTGTCGAAGAGAATTTTGTGCCATTGGATTTGGTTGATGTTTCGATTGGCATGAAAGATATGGTTGCAAAATCTTTGTCATACGGTCCGGGAATTCGAGAGCTGGAACGCATGCTTGAAAATGTTCAAGATGGAATCGCAAGGATGGAAGGCCCGACCAGATTGATGCCTATTTTACAAGTAAACATGGCGGAAGGTGGATTTGGTGCAGGTGCTAATTCAAGTTTATATTGGGCCAATCGTTGGGATATGGGCTTGGCTGCCAAGTGGAACCTGACGGAATGGCACACTTCCCGCGAAAAAAGGCGTATTGCAGAAGTGAAGTTAAATCAGGTGCATCTGACCTTTAAAGAATTACAGGCGAAGCTATCTGCTGGTGTTCAAGATGCCCGAGATTCGATTATCAATGGGCGTGAGCAGATACAATTTTGTACTAAGCAGATTCAACACTCTGCTGAAACCTATCGATTGAATACATTGAGGCTTGAGCAAAACGCGCCCAACGCCACTATGAGTGATGTGCTTTTAAGTATTCGCGGGTTGGAAATGGCGCATGCGAATTATGTTGGTTCTATCAATGCGTACAACAGATCCCAGGTTCGGTTGATGTTGTTGCTTGGACCAAACAATGCAACGGGAAGTGAAAACGCTGCGGTTTCGAATCAAAAGAACAATCGTAAGTATGAAATTCCTAAGGAAGGCGAAGCACCTTTGCGACTTTCTTTGGACAAAAGCACAATCGAAAATCGCTAAAGAATAGAGTGTTATAAAGGTTATTGATCGGTAGTTAGGGTTGAAGAAACCCTGCCTATATCGGGGATATTGCATTCTTTTTGGTACCAAAGTCTTCAAATCTGCTAGAATAAGCCTGCTAGATTAAGCCATGGGTCATCGAACCATATTTTTTGGGAATAGGCAGGTATTTTGTGCGTACTGAAGTTAGGGTTGTAGCTGGAATACTCCGGGGCAGGAAAATTGAATTTGAAGTAAACCCATTGATGAGGCCCACGCCCCAACGGGTACGTGAAGCCCTGTTTAGTATTCTGGGTGTCAGCTTCAAGGGCATTAGTTTTTACGATGTTTTTGCAGGCACGGGCGTGAATGGCTTTGAGGCCATAAGCAGGGGCGCTTCGAAAACAACATTCATTGAGCGGGATTTTCAGCTTGCCCAAGTCATCGAACGGTACATCAAAAAATTCAATGTTGGTGCCTTGGGGCATGTTGTTTGCACCGATGCCTATCGCTGGGCTGCCCGTTGGATTCCTGTAAAAGAATCTTCCATTATATTTATCAGTCCACCATTTATTGATTACAAGAATCAGTTGGAAGAGCTTTTTTCCATGGTCCGATCTTTTCAGGAAAAAGTTCAACCTGGGAGTGTCGTGGTTGTGCAGACTGAAAGTGAAATCCCGATTGGTGATCTTCCCGATGACGCGGGTGCTGGTTGGGATATAAGAAAGTATGGCAGAAACGAATTGCAATTCTGGGTAAAGAACGACCCGAATGCCCCACCTGCGGTTTCTGAGCCAGTGAATGATGATGAATCACCAGCTTGAAAAAGCATTTGCCAGGGAAGTAGTGCAGAGGCTTGTTGATGCAGGCTTTGAAGCATTGTGGGCTGGAGG
>Ga0208482_1000575_pt1 | contig 11124 bp, 4 predicted proteins | sample LakMenEpi26Sep10_FD_150737 | JGI IMG/M metagenome (GOLD analysis project Ga0208482, IMG submission 150737) | Freshwater microbial communities from Lake Mendota, WI - 26SEP2010 deep hole epilimnion (SPAdes) | ecosystem: Environmental > Aquatic > Freshwater > Lake > Epilimnion/Euphotic zone ... | reverse complement strand
AAGTTACTCGAAAAACCCCAGAAAATCCTCGCTTCACTCAACCAAAAATTCACCATGGATAACATGGGCGACAACTTCTTCACCATCGCTTATTGCGTTTTAGACCTAACTACGCTTGAACTAATTTACTGCCTAGCAGGGCACCCAGGCATGATTTATCTGCCAAAAGGTGGTAACCCCACGGTACTTGATAAACCCGCCATTCCAATTGGTCTTTTCGATGACTCGGTTTATTCCGAAGAAAAGTTACAGCTTCACGATGGCGATCGGCTTGTACTTTATTCCGATGGGATTATTGAAGCTGTCAACCCAGAAAAGCAATCTTTCGGCAAAGACAATTTGAAAAACAGTCTGCACAAATCGATTGATGCAAAGTTGCCAAAATCCTTCAAGCAAGTTATGAAAGATGTGAAAGATTGGTGCAAACCAGGCAGACCAGCAGATGATCTAACCATCCTTGGAATCGAAATCAACAAAACCAAATAGTTTGCAATGAACCCTCCCCACGGAATTCCCGCTTAAGAACCCTATAATCTTGGAGTTAAAACATGCTACCTGGAATCAAGCTTTTCGATCTAACCAACAAAACCGCAATTATTACTGGGGGATCCAAAGGTTTGGGCCTTGCCATGGCGGAAGGGTTGGCATCTGCAGGGGCAAACCTCGTCATCATCAGCAGAAACGAAAAAGAAGGGATGGCTGCTGCAGAAAAAATCGTTAAAGAATACAAAACAAAAGCCATCGCAATCAGTGCAACGGTAACTTCGGAAGAAGAAATGCAAAAAGCGGTTGAAACAACCATCAAAGAATTCGGCGTAATCGACATTTTAATCAATAATGCAGGCATCAATATTCGTGGCCCGATTGATGAACTTTCTTACGAAGATTTTAAGAAAGTGCAACAAACCAATGTAGATGGTACATGGCTGCCTAGCAAAGCCGTAGTCCCCCACATGAAAAAGCAGAAATCGGGGAGGATTATTAATCTTGCGAGCACGCTAGGTGTTGTAGGTTTGGCCAATCGCACCCCGTATGCAACCAGTAAAGGTGCAGTGGTGCAAATGACTCGAGCGCTGGCATTGGAACTTGCACCGTTTAATATCACCGTGAATGCGATCTGCCCCGGGCCATTCCTCACCGATATGAACATCCCCATCAAAGATGATGAGAACACGAAAAAATTCATCGTGGGTGCTGTCGCTTTAGAAAGGTGGGGCGAGCTTAAAGAGATCCAAGGCGCGGCCCTTTACCTTGCCAGTGCAGCTTCAAGCTATACAACCGGAAGCCTTATTACCGTTGATGGCGGCTGGACAGCGCGTTAAACTCAAGCAAGACATATCATCTTGAAGCTTTGAGAAATGCAACCAAGTCTGCAAGTTCCTGTAGAGTGAATTGCTGATCAAGCCCCGCAGGCATTACGGAAACAGTGCCCGGTTCCATAATTTCAATATCCGCCCTGAGAATGCGAGTCTGCTGATCAGGGCCGGTTATCAAGACTATATCCTCTGGCGATTCAGATTTTATCACTCCTTGAAAAACCTTCCCGGTGGAAGTTGCAATTTTTATTGGTTCATAACTTCTCACAAAGCTTGCGCTTGGAAAAAGAATAGCCTCGAGTAAATCACGCTCACTTCTAATCTGACCAATCTTAGTGAGGTCTGGCCCAACCTTGCCGCCTAAATATCCGATGGCATGGCATACAATACAGGCTGCCTTAGCATTTTGAAAAACAATCTGGCCCTTTCGGATATCCCCTGTCGAAATCAGAGTCAGAATTGCCTCCAACTTTTCATACTGTTTTGATACTTGTGCACGTATATCGATTTGTAATTGATCGATTTCTTTTTGAACATCCGGCCCAAGCTTCACAAGCTTTTGATTGATTGTTTCAACTCGAATCGAACCGATGGATGGAGATTTCCGAATCGCTGCCAACAAGCCTTTCCCAATATTTTCATCAGTCAACCCTGCATAAACATCTAACAACCTATCCAATTCTGCAGGGCTTGCTTTTTCTAAAACTTTAAGCAGGGATACCAACTGAACAGGAGACAACTTAGCTTTGGCTAAAGTTTCAGCGGTGGTTATTCTTGTAGAAACAGGCTTATCTGTACTAAGGTTTTTCAAAAATAAAGGTTCAAAGTCATCATCGCTGATCTTGAATCCTACAGGAATCAACGAAAAAGCTAGCAACCTTAAATCACTTTCATTCTTTCCATCAACAGCAAGCGACCCGACAGTTTGCGCAACCATTGCAAACTTGGCAGGATTAAGTTTCAGCAATTTAAGAGCCTTCAAAGATTCCAGCACCATCGATTTATCTTTAGAACTCAAGGCATTTGAAATCGATTTCAACCACGATTCTGGGGGATCCTTTACGCCGGAAGAAGCCATGGTACTAAGTGCCATTTTCCGAATGGCGCCCCGCGTTGTTTCCTTCGACACCAAATCAGATAGCATGGTCGCGATCAAAGGTGAATACTGGGATAAGTTTCCCAGCCGATTAAATAATTCGAGTATTGCGGGATCATTTTCTTTGGTCTTATCAAGTGCTGTTTGTAGATGAGGAGCTAGGGAATTACCCCATTCTCCATGTCTTGAAACCAACCACCATGCAGAATCGCGCAAAGATTTATCAGGCGAATTCAAATCTTGCAATAACCATTCCACCTTTAACTTTTCAGGCTTTCCCATCTCCAAGGCATGAAGGCATACCTTTCTTACATTTGGATTCTTACTTGCAAGGCCCTCAACAACAGAATCAAAATCTTGGATTTCATAAAGCGCATAAGTAAGGGAATGCGAAAGGACCCGATCGGTTGTTTTTTCTGCAACACTGAGAATCAACGGAATAGCTTGTTTATCTTTTGTACGGCCTGCTATCTCTGCAGACAACCTTTGTTCGGGGGGAGTGCCATTCTTCAACAACGGATGGATTTCTTTTTGATGCGCACTACTCCGATGAAGCGAAATAACATTTAAAGCTGCAATCCTAACATCCTTTGAAGGATCGGTTAAACTGCCTTTCAAGGCAAGCAAGGCACTTGGAGAACCAAGCTTACACAGCGCCCAAACCGCAGCAATTCTTGTATCAATTTTCGCTTCAGGGTTATTCACTTTCAAAATTTCTTCAATTGCGGAATCACCTTTTAGCACAAGTGCATCGGCAGCTTTCTTCCTGACAACAAAACGATCATCAGAAAGCAATTGAGCAAGCTTGTCTACCGTGGCCTTTTTAAACTCAACTTTGCTTCCAAAAGGATCGGATACAGTTACAGCATCTTTTTTTCGGATACGATAAATTGCACCTCGGACATCGGGTTTCACCAATTGGGAAGTAGGACAGCACAACTTGTACCAACCACCTGTATCGATCACTAAAAGTGATCCATCAGCATCTTCAATCACATCTGTGGGATGAAAATCGATCTGGTCAGAAACAAGAAAATCTGAATCCTTGGAAGCAAGGCCTGCACCTTGGTACTCAAGTTGATGCCTGGTGATTTTCCGCATGTTAAAAGAACAGGAAAACAAGTTGTCTTTGTAATCTTTGCCAAACGCATGGGATTCATAGGCATGCAAACCACAAGGTGCAGCGGCGCCCAGATGACTTAATACAGGCATAACCTCTGGAGAAGTCCATGGATGATTATTTAGTACGCCATGAACTTTCCCGTAAATACCACCATAAACAGCATGAATCAATCCATCACGAAGGCCATTAGCTGGGTTTTGAAAAAAAGTCGTGGTAAAAATTCTTTCACCCGAAGAAGTAAAAGTAACATCAACGGGATTATCCATGCCTCCGGTCATCACATGCGCAAAAGAAGAACCATCAGGCTTGGATCGAAAGATATGAGAAGCATTGGTGGTTAAAGGAAACGAACCCGATCGTTTGTATTCCTGTTTGGCAAATGCTCCCTTGCACCAATAAATAAAACCATCAGGGCCTGCATAAGGGCCATGCAAATCGTTGGCGCAACCTGTGAGAGTTTTACCTTGAAACCATTCCACCCTATCTTCTGCAGTGCCATCGCCATCTTTGTCGGTTAATTTCCAAATCGAAGGAGGCGCAGCAACATATAACGATCCATGAAGCCACATCGTGCCCTCAGGAAACATCATGTTTTCAGCAAAGACCGTGACACTCTCGAACTTGCCATCGGCGTCTTTATCTTCCAGCCTTAGTATCCGATGGGGCTTTTTCTGAAGCTGCACATCTGATTTTTCATTCGAACCTGAGGAATCAGAAACATACAACCGCCCTTGATCATCAAACGCAGCGCTGATGGGTCTTGGCACCACATCGGACGATGCGCAAAGGGTGATATCAAAGCCATGGGGAAGCTTGAACTTATGACCATTCAGATGTACTTCCTTGTATCCATCTGGTTTGGGAACTTCGGGCGCAGCAGGCAATCTTGATCGATCGCCTAAAATTGCAACCAGAATAAAACCTAGCAAAACCCAAACGGATACAAGTTTGTACATGGCTGTTTTCCTATTTAGCAAACATGGGCCCTGAAGGATTCCCACGAGAGAGAATATAAGCCAGAAGGTCAAAGATTTCGTCTTCCTTCAAGGTATCAATAAGGCCTGCGGGCATCATGGAAACCTTGGAGGTAACAATAGTTTCAACCTTGCGATGATCCACAACTGTTATTGCAGTGGGATTAAGCATATCGGTATTCACCATGATGTTGTTACCAGCAAGATTGATAATTCGACCTGTGGTGAGTTTGCCATCATCGGTACTGATAATAACACCTGCATATTGATCACTGATAACCTTGCTTGGATCAATCAAGGATTCAAGAAGATCGTGTTTGTTAAATCTTCCTGCTGCGTTGGTAAGATCAGGTCCCTGTGCGCCACCTTCGTTTTCGTAACGATGGCAAGCCACGCATCGGGTCTCTGCAAACAATCGTTTACCTTTTTCAAAGTTCCTGCCACCAGCAAGATTGGCATCCAACTTGTCTGTGGAAAGATCAGTCATTTTCCAATTCTTGACGAAGTCACGCTTAACTGCAGGGGCAGCAATTTCGGTCAAGGCAGGCTTAGCTTCAAGAATCGATTTAAGGTCTTCTTTTTCTTTATCGGAAAGAATGACCAAGGCATCGCGCTTGATGTTTTCAATAAAATTACCAAAGCTCATGCCACCCTTATAACCAGCCGCCTTGATGAACCATGAAAAGTAATCTTTTTTAAGTTCAGGATTCCAACCAGTGCGAAGCATTCGCAAAGCACGGGCAATTTCCATCTGGTCTTCCTGGGTTGCTGCATTCTTAAGAAGTGCAACACCCTTCATCGCAATCGTAGGCGATTGCAGATAAACCAACATCTGGCAAAGTTCAGCATTAACTGTTTTATTAGCCCCGGGAAGAAAAGCATCCAACTGAGTTGCCAGGGTTTTGGCTGTTGCCTCATCTGGTGAGCCCATGCGAACAAAAAGCACGCCCATGGTTCTTAAAAAGTCGAGCTTTCGCGTATCATCAAGCTTGTCAAAGGCTATGGACTGTAATGCAGCAATGATTTGCGATTTCAACTTCGGATCAACTTCTTCTTTTTTATGCTGCGGGTCGGAAGAAGTGGATCGAACCAAAGCAAGCAAGGCTGGAATAGCTTTGTTGGGATCTTTTTCTACAAGGGCTTTATCCTGCCAAAGCTTTACATCTTGGTGTTCGAGTGCGACCCTCGCGGCATAGCGGATGAATCGATCTGGGCTGCCAAGATAATCCCATGCTTTTGCAACGGCTTCGGGATGATTGGGTTCGTGAAATTTCTCTAACCCCAATCGAATCGCACGATCTTCAGAACCTTTGAAATCGCCCTTCGATAGCGCAGTGGATTCCTCCCCGGTGTAAGTAACGCGATAAAGACCCGATTTTGTCTTTCTACCACCGATTGCAAAATACAATGCACCATCTCTGGGGTTCACAACTAAATCGGTCAAAGGCAAAGGAGAACCAGAAATAAATTCTTCCACCTCGGCTTTATAGGTACTTCCCGAAGGCGAAAGATGAACTGCATACATTTTGCCGTAACTCCAATCGCAAACGAAAAACGCTTCCTGATATTTTGCAGGAAACTTGGCCCCGTAGCCAAAGGTTACTCCTGTGGGAGAACCTGGCCCGATATCTACGACTGGGGGAAGGCTGTCTGCATAGTGAACAGGCCATTTCCCCGCACCATTTCTCCAGCCAAACTCGGCTCCACTAGTGACATGGCAGATTCTTGTAGGGCGATACCAAGGCGTGTTGAAATCCCATTCCATATCAGCATCGTAAGTAAATAATTCGCCCTGTCTGTTAAAAGCAGCATCATATTCATTACGAAATCCAACCCCCATTATTTCCCAGTTTTTCGCATCGGGATCAATCTTGTAAATGGTTCCGCCAGGCCCCATTACCCCAGCCATAAATCCCCTGCCATCTGGCATGCGAGGAAGCAGATGATCTTCGCCCCAGCGAACTGGAACCTTGCTAGATTTGAATTCAACCATCTTGGTTTGATTGCCAACAACTACAACCAGGCTTTTACCATCTGGAGAAAGTAAAATGGCATGAGGGCCATGCTCACCACCGCCTGAAAACTTCTGCAGCATGGTGACCTGATCTAATTGATCATCGCCATCGGTATCTCGCACTCGATACAAACCATGCTCATACTTACCACCTTTGTTGACCATCACATAAAGGCTGTTAAAAGCCCACAGAAGGCCCTGAGCTTCACCAATATCAGCAGGTATTTTTTCAACTAGGGTGGGAGTTTTTGAATCGCCGATAGGCGGGGGAGTGACGCGGAATAACCCACCATTCTGATCTGAAACAATTAACCGACCTTTGGGGTCGGTACACATTGAAACCCAAGAGCCTTGAGTAGCAGCGGGAACCGAATGAAGAAGCTCGACTTTAAAACCTTTGAGGGTTTTGATTTGGGCAGGAGAAGTAGCTGGCGGTTCTTTGCCCGCCAGCTTGGGATCTTCTGGTTCTTTCTTTCTGCCTTGTTTAGTTAGTTGTTTTTTTTTTCAACAGGGCTGCCAGCTAATTTCTTAAGCGTTATTTCCTTGAATTGCACAGTCATTACTGGGCCAACATGAATTTGAAGTGCAAGAACTCCGCTCTTCAAAGCCTTGGGTGATTCATCAAGAATCTCGGCAGTTACATTGCCATTGATCATATGCACCAGTTTGTTGCCATTTGCAATGATAACTAAATCGTTCCAATCATCTTTTTTGATAGCAGCTTGAAGGTCTGCAGAAGACTTTTCAGTCTTTCCTACAACTTCTTTCTTGTTATCAGCATTCCACTTTACCTTTTCGCCACGGCCACACATGATACCTCGACCACCAGCAATACCACCTTCATCATAAAGAATGCCAGAGAAAGTAGCGCCAGATTCGAAGTCACCTTGATAGCCACCAACCCTTGGCCCAAACTCGCCTTGGCCCATTACCTTGCTGCGATATTGAATTCCAGAGTTACCGCCCACAATCTTATACTTGCATTTGAATTCGAAATCGCTGACATCGCCACCTTTCCAAACCAAAAAAGTATTATGCTTGAGTTTGTTGTGGGGTTCGTTACCTGTTTTGCCAGTAATTGCTCCATCTTCCACGGACCAAAGCTTAGGGTTCCCTTCCCAGCCGGTAAGATCTTTACCGTTAAAGATTGAAGTTGTTTCTTCTGCAGAATAAGCAGTAAGAGCAAATACGAAACCTACAAGCAAAATCGAAAGGATTCTCATAGTCAAACTCCGGTGAAATACAAAACAAAGGCGGGAACTATCGTTGCAATAATAACACGACCTTACGAGTGATCAAAGATAATGTAGTTTAAAACAAGAATCCAGCATTAGTTTGAAGATAATTGCAAATATTTTAATGCAGGCTTCGCAAGTTAAATATTGAACCATAATCGCTTACAATCTATGCTAAACATTGAAATCGTTTTCCTTTCGACATCATTAATATTTGTTTCAGGGGCAATAGTATGAGTGCTAAGAAGTGGAATGTAGCAATGGTAGGCTTAGGTTTTGGTGCAGAATTCATGCCGATCTATCAAAATCACCCTCTTGGAAACATTTACGCCATCTGCCAACGAAACAAAGAAAAGCTGAACAAAATTGGCGACAGCTTCAAGATTGAGAAACGCTTTACTAGCTACGAAGATGTTTTAAAAGACCCAAATGTAGATTTCGTCCACATCAATTCCCCCATTCCTGATCATGCGCCTATGTCCATCGCTGCACTCAAAGCGGGCAAGCATGTTATGTGCACCGTACCGATGGCAACCACCGTTGAAGAATGCAAAGTCATTGTTGATTTGGTAAAAAAAACCGGCCTCAAATACATGATGGCGGAAACAGTTGTTTACTCTCGCGAATTCCTTTTCATCAAGGAAATGTTTCAAAAGGGGGAACTTGGAAAAATCCAATACATGGCTGCTTCCCACCCACAAGATATGGATGGATGGCCAGACTACTGGCAGAAAATGATCCCGATGCATTACGCAACCCATGTTGTCAGCCCATGCCTCGGATTGGTAAATGGTAAAGCTGAAAATGTTAGTTGCTTTGGTTCGGGCACGGTAAGGGAAGAAATCCAAAAAATCTCAGGCAACAAGTTCGCTGTCGAATCCTGCCATATCAAAATCAAGGACTCTGATATTGCATGCCATATATGGAGGTTCTTATACGATACAGCAAGGCAATACCGCGAGAGTTTTGATGTATATGGCACTAAGAAAAGCTTTGAATGGAGCTTGGTCGAACACGAACCACATATCATTCACACTGCTAAAAAGCCCGAACCTGAAATCCCAAGCAAGATAACTGTTCCAGATTTTGCGCACTTGCTTCCTGAACCCATCAGGAAGTTCACCCTTCCTTCTGAAATTCATGATGCAGGGCACCTTTCATTCTTGCAGGGCGGTGGGCATGGCGGTTCCCACCCACACATGGTCAACGAATTCTTGAACGCCCTAGCGGACAACCGTGACCCATGGCCCAATGCTACTCAAAGCGCAAACTGGACCTGTGTCGGTATTCTTGCCCATGAATCCGCATTACAAGGTGGCAAAGTGTTAAACCTTCCTGATTTCACACTATAAATAATACTGAATCAGTAACTTTCAATTTAAAGGCCTTAAACATGAAGAAGTTTATTTTCAGTGTTTCAATTCTTGTTGCGGTAGTGTTTGGCCTTGGAATAAAATCCGGGATCCGGGCGCAGGATAACAAAATCAAGCTGTTATTCTTAGGCGACAATGGGCACCATAAACCCAACGATCGCTTTCGGCAAATTCAGCCTGTACTTGCAGCTAAGGGTATTGACCTTGTCTACACAGACAAAGTGGAAAGCCTGACCCCCAAGATTCTCAACTCTTATCAAGGGTTGGTCATTTTTGCTAATTTGACCACGCTTTCGCCTGAACAAGAAAAAGCAATGCTCGATTATGTTGAACAAGGCAATGCACTGATCCCATTGCATTGCGCTAGTTACTGCTTTTTAAATTCGCCTAAATACATCGATCTGGTTGGAGCACAATTTTCAAAACATGGCACGGGCACATTCCGCGTTGACAATATTCTTCCCACCCACCCAATCATGAAGGGTTACAAAAGTTTTGAAAGTTGGGATGAAACTTATGTTCACACCAAACATAATCCCAAGGATCGTATTGTCCTTGAAGAAAGAAAAGATGATTCAGGATCCGAGCCTTGGACTTGGGTGCGAACCCAAGGCAAAGGGAAAGTTTTCTATACTGCCTGGGGCCATGATGCCCGAACTTGGTCCAACCCAGGATTTCAAAATCTTCTCGAACGCGGCATTCGATGGGCAACCAATGGCGACCTATCTAAAGTTCCAGCTTTTTCTGATCAAACCCTGATGACTGAACTTCCTAAAAACCTTAAGCCATTTGATTATGTTGAAGCTGATGTGCCTTTTTACCCTGCAAACAAACAATGGGGAAAAATGGGAGAAAACATACGCAAAATGCAAAAACCCCTTGATCCTAAAGAGGCGCAAAAACACTATATCGTTCCCGAAGGATTCGAACTAAAACTCTTCGCGTCCGAACCCGATCTAGAAGGCAAACCCATCGCGATGAATTGGGATGAACGGGGCCGATTATGGGTCGCTCTCACCATTGATTACCCTAACGAACTACAACCTTCAGGCCAGGGTAGAGATAAGATCGTTATTTGTGAAGATACCAATGGCGACAATGTTGCAGATAAATTCACAACCTTTGCAGACAAGCTTAGTATTCCCACAAGTTTGATTTTTGCCAACGGCGGCGTCATTGTGCACCAGGCCCCAGATACTCTTTTTCTTAAAGACACCAATGGTGATGGCATAGCCGATGAGCGCAAAGTTCTTTTCACAGGCTGGAGTACAGGCGACACTCACGCTGGGCCTAGCAATCTAAACTACGGACTGGATAACTGGATCTACGGCATGGTTGGATACTCTGGGTTCGTAGGAACAGTAGGAGATGAAAAGCAATCTTTCCGAACTGGGTTTTACCGTATGAAGCCCGATGGTTCTAAAATTGAATTCCTTCGCAACACCAACAATAATTCTTGGGGAGTTGGCCTCAGCGAAGAAGGAATTCTTTTTGGTTCCACCGCAAATGGTAACCCGAGTGTGCACCTGCCCATTCCCAACCGTTATTATGAAAAAGTTCGTGGCTGGTCTAGCAGCGTTCTCGAAGGCATCGCAGGTAGCGCCCCAATCCACCCCATCACCAAACAAATTAGGCAGGTGGATCATCACGATAGGTTTACCGCTGCAGCAGGCCATGCACTTTATACCGCCCGAAACTACCCTTCCGATTTTTGGAACAAAACGGCATTTGTAACCGAACCTACAGGGCATTTAGTTGCAACTTTTCCCATTACCCCTGAGGGCGCAAGCTTCACTTCCCGCAATGCATTCAACTTGGTTGCAAGTGATGACGAATGGAGTTCACCTATCGTTGCAGAGGTAGGCCCGGATGCAAATGTATGGGTCATCGATTGGTACAATTATATCGTGCAACACAACCCTACGCCTGCTGGTTTTAAAACCGGAAAAGGCAACGCTTACGAAACTAATCTGCGCGACAAAAAGCATGGCCG
>Ga0208482_1000574_pt1 | contig 11138 bp, 11 predicted proteins | sample LakMenEpi26Sep10_FD_150737 | JGI IMG/M metagenome (GOLD analysis project Ga0208482, IMG submission 150737) | Freshwater microbial communities from Lake Mendota, WI - 26SEP2010 deep hole epilimnion (SPAdes) | ecosystem: Environmental > Aquatic > Freshwater > Lake > Epilimnion/Euphotic zone ... | reverse complement strand
TTGATTCAAGATTCCAAGTCACATCAATTGCATACCACCAATTACCAACCCAAATAACCAGTAGTACTGCTGCTGTTAGCTTTGGTGCCCATTTTTGTTTAGTAAGCAAACCAATCGCACAAGCTATTTCTAATATTCCACTCACAATGATCCAAAAAAATTCATTACCTAGCACTGGAGGCACAAGGGCGGTAAAAACCCCTGGATTAACTAAATGAAATATCCCACTTAAAAGAAATATGAAAATAATTATTTTTGTACCGATTGGAAGACCCAAGTTGATTCTAATCCTCTTGCTTATTTTTAAATAAATATTTCGGTCTACGTTGCTGAGTAACATAAATTTGACCAATATATTGTCCAACAATTCCCAAGATAAGCAATTGAACTCCTGCGAAAAGAACTACTGCAGCAATTAACGAAGTCCAGCCCTGAATAACCCAGCCTGAAATCTGTGCGACAAAAATGTAGATGATCCACAGGATTGAAATTAATACTGCCCACAATCCAATCCAGATTGCCCAACGCAAGGGTTTTGTTGAGAAACTTAAGACACTTGAAATTGCAAGTAATCCCATATTCTTTATTCCATACTTAGACTTTCCATATTTTCTCTTGTCAGCAACAAAAGATAGTTCGGCCTCTCTAAAGTTTAAGCTTGGTATCAGTAAGCGAAATATTTTGTCTTGTTCGTCCAGGGAAATTAATACGTCTCTAACTTCTTTAACAATTAATCGATAATCTGCAGCATTTGCACGTATATTTATCCCGCTTAGTTTTTTCATTAAGAAGTAGTAAATCGATGCCGTGAACCTCTTGAAGAAATTGTCTTCTTTTCTAGAGTTTCTAATTCCATACACAACATCAGCAGAAGTTTCATTTTGAATCCTTAAAAATTCCTTTATATATGCAGGAGGGTGCTGTAAATCTGAATCCATCGTGATGATTTTCTCACCTTTACTCTTTTTTAGTCCCGCTTCCAGAGCACTCATATGTCCTGCATTAAATCTAAATTCATAACTTCTTAATTGAGGCCAAATGATTTGATCAATAATTTGTTGTGTTGAGTCTTTACTGCCATCGTTAATGAAAATCACTTCGTATTCAATTTTTAAGGAATCCAGGTTGCTCCTTAATTCTTGAGCAAATTCTTTAATTCCTAATTCCTCATTGAAGACAGGAACTACCACAGATAATTCGAGAGTCATTTTATTTCAACTTCACTATCGCTAAAACTCCATAATTCATTACCGTTGGTGAGTGTTCCAATTTTTTGAGGTTGAAATTCACCGTAACCTGACTCTCTCAAATAGTTAACAAGATTTAAAGTTGTATTAGGAATTGTAGGGCCTGACCAAACAATTTTTGGATTAGTAGTTAACTCCTTGATTATTTCTTCAGAATTAAGGCCAATATTCAGAGCCCTTTTTTCCCAATGAGGTGAAAACGTGTCCCAATTACCTACCATGAAAACATTTTGATCAGCTTGTGTAGATGTCCTTTTAAATGGGTTCACGTTTTGAGAATATTCCTGATTACCATGAATTAAGAGAATTTTTGATTGCAATTGTTCATTTATCGATGCGCTAAGTTCCTTAGCAGAAATAATTCGTTCTCTGTTTTGAGAATTAAAATCTTGGAGATAGTAAATACCTAAGAGTGTGATTATGACACTAAACAAAACTTCTACTTTTTGATCTTTTTTGTTTTTTTCGAAAAGTAAAACCAAGCCAGCCATAAATCCAACTAAAAGTGGAATTGTAACTCTAGGTACGTTATGAAGAAATAGACCTGTATATGCATGTAGAAGTCCAAAGTTTATGAAATAAAATAACAAACCTATTTTCATCACACCTGGTCTATGTCTTAATAAAATCGCTATCAAGAGAATGGGTAGAAACATCAGAAAAAATGACGTTGAATTAACGTACTTATTTACCACACTTTTAAGATTTCCAAATGATAAGTCCGGTTTTGTACTTACAAAATTAGTAACTTTTAGTGCTTGATCTATCCACTCAACATTGTAATTTTCTTCATCAAAATATGCCACGTCTTTAAAAAGATTGTATTCAGTTGGTGTCCAACCAGTTTCGCCAATGACTCTTGCAGCAGCATCCATCCTGGGCATACCTGCAAACATTTGAACTTTTTTGGCCCATTCTCTGTATTCCTTAATTTCACTTGATTCACTTTCTTCAGCAAACTTATTGACTAAGAACAAACTAAGTAAAGCTATAAAAGTTATAGAAACATGTTTAATAGATCTCCTGTTTACTTTTACTTTTAAAACATACAGTGGATAAATAACTAAAATGGCGCCTAATAAACTCTCGGGTCTAATAATGAAAGAAATACTTAAGAATATTATTGGAATTATAATTCCAAATCTGTTCTTGTTATTTATGTTATTCAGTAGCAGTATTAATCCTGCTACTCCACTAATTATTGCTGTGGCTGTATATGTGATACCAAGGTAACTCCAAACTGTGAATGAGAACAGAATTAGTAATATTGTTAATTTCAATTGACGAGATATTTTATCCGAATTTATGATTACCTTAGAAATTGTTGCCACAGATGTTAGCGTTACTATCAATAGGGTTAATCCATACCAAGCAATAGATGAATTGATGGCATACATACTTGAAATAAGTTTGGAAAAGATTGAAGTTACAAATATTGCTTCATTTTCAAAATTTCCTGTGTAATAACCGTTGAACCATGTATCAAGTATGTAATCGTCAGTTGTTCCGTATTTTGGATAAGTAAGCACAAAGATAGGAATGAGCAATAAAAGCAATCCTAAAAGGACTTGAAAGGTGTTAAATCTATTCTTTTCTAGAAAAGTATTTACCTTAACTCCTCAAATTAATTCACTTGTTTGTTTTACATGATAGCCGATAATCACTCCTAACTTATATTCATATTTTTTATTCAACGATAATCAAGGAAATTCTGGCGAAGGCACGTGGTAATCGCATTATCAATGGTTAATTTGGACATAAGATTTAAGTTACTAATCGAGATGATTAATGTTCTAATGAATCGAAAAAATTGAATTCTTGAACTTTTGTAAAGGATTTTGAAGGTAGATAAAGTGGGCCCTGTCGGGATCGAACCGACGACCCACAGATTAAAAGTCTGTTGCTCTACCGACTGAGCTAAAGGCCCGCTGGACTAATGCTAGTCAGATTGCGAATCCTGACTAAAAACGGCTTAAAGTTCTAAGCCTTATCTTTCTATTTTTCCGGCAATAAATAGTTCGGTGTTATCGCGTGCTTCGGAATCATCAAATTGAACCGGTGGTGATTTCATTAGATAGCTTGATGATGAAATAAGTGCTCCACCAATTTTTCTATCCATGGCAATCTTGGCGCAACGAAGAGCATCAATGATTACTCCTGCAGAGTTTGGTGAATCCCAAACTTCTAATTTGTATTCCAAATTCAAAGGCACATCACCAAATGCTCTACCTTCTAGTCGAACATAGGCCCATTTGCGATCATCAAGCCAAGAAACATAATCACTTGGTCCAATGTGCACATTGCCTTTACCCATGTCGTGATCAATTTGAGAAGTAACAGCTTGGGTTTTGGAGATCTTCTTTGATTCCAAACGATCTCTTTCTAACATATTTTTAAAGTCCATATTTCCACCAACGTTTAGTTGCATGGTGCGATCTAATTGCACACCACGATCACCAAATAGTTTTGCTAGAACACGATGGGTAATAGTTGCTCCAACTTGGGATTTAATGTCATCACCAATTATTGGAACCCCTGCATCTTTAAATTTCTTTTCCCAAACAGGATCAGAGGCAATAAAAACCGGTAATGCATTAACAAATGCAACTTGAGCATCGATTGCGCATTGGGCATAAAACTTTGCTGCTTCTTCTGAACCAACAGGTAGATAACAAATTAAAACATCAGCCTTTGTTTCTTTCAAAACTTTAACAACATCAACTGGTTCTTCAGTTGATTCTTGAATCATTTCTTTGTAATAGCGACCTAAACCATCAAGAGTTTTACCTCTAGAAACCTTTATTCCTAAGGGTTTTACCTCAGCAAATTTAATTGTGTTATTTTCACTTGCCCACATAGCATCAGCTAAATCAAGTCCAACTTTTTTACCATCAACATCAAAAGCTGCCACAAATTCAATATCTTTAATGTGGTAATCACCAAGTTGTACGTGCATCAAACCTGGAACTTCTTCATTGACATCGGCGTTGCGGTAATACTCAACACCTTGAATTAATGAATTAGCACAATTTCCTAATCCAACTATGGCTACCTTAACTTTACTCATGCTTGCTTCCTTTCGCTAGAAATTAATTCATCAATCCATTTCAATTCACTTTCCACTGAATCCAAGTTATGGTTTTGAAGTTTTATGGTGTATTGATCCATTTGTTTTTCTGTTTTTTCAATTTGGGATTCAAGTAAGGCCACACGTTCTTGCAAACGGGTACGTCTTCCTTGCAAAATTTGTAATCTCACTGCAGATGCAGTTTTAGCAAAGAAGGCAAAGTATGTTAAAAAGTTTTCATCATCCCAAGATTCAGGCCCTGCTTCTTTTAAGAGGGAGGCAAATTTTTCTTTACCACTTTTTGTGATCTTGTAAGCAATGCGAGCTCTTCTAGTTAAACCAATTTCTGATTCTTGAGCTTCTTCATCAATAAAACCTAAAGATTGCAGTCTTCTTAACTCTGGATATAAAGAACCATAAGAAATAGCAGAAAGAGGACCAAGGGTTAAAGAAACTCTTTTGCGCAGTTCATATCCATGCATTGGACCTTGGGAAAGAAGTCCCAAAACTACTACTTCCAAAGAAGTATTTTTCTTGGCCATTTTTAAGCGTTAATCCTTTATTGATATATCGACTAGATATATCAACATAGCATCTAACCCATCTGGGGTACTAGATGCACTTGTGATTGGTGGCAACGGCTTTGCGTACACTTAAGTGCTCACCTAAAAATAATTTTTAGGAGAAAAACCGGCCTAATTAGATCAGGCCCCTGTCGTCCAGAGGCCTAGGACGCCGCCCTTTCACGGCGGTAACGCGGGTTCGAATCCCGTCGGGGGTACGTGCAATAAAAGCAGTATGAAAAAAGTAAGGCCCAGTAGCGCAGTTGGTTAGCGCGCCGCCCTGTCACGGCGGAGGTCGCGGGTTCAAGTCCCGTCTGGGTCGCTTAAATTCGGCAAATTAGTTTTTAATTTGTTTGCCGCGTTTAAGGCCAGGTAGCTCAGTCGGTACGAGCGACCGCCTGAAAAGCGGTAGGTCACCGGTTCGATCCCGGTCCTGGCCACAATTATTTTTTAAACAACTTCCAAAACATTATCGCCTTCAATTTTTACATTAATCTTTTTCAAGGCGCGTTGTGTTGGGCCACCTAAAACATTTCCTTCGCCACTTTCATATTCAGCACCATGGCAAGGACAAATTAATTTGTTTTGACTTAAATCAAAATTAACTGAACATCCTTCGTGTGTACAAATTCTTGATAATGCATAAACTTTTTCATCTTTAGTTTTAAACAAAATTGCATCTGTGCCATCATTGGCTGTGAAATTAAAACCTTCACCAGCAACTAAAGCTGAAACTTGAGCAATAACAACACTTGAAGTTGCTTGTTCAGTAGTTTCTGTTGGTTGAGTTGGTTCAACTGATTCAACTGGTTGGGCTTCTTCATTTGTTTGACTAGTAGTTGGTTCTTGACTTGAACCAGTAACTGCTTTTGAACAAGCTGCAATCACAAATGAGAAAAAACCTAAAACACCAAATCTTAAAATGTTTCTTCTATTCTTCATAACTAACCTTTCTCTTAAAAACAAATCTTAAACTTTTTGAGGAATACCACTCAAAAGTCGTTCCACTACTTCTTTAGCAGACCAACCATTTGGGTGGGTTTTTAACATGTCTTCAACATCAGTTGTGGTTGCACCAAGTGTTAACAATGGTGCTTCCTTGTAACCATCTGGTCTTTCTTGACCCAAACCAACTGCTGCTAATAAACCATTGCACAAACACATTCTTGCCGCAAGTTCTTTTTCATCCCCACGTTTTTTCAAAAACGCAGACTCAGGTTCTGCTGCACAGGTATAAGTAGCTTTTCCTGCTTCATCTAACTTTGAAGTTCTTAAATAACCAAGATCACAAAGTCTTGGTCTGGCTTTATAAGTTGATTCCTCGCCAACGGTTCCAGGAAGTTCCACAACTTTGAAAGGAAAACCTGTAGGAGAAGCCCTGTGATCAGTTCTAACTTTTAGGTTTCCTTTTCTGGCTGCATCAAGCATTTGTTCTCTGTATTTTGGTAATAATCCTGAATCATTACTTAACGCAAACAAAGTTCCAACTTGTACACCTTGGGCACCTAATTCAAAAGCTTCTTTAACTGCCCCTGGTGTTGATCTTCCACCAGCTAACCAAAATGGTAAACCAACTGCTTTCATTTTTTCAAAATTAACTTCATCAAGTGGACCAAAACCAGATTCAGTTTCAACTTTTCTTCTAGGCGGAGCATTATGCCCACCAGCTTTCCAATGTTCTACAACAAAACCATCAGGCTTTGTGACATCGTTTCGTGCTAAATAAGAAGCTAAAACTTCGGCAGTAATAATTGCTAAAAACATTGGTCTTTGTAATTGTGGGGCTTTACCAAAAGATTCTTGTGGATCAAAAGTTAAAGTAGGGGCTGCCATACCACTTGGTCTTTCGCTATCAACACTTAATGTTCCAGCTTTACCTTCTGCAAAGTCTCTAATGATTTGTGGGATTTCTCTAGGAATTCCAGCACCCATTAATACTGCATCTACACCTGCGAGCATGGCACCATAAAGGGCAGCTGGAGTTGCTGTTTGTAATTTTTCTAAAAAGTTAATTCCAACTTTGCCATTATTCGCCTGTTTGGCTAACCAAACTTCCACAAAGTTTGCTGCTACTACTAATTGATCATGTTCGGTGTGCGCATTTAAACTTATGCGTCTCATTGGTCTATATGGTTGACCATTTCTTCCTTCAGGTAAAAACCATTTTTCTAAAATGTGTGCACTAACTTCTGGGTAAGGAAAATGTTCTAAAGCTTGTCTCATGTGACCACCTGCGTCACCATCTTGTAAACGTCTTGCCACAACTGATTCCAAAGCGGTGCCAGAAACAACTCCCAGTTGTCCGCACTTTGCTACTTCTTTAGCTAAACCCCATGATGAAACTGCAGCACCCATTCCACCTTGAATAATTGCTGGAAGACCAAGAGCGCTCATATGGTGGTTTTTCCCTTTTAACTAGTTGATCCCTAACCTTCGGTTGGGTAACTTACCGAAGCGTAGGTTTGTTAGTTAGACAATACGCCAAGTTGGCCCAAAGGGCATAGGGGGCAGTGAAGGGAATTTACTTTTCTTGAATTTTTCTTAACAACTCATGTACTTCGTGAGCGTGATAGCGCCTATGCCCACCTAGTGTTTTCACGGGGGAAAGCTTGCCTGCTTTGGCCCATCTGGTCACGGTTTTTGGATCTACCCGGAAAAGTTCTGCAACTTCCCCAGGGGAAAGCAGGTTGGGAGTATCGTTTGCCTCTTTAGGCATAAACTCCCTCTCACGCATTCGTCTTAGAGAACACTGTGCCATGAGACACAGACAAAATTCTCGTAAACTTATGCACAATTGCACAATATAGGGAGATTCCGGACAAAAACAACTATTTTTAGGGAGAATCTTTGTTGGAAAGAAAAGTTGTAGGCTATAACTACCAAGACCAAGAGTCGATCATTGATTGATGGGCCCAAGGTCACCAATTTTTGTAAGGAACAAGCAGGTTTGACCTGCATAATCTCGATTGCACGAGGCTTTGAAAGGTGATGATTTATCCAAATGGGTAGAGGGCGCGCAAAAGCAAAACAAACCAAAGTTGCTCGCGATTTAAAGTATGGCAACGGTGAAACAGACTTAACTGCTTTGGCTCAAGAGTTGAAAGCTTCGAGGTCTAAAGAAGAAGAAATTGAAGCAGCTTGGGCTCAACTAGAAAAAGATGAATAAGTAAAATCTTAAAAATTCTAGTTAATTGAGTTTTTCTTTAACCTTATTTGCTAGCAATGTGCCATCAACTCGGCCCACAGTTTGAGGTTGGATTATCTTCATAACTATTCCCATAGCTTTCATGCCAGTTGCCCCTTGCTTATTGGCCTCGGCAATAGCTTTACTGATAATTTCTTCTAATTCGGTTTCAGATAATGCAGCTGGTAAATATTTCTCTAATACCACTAATTCAGCAGATTCTTTATCAGCTAAATCTTTTCTGTTAGCTTGCATATAAGCATCTACAGATTCTCTACGTTTTTTTGCTTCCTTAGTTAATACAGATAAAACTTCCGCATCTGTTAGTTCTCTTGATTCTTTACCAGAAACTTCTTCATTAGTAACAGCTGTTAATGCCATACGAAGTGTTCCTGAGACTACAGCGTTTTGAGCTTTGATTGATTCTGTTAAATCTTTTTTAAGTTGATCTTTTAATTGAGCCATATCCTTATTGTGCCATAACTATTAGTAAAAGGTTGGTAAGTGGCTAAAGATTTAAATAATCCTTTATGAGTTTCTAAAGTTTGTCCAGGTTAGAAACCAATCTTCATACCCCACACAAGTGATTTCAGTTCTGCCATCTAAACATTTTGTTTGAGGATATTGCCAATAATAAATATCCGCCCAAAATTTATCATCCTCGGTATTAAACACTGCACAATGATTTTTATTTGCAGTCAAACCACAAGCTTCTTTATTTGCTGGGGCTTCCCCAAACCATTCAGCTGTTAAAGCATTTGTTTGTGGGCTTATCATCCAATCAATCCACTTATATGAACAATTTATACTTTTTGTTGACTTAGAAATCATCCAGTTGTTTACCCAACCAGTGGTACCTTCAACTGGTTTAATGCCATTAACAATATTTGTTGGGGTGTTGACTGCATTAATAGTTTCTTGCCAACTTAACCCAATATCTACTTGGTTATTTTTTATCGCATTAAAATCTGATTGATAATCTGCCCAGTAATTTCCCACAATACTTTTTTGACTTACGATTAAATCCATCACCGCATCAAATTGATTCTGATCTAATGAATAAGGATCGGTAATTTGTAAGTTTGGATTTGCTTTCATCAAATACAAGGCTGCAATTGCAATTGTCATGGGAGAATCTTGGACAGAAATTCTTCCAGCAAAATCACTTTCAGGATTAAAAGTTAATGCCCAATTAACTATTTGATTATTCATTTTATTTATGTTGTAGGTGAGCAGATTTGCTCCACGACCTTGAGCAACACCATAAATATTTTCTTCTACCTTGTTCCAACTTCTTTCTTTTAAGTCATCAAATAAGTTTTCATAATTTGCTAATAGATAAGTATTGATTGGTTGAACACTTGTTGATTCAATAAGTCCAAAAGATATTTCACTTGGGGCAGAAACAATGTCATAGCCACCTGCCCTCATTAAATTAAGTGCTTCTTGGGGTGTATTGAATGTTTTTACAGAAACTTCACAACCAGTGTTTTTTTCAAAAGGAGTAACCCAATCAATAACAGGATCAATGTTTCCTTCTTCGGCATAACCTGGCCAAACTAGAACATTTAAATTATTTTCACTATCCCCAACAGGTCCTGCATACATTCCTTCTTCTTTATTAACATCAAGACTTTGACCTTCAAAAGTATTTTCAGAAGAACCACAACCTGCCAATAGCAAGGAGGTGGTAACAAATAGTGGGAATAAAATCTTGGGCTTCACTGAAAAAACCTTACTGGGATTAACTATTAAGCCAAATCTTGAGCACTTAATAGGGGTAAAACTGTGCTTAAATCGGCTCTTTCTCCTGATGCAGAAATCAAACCTTGAGATTTAGCAGTTTCCCAAATTGTCTTTCCGATCGCTAAATAGATCCATGTTTTTGCATCCATTTCAATAACAGCTGGTGGTGTTCCGCGTTTGTGTTTGATGCCCTCTATAACTTGAACAGCAGCATGCGGAGGAATTCTTACTTCCACGCTGTTTCCTGGAACTTTTTCGTGCAGCAATTGCAAACAATATTTGACAGCAATTTGTTCATTAGTTTTTGATATTTCTAGATTGTGCTCATAGCCTTCAATCAAATTCTTTAATTCTTGTAAACCCTCTTCTTTACTGGGCGGATTTCTTACTCCTTGTTTAGGAGACATTTTAAGATTTAGCAGGCGTATTTTGCCAAGCTTGCCAAGCTGAAGAAACCATTGACTTTAAATCGTTTTTGGCTTCCCAATTTAGATCACTTTTTGCTTTTGAAACATCTGCAATTGTTTGAGCTGGATCTCCAAGGCGTCTGTCAACAACTTCGTAATTAATATTTTTACCCAAAACTTCTGAGATAGTGTCCATAACTTGCTTAACGCTAAATCCTTGACCACGACCAATATTGATGATTCCACAATAATTTTCATTCAATAATTTTTGTGCAGCAATTAAATGTGAATCAGCTAGGTCTGAAACGTGAATGTAATCTCTGATACAAGATCCGTCTTGAGTTGCATAATCTCCACCAAAAACTTGGGGACGCTGATTGTTACTTAATGCTCTAAAAGCCATGGGAACTAAGTTATTTACCCCAGTGTCACCAAGTTCAGGATTAGCTGCGCCCACAACATTAAAATAACGCAAAGCAATCCACTGAATTTGCCGAGCTTTTTCATCTGCTTTCAAAAGCCATTCGCCAACTAGTTTTGTTTCACCGTAAGGTGATTCCGGATTTGTAGCAGATTTTTCTGTAACTTTATTTTCTGTTGGAGTCCCATAAACTGCTGCACTTGATGAATAAACAATTCTTTTGACATCAGCTTGACTCATTGCTTCTAGTAGTGAGATAAATCCACCAATGTTTTCCTTGAAGTAAAGACTTGGATTAATCATTGATTCACCTACTGCTTTTTTAGCTGCTAAATGGATTACACCTTCAACTTTATGTGATTTCATAATCTGAGCTAATTTGTTGGTTTCTGCGATATCTATCTTTTCAAAAACAACATTTGAGGGAACTTTTCGGGCAAGTCCTGTAGAAAGATCATCAACTATGACGACTTTAAAATCGTTTTCTAAAAGTGATTTAACAA
>Ga0208482_1000566_pt1 | contig 11200 bp, 9 predicted proteins | sample LakMenEpi26Sep10_FD_150737 | JGI IMG/M metagenome (GOLD analysis project Ga0208482, IMG submission 150737) | Freshwater microbial communities from Lake Mendota, WI - 26SEP2010 deep hole epilimnion (SPAdes) | ecosystem: Environmental > Aquatic > Freshwater > Lake > Epilimnion/Euphotic zone ... | reverse complement strand
CTCTATGTCGCCGGCCACGAAACAACGGTCAATCTCATCGGCAATTCCGTGCTCGCGCTGCTGCGCGCCCCAGACCAACTCGCATGGGCCCGAGAACACGGTCTCGACTCGAACGCTGTCGACGAGCTGCTCCGCTTTGACGGCCCCGTGCAGCACACGGTGCGCGTGCCACTGAAGCCCGTGCAGTTTCAGGTGGGCGACCGCACATTCGACGTTGCCGCGGGCGGGCGCGTGCTCACCAGCCTTGGTGCAGCAAGCCACGACCCCAGCGTGTTCGAGAATCCCCATCGATTGGATCTTCGTCGTGCAAACGCCAACAAACACCTCGGCTTCGCCGCAGGCATCCACTATTGCCTCGGGTCATCGCTTGCGAAGATGGAAACACAGGTGTCAATCGATTCGCTCTTGCGACGGTTCTCTCGTATTGAACTCGCCGACGAGCCGCAGTGGCGTGACCGACTGACTATCCGCGGGGTCGATCGCCTGGTGCTCTCAGTCGCGCGATGAGCGACGACGTATCCCAGCGTCGTCCACCCATCTCGACGACTTCTCCATAGAAGTCGTTCACCATCTTGGTGATCGGCAGGTCGACGCCAAGTCGCTGTGCTTCTTCGAGGCAGATGGCAAGGTCTTTGCGCATCCACTCCACCGCGAAGCCGAAGTTGAATTCGTTGCGCACCATCGTGCGCGCCCGATTGTTCATCTGCCACGAGCCCGCGGCGCCTTGCGAGATCACTTCGACCAGCGCATCAGGGTCGAGGCCTGCAGCGAGAGCCAAGTTGAGGCCTTCGCTCAACCCTTGCGCAATGCCGGCGATACAAATCTGGTTCACCATCTTGGCGAGTTGTCCGGATCCTGCGTTGCCGAGCCGTTTGCAAATCTTGGCGTAACTCATGAGCACGGGGTATGCGCGCTCGAACACCGCTTCGTCATCAGCGCCGCACATCACGGAGAGTTGGCCGTTCTCTGCACCTGCTTGTCCACCCGACACTGGTGCGTCGATGAACCCGACGCCGTGTTCGCTACATCTCGCGGCGAGTTCGCGAGCGAGCGTGGCCGATGCAGTGGTGTGGTCAACGATGATGCCACCCTTCTTCACGCCGGCAAGCACACCGTCAGCGCCATAAATCACTGAGCGAACATCGTCATCATTGCCGACGCACACCATGACCATGTCGGCACCAACTGCTGCTTCGCGCGGCGTGGCGGCCGACTTGCCACCATTTGCGGCAACCCATGCCGCTGCTTTGGCAGCAGTGCGGTTGTAAACGGTGACCTCATGACCCTTCGTCGCAAGATGGCGGGCCATCGGGCCACCCATCACACCCAACCCAATGAACGCGACGTTCACGAGATGACCGCCGCGCGGATCGCCACTCGAATCATGACCAGGCCGGGCCTTCTTTCGCCAACACGCTCATGACCAGGCCGGGCCTTCCGTCGCCAACATGCTCATGACCAGGCCGGGCCTTCCGGCGTCACGTACGCCGAGGTGATGCCACCGTCAATGATGAGGCTTTGTCCCGTCATCCAACTGCTTTCGTTCGACGCCAAGAACAGTGCACCATTCACAATCTCGTGTGGCTCGCCGAAGCGACCCATCGGGATGTGCACGAGACGTCGCTGCCGCTTCGCATCGTCGCTCAAGAACTTGGCAAGCAGTGGGGTCATCACCGGCCCTGGGCACAGCGCGTTTGCGCGCACACCTTTGCGCGCATAGATGGCGGCAATCTCGCGAGTCATTGCGAGCACCGCCCCCTTTGAGGCGGTGTAGGCAACTTGGGGCGTCGCCGCGCCAAGGTGCGCCACGAACGACGCGACGTTGATGATTGACGACGACTCGCCGCAACGTTTGGCCGACTCCATCATGTGCGGTATCGCGTGACGGCAGGCGTACATCACGCCCTTCACATTGATGTCGAGGGTCTTTTCAATCACGTCGTCTGGGGTCGACACGGGGTCGTCGTCAGCCGAGAGCATCACACCGGCGTTGTTGTACAGCACATGCACGTCGCCGAAGGTGTTCACTGCGAAGTCGACGGCGTCTCGCACCGAAGTGTTACTGCTCACATCACAGTGCACGAAGGCTGCAGTGCCACCTGCGTTAGCAATCGTCTTGAGAACGTCGCTTGCGTCGCTCACGTCGGCGACCACAACGCGAGCACCTTCGGCGGCGAATCGCTCGGCGGCAACGCGGCCCAGACCGTTCGCCGCACCAGTGATGAGGGCAACCTTGCCGGCGAGTCGGGTCATCGGGCTTCGGTGCTCGTGACGCAAGGCGAACTGCTGCTCATCATTCAGGCGCGCTCAAAGTAGCGCACGCGCTCCCAATCGGTGACGGTTTGCTGGAAGGTCGACCATTCGTGCCTGGCCATGTTCAGCAAGTGGTGGTGCACGTCGTCGCCGAAGCACTCACGCGCGATGTCGCTGCGCTCCCACAAGTCGGCAGCTTCGGCGAGCGTGGTCGGGATTCGCGGCAGATTGTTGGCTTCATACCCGTTGCCCGCATACGCATCTTCAAGTTGCAACCGATGCCGAATGCCATAGAGCCCCGCGGCAATGGTGCCAGCGAATGCGAGGTACGAGTTTGCGTCGGCACCCGGAATGCGGCACTCCACTCTCGTGCCCGCACCGTGCCCAACTACGCGGTAGCCGAGCGTGCGATTGTCGCTACCCCACGCCACGGCCGTCGGTGCCCACGAACCTGGCTGGAAACGTTTGTAACTGTTGACCGTCGGTGCCCACAAAATGCTGAAGTCGCGTGCCGCGGCGAGTTGTCCTGCGAGGTACATGCGGAAGTGATCAGTGAGCGCAGCCGCGCCGTGCCCAGTCTCGCCATGCCCAGCACCAGCGGCGCTGCTCGCGCCGTGCTGACCCGCGCCGTGCCCTGCATCGAACGCCGAACCGCGCACCGCGCCTTCCGACAGATGCCACAAGCTCGAGTGCACGTGGCACGACGAGCCCGTCTCCGCAAACTCGTACTTCGCCATGAAGGTGACACTGCGACCTAGACCGGCAGCGATCTCTTTTGCTGCCGTCTTGTACACCGTGTTGCGATCAGCCATCTCCAGCGCGCGCGTGTAGGAGAGATTGATTTCGTGCTGCCCGCGACCCGCTTCACCTTTGGAGAACTCGACGGGAATTCCCGCCGCTTCGAGCCCGCGACGAATCTCTCCAACGACGTATTCGTCGCGCGTGGTCTGGACGATTTGGTAGTCCTCCATGTACGGCGAGTGCGGCGCAAGATTGCGGTAGCCCTTGTCGTGCAACTGGTCGTAAGAATCGCGGAACAGATAGAACTCGATCTCGCTGCCAATCATCGGCTCTAGGTTCATCCGCTGGGCTGCTGCAACCTGGTCACGCAGCACCTGCCGCGGCGCCACGTTGATGGGCTTGCCAGTCGACACCGAGAACAAGTCGCAGAGAATCAGTGCTGTTTTTGGCACCCACGGCGTGATGCGAATGGTGCCGAAATCGGCTCGCGCGAGCATGTCGCCGTAGCCGAGGTCGTATGAAGCGAACTTGTAGCCCGGCACCGCAACATCGTCGAAGTCGGTGGCGATGAGGTAATCGCAGTTCTCGGTGCCGTGCTCTTCGACTTGCTGCAAAAAGAACGTGCCCGTCGTGCGCTTGCCAACGAGGCGTCCTTGCAGATCGGGGAACGCCATCACCACCGTGTCGATGTCGCCGCGACGAATCGCGTCGCGCAACTCATCCCGCGTCGGCTGCTTCACACCCGCCACCCCGTCATCAGTCGACTGGGCAGCCACGTTGCGTTACTTCTTCTTGCTCGACGCCTTGGGCTTTGCGGCCTTCTTCGAATCTTTCTTCGGGTCGGCCTTGCGCTTACCGCCAGTCGATGCTCGACCAAGCTCTTGCAACTGCGACTTTCCGCCGGCGCTGAGCACGCCCTTTTCCAGCGCGTCGTCGAGGAAGCGCGTGGCCTCTTCGGTGGAGCAGCGCTTCGACGGTGCGATTTCGGAGATGAGGTTCAGGCGAGCGCGTTCGTACATCGTCTTCTCGGCCGCCGACAACTGATTCTCGCGATCGCGTGCGGCCAGGTTGCGCACCACTTCGGCCACTTGGTAGACGTCGCCGCTCTTCAACTTCTCTTGGTGGTTCTTGAATCGGCGCGACCAGTTGGCGGGCACGCGCGGGTCGGGCTTGGAGAGCACGTCGACCAGGTCTTGCAACTCGCTCTTTGACACCGGCGGACGAATGCCGAGGTCGTACACCTTGGCGACTGGCACCGAGAGGGTCATACCCTTGCCGGTGGCGTCGGTCATCACCGTCTCGAGAATCAGGTAGTCCTGCATGATCTCGAAGGCGCGCATGCGCTTGATGGCCTTTACGGTGCATGCACCGTGCTGCGGGTAGATGACGGTGTCACCCTTCTTGAATTTCTTCACGTGAACTCTTCCTCCGAATGGTCGTTTCAGGCTAAGGCGTACTTACGCACGCGCGAGCGATGGGTGTGCAGGCACCGCGAATGCGACGCCACGGCGAAACCGGCACTATCTGGCGCTCAAGATTCACTGGCAGACCGCCAGAATGGAAGCGCACTGGCCGGGTAGCTCAGTTGGATAGAGCAGGTGGCTTCTAACCACCAGGTCGGGGGTTCGAATCCCTCCCCGGTCGCTCTCCCGCACGGCGTCGTCGCCCTGCGCGTGCCGCAAATGCATCCAGCGCGGCCAGCACCTCGCGGGCTCGCCACGCTCGGTTTCTTCTTGAGTTGGTGATTTCTTCGAGAATGCCGGCGCTGACGAGAGGCTCGAGTGACCGATACAGGTTCGTCGGGCCTACACCCAGCTCTTCACTCAGCACTTTTGCGTTGACGACGGGCTGGCGCATCACCACGTCGAGCGCACGTCGTGCGGCCGCATCTCGTCGCACAGACAACCGTTCAGACCAATCCGCACGAATCGCCCGCAGATCAGCCACGAGAGTCTTCCCGTTGCTGATGGCTGCATACGCTGCGTTGGCGAACTGAGTGACGATCACTGAGGCATCTCCTGCACGAAAGTCGTCGAGACCGCGGAAGTACGAGTCCACATCCGTGAGCAAACCTGCGGATACTGGCACCGTGATGTTCCGTGTCAGGCGAGCAGCCCGAAGTTGGGCGTGCACAAGGGCCCTCCCCACCCGTCCGTTGCCGTCCGCAAATGGGTGAATGGTTTCGAACTGTGCATGAGTGAGCGCTGCATGCGCAAGCGTCGGGATGTCTGTCCTCTCGACAAATCGGACGAGATCAGCCATCGCCGCCGCGACACGCGAATGGTGGGGCGGCACGAACACCGCAGCATGAGGGCTGAAGTTTCCTCCGCCGATCCACACTTGTTCCTCCCGAAATCGCCCAGCAATCGCAGGCTGTTCAATTCCAAGCAGCGCAGAGTGCATTGATTGAATTGAGGCGAGGTTGATCTGACTCGCCGCCGCCACCGCGGTGGACATTGCTCGTTGATTCGCCACGATCATCATCGCGTTTCGCGAACCATGGCCGAGCTCTGCCTGGATGATGTTCGAGGCCGATGCGGTGAGGTTCTCGATACGTGATGAGGCGGCCGATTCGGAGCGAAGTAGTAGCGAGGCGAACGGCACGAGGTCACTCCCCGATTCGGCGTCGAACCGAGCAATCTCCGCACTGGCATCCTCTGAGAGCGAAACCACCTCGCTCGGCAGCGCGACATCGGCCGCCGCTATCGATGCAGGTATCGCGGCGCGATAGGGCTGACGACGTTGTTGCCGTTCTCGTCGCGAGCCCGGCACATCATCCGTGTCATGCCACACCAGTGATTCGTAGGTGATAGTTGACCAAGCCCGAGAAGTCATGTGAGAGTGAAGTCCAATCTTGTTATCACTTTATTAGTTATCTGATAATACTGATTCGGATGCCACTCGATTCGTCGATCGCTTGCGACCGCGGTAGTCCTTCGGCTCACAAGGCTGTGTGGTGCTGATCTCCTGAGTTGGCGGCGCGGCACGACCCTGCGTCAAGCGGGCGCTGCGGCGGGGCGGAGCCCCTCAAGCCCGAGAGGTCGCCTGAGCTCTCATTACGGACTCATTACATATCGCCCCAAACCGTCAAGGAGTTGTAACCGCCTTCGTGCACCTGTGAAGCCTCTTTTGCCCTAAACCTGAAGTGACCCCTCAAGGGTGTCCATCAGGTCACCCGGGTTCGAACAAAGGAAACAACAACTAATGGACAAAGTTGGCTGGATAGCTGATCTATCCGAAAGTCAGTACGAGTTGATTTACAACGGATTCTCCTTCGCGGTCGCCGCGATGGGCATCGGATTCGTGTACTTCCTCGTCTCCCGCAACCGAGTAGCGCCTCAGTACCGCAGCGCCGTCACCATGTCGGCGATGATTTGCGGTATCGCGGCCTACCACTACTGGCGCATCTTCGGTCAGTTCGCCGACGGAGGCACGTGGAACGAGGGCTACCGCTACGCGGACTGGCTCCTCACCGTTCCGCTGCTCGTCGCTGAGCTCGTCGTCGTGTCGGGCTTGAGCAAGGAAGCAGCGAAGAAGACGACCCCACGCCTCGTGGTGGCCGCCCTCTTGATGATCGCCACCGGTTACCCGGGCGAGACTGCAGCCGACGGCAGCAGCACCCGCACCGTGTGGGGCATCATCTCGAGCATCTTCATGCTCTACGTGCTCTACGAGTTGTTCGCAGGCGAAGTGGGCAAGGCCCTCAAGTCGCAGAGCGGCGAAGTGGGCTCGAAGCTCAACAACGTGCGCTACCTGCTGCTCTTCACCTGGGGCGTCTACCCCATCGCCTACATCTTGGGCGACGAGAAGAGCTGGCTGGCCGACACTCTCGGTCTCAGCGGCAGCGATGCATCAACCGCGATTCAGTTCGGCTACACCATTGCCGACGTGTTGGCCAAGCCTGGTTACGGCTTGATCATCTTGGGCATCGCGATTGCTCGCTCGAACGCAGAGGGTTACCGAGCCGCCTAAGGCTCACGCAATTTCCCGCCCTTCGGGGTGGATGGAAAGGCCCCGGTCGAAAGACCGGGGCCTTTCTCATTCTTCGCCAAGCCTCCGCAGTGCCTCTCGGTGCACCTGCAGAATCGTTGACGCCGAAGACTCGATTGCGAGATGTCGGTTTAACGCATCTTCGACGACGTTGCCAACTGAAACGCCGCGGAGTGCCGCGAATTGTTCAATGTTTCGATAGAGAACTTCTGATACACGGATCGTGAATTCGCGAGATTCCGAATGATTTGACACGGCGTGAGCATGGCTCATACTCACGAGGTTGGCAAGCACCTCGTACAGAGTCCTGTGGGCAACCGAGGCGAGTCCAGCTCGCGACAATCGAGCGAAGTTGGTGCTAACGCTGCTGCAGCAGTTGGCGAAGGTAGTTGAGAGCGCTGATGACGGCGAGTTCGCGCATCGTCTTGCGGTCGCCTGGGAGCATCACGGTGGTGGAACTTGTGACGCCGGTCGGCATCGCTACTGCGATGCACAACGTGCCGACTTTGGCGCCTTCTTGCTCTGCAGGGCCCGCCACACCCGTGAGTGCGAGACCAACCGACGAACCAACCGTCTTGCACACCCCCACTGCCATCGCACGCGCGGTGTCTTCGCTAACTACTGGTCCGCGCGGCACGCCAAGCACGTCGAACTTCACGTCGCTTGCGTAGGCGACCACCCCGCCGCGCATCACATCACTCGAACCCGGGGTCGCAGTGAGGCGACCTGCGACCAACCCACCCGTCACGCTTTCAGCAACACCGATAGTGAGGCCGCGAGCCCGCAACAAGTCGAGCACGACGGATTCCATCGTGTCGGTGTCGTAGCCGAACACCACTTCGGGCACCACGGCGCGCACGCGCTCAGCCCACGAATCAAGCAGCGACTTCACCGATGCGTCGTCGGCACCGCGGGCGGTGAGGCGCACCTTGATGCCCTCCCACCCGCTTGCCAAGAAGGCCAGCGTCGGGTTGCCCACACGGTCGAGTTCGTCGATGATCGGCTGCAGGCGCTCATTCAAACCGCTTTCACTTTCGCCCCATGTGCGCAAAACCCGTGAGGCAATCTTGCGCGGTTCGCCCGAGCGAGCCAATAGGTCGGGCAGAATCGCGCGCTCGAACATCTCGTGCAGTTCGTACGGCACCCCAGGCACCGCGTAGATCACCTTTTCGCCCACCGGGCAGATGAGGCCAGGTGCGGTGCCGCGCTTCTGCTCGATCACGCTCGCCCCGCGGGGCACCATGGCCTGGCGAAGGTTGTTTTCGGCCATCTTACGGTTGCGCGAGGCAAACATGCGGGCGATGCGATCGGCAATCACGTCGTCCATCTCCAGCGTGGTGCCCATGACTTCGGCAATCGACTCACGAGTGATGTCGTCGTGGGTGGGGCCGAGGCCGCCACAGACGATGACGGCATCAGCGTCCCGCAACACCGACTGCAACGCAGCAACAATGCGAGCTTGGTTGTCGCCCACTTTTACTTGCAGGCACGAGTCGATGCCTGCAGCGGCAAGTTGCTCGCCTAACCACGACGAGTTGGTGTCGACGATTTGGCCGAGCAGTAGTTCGGTGCCGACGGCGACGACGTCACATCGCACCGGCGGCACCCCGCTTTGGTGAGATTGCTTTCCATGCGTACTGCGCACCGGACAGCAACGTGAGGCCGACGGCCAACCACAGCAACGACGACCACAGCCACTCTTCGTCGAAGGTGAGCGGCATCAGCGCACCGGCAACCGCCAACTGCTGGCTGAGTGTCTTTACTTTTGCGGTGCGGCTCGCGGGCATTGACACACCCTTGGCCCCGACGAGCACTCGATAGACGCTCACGATCACCTCGCGCACCGCGATGATGACGACGGGCAGCAGCCAGAACACCCCGCGCGACACCAGCGTGAACATTGCGCCAAGCACGAGCACTTTGTCGGCGAGCGGGTCGAGAAACGCTCCGCTACGAGTGATGCCGTGGCGTCGCGCAAGGTAGCCGTCAAAGCCGTCACTCACACACAACACAAACCACATGCCGAGCGCTACCCACGAGCCGCCCGGCTCGACGGGGATCATCGCAAAGAGCAACGGCGACACGAGAATGCGTGACACCGTGACGGCGTTAGCCCAGGTGATGAGTGCGTTTGGGTCAACGGGCACGGGATGACTCCTCGCGGTCTCCGGCAGCATTCGCAGCGCCTTCGGCAACGAGATCGGGCCCTTCAGCATCCACGATTCGCACCTTGGCGAAACTACCTGTCGCGAGCGTGTCGGGCACCCGCACAATGCCGTCAATTTGCGGGGCTTCACGGTGGCTGCGACCCACTCCCGTTTCGTCAACCAGCACCTCAACCACTTCGTCGATGAGGTCGTCGCGCTTTGCGGCGGTGATTGCATCTTGCAGCTCTCGCAACTCGGCGATGCGTTCGTGCATCAACCCGGCCGGCACCTGGTCGGGCAGATTGACGGCGTAGGTGCCCTCTTCTGGGCTGTATTCAAAGAACCCGCACCAGTCGAGCGAAGCCTCGCGCACGAATGCGAGCAACTGGTCGTGGTCGTCTTCGGTCTCCCCCGGGTATCCCACGATGAAGTTGCTGCGGAAGGCCGCCTGTGAGTCACGCGAGCGAATGTCAGCAATGCGCTTAAGGAACCGTTCTCCGTCACCCCAGCGACGCATTCGTCGCAGGTGCGGTTTCGACACGTGTTGCAACGAGAGGTCGAAGTACGGCACGCCGCTCACGAGAATCGCCTCGATGAGCTCGTCGGTGAGGTCACTCGGGTAGAGATACAACAATCGTGTGCGCGGCACCTTTGCGCTCACTGCCCGCACGAGCGGCACGATTGAGCCAGCGCCGAGTTCGCCGGGGCGGTCTTTGCCGTAACTGGCAAGGTCTTGGGCGACGAGCACGATTTCTTTTGCTTGTAGTTCGTCGACCTCGCGCAAGATGCTGTCGATGTCGCGGCTTCGCTGCGGGCCGCGGAACGACGGAATTGCGCAGAACCCACAGTTGCGGTCGCAGCCTTCGGCAATCTTCACATAGGCCCACGGCTCGCGCGACTTGGGTCGAGGCAGATTCAATAGATCGAACGAGGGCACCGTTTCGCTCGCCACGGTGAGCGACGGCTTCTTGCCGAGAGTCACCGCGGTGGTCGAAGCGGTGGTCGAAGCTCCGCTTGCGGCAGCTGCGGCCGGAGCGACACCCGTCGCAATCGCCACGCCGAAACCAGCAATCTGGTCGGCCTCGGGTAGGTTGGCGCGCAATTCGTCGCCGTAGCGCTCAGCCATGCAGCCGGTCACCACGAGTCGCGCACCCTTCTTACGACGGTCGCTCAAGGCGAGAATCGTGTCGATGCTCTCTTTGCGGGCGTCTTCGATGAAGGCGCACGTGTTGACCACGACGACGTCGGCTTCGCTCTCGTCTTCGGTGGCGGTCAGGCCTTGCGCCAACAGCGTGCCGACGAGTTTTTCTGAGTCAACTTCGTTCTTCGGGCAGCCGAGCGTCTCGATGTAGAAGCGCGATGCCACGCATCAAGGCTACGAGAGCCAATGTTTCACGCCCGCCAGCGGCCCTCGGCACTAAGGGCGCGATGCTGCCTGGTCGTTCACCGGGTTGTCGGCTTCTTCGTCTTTCTTGCGACGGCGCCGACCAATCAGAAAGAACACGACGGCGGTGATTGAGAGTAGAGCTGCGAGCGAGAGCGACAACGCGAGTCGGCTTCCACTCTCAACATCTCTGGAGACCGGTATCGACCCCGTGTACACGGCACCATCAGCGGTGGTTGCCCGCACTTCGATTTCGTCGATGCCGGCACGTATCGGCAGCACCACCGGCTCGTTAGAAGCAAGGTCAACATCTCGCCACTCTGTGTTCGGAGTGCGGACTTCCACTCGTGTTCCAACGAGGTCCACTCCTGCAGGCACGAGGGCACGGACGGTCCGGCGAACAACATCAATAGGAACGGTGATTTCTTGAGCACCTGGTGCAGCTTTTACGCCTGGATCTTGCGACTCACCAGATTCGTCAATCGGATTCGTTGAAGACTCACCCGAATCGTCTTCGGGAAGTGTCTCCCACTCGAGGCGCGTACCTGCAATCACGATGGCCGGAATAGAGATCAACACGCTTCGACCGCTTCGTGTCTTGGCTCGCAGCTCAACGGTGTGATTGCCAGCCTCAAGCCCCGAAGGAATCCTCACCCGACCAGCGAAGTCTCCCGAGGCGGTCTTC
>Ga0208482_1000565_pt1 | contig 11214 bp, 10 predicted proteins | sample LakMenEpi26Sep10_FD_150737 | JGI IMG/M metagenome (GOLD analysis project Ga0208482, IMG submission 150737) | Freshwater microbial communities from Lake Mendota, WI - 26SEP2010 deep hole epilimnion (SPAdes) | ecosystem: Environmental > Aquatic > Freshwater > Lake > Epilimnion/Euphotic zone ... | reverse complement strand
CAATCCCGCTGCACCGTGGAGACCCCAATGTGAATGACCACATTGGCAGCGAATGAAGCCATCGCCGTCGCGGTGCGCCATGGGCTTATGCGTGTGTCGAAGCTGGAGTCACGTTGCCGCGCGTCATCCAACGATCGCCAGCAAGGAGTCGTGCACCACAGATCAGCAATGCCATCACCGCTGCCGCAATTGCAAAGGTGATGGTGCGACCGAGCACTTCGTAGGACAATCCGGCGAACGATGCAGACACGCCACCTGTCAGGGTCTGCGCGCCACCGAGCAGACCCTGCGCACCCGCCTGGCGCTCCGTCGGCGCCACCATTCCGACTGCGACGCCAGCACCAGTCACCGTCATGCCGTCATTCAGCGTGTGTACGAGGAACACCGCCATCAAGAGCCACGGCAGCGAGATTGCTCCGTACAAGCCCATGCAAGCTGCACCGAACAACATGCCAAACCCGCCAGCGCGGAACGGACCGATGCGCTGAACAAATCTTCCGCCGTATGGTGCCATGAAGACCATCGGCAGCACGAAGAGTGTGACGCCGGTGTTTGCCATCCACGTCGGCGCGCCGAGGTCGTTCATCATGAGCGCCCAGAGTGAGTCGAACGTGCCAATCATGAAGAACACAGCGATGCCGATGAGTACGCCTGCGGTGACGGCACGATCGCGCAGCAAGTCGACGGCAAATCGTTCGGTTGGGTGATCTTCAGCAGGCACTTCGGGAATCGGCATCGCGAAGATGACCAACGCAACCGCGGCGAGCACCGTGCCGATCACGATGAATGGTGCAGGAATTCCGAAGGGCTCGACGAGGAATGTCGAGATGACCGGACCAGCAGCGAAGCCACCGACCTCACACGACAGCACGCGACCGAGGTTGCGACCGAGATGCTCCTTGTCGCTCACGATGATGACTCGGCGCATCGCAGGCAGAGCACACCCAAGACCCAGACCAGACAAGAACCGCGAACCGAGCAGTTGCGGCAGGGTGTCGGAGAATGCCATTGCGAAGTTGCCGATGATGGCGAGCGTGAGACCGACGAAGATCAACTGCCGCGAGCGACCGCGATCCGCGAGCGGGGCAATAGTCAGCTGCGCGAAGAACGACGTGAAGAAACCGATTGCGATGACGAAGCCGAGCGCACCTTCACTGATGCCAAACTGCTCGCGATAGTCGTCGAGCATCGTGAACATCACACCGTAAGCCGACGACTTGACAGCGATGGCGATGAAGAGCGCCAGCAACAATCGCTTTCTCACCACGCAGCGAGGCTACTGAGTACATCTGCGACAATGGACGTATGGCCACCGTTGATGTAGTCAATCCGTTCGATGGTTCGATTGTCGGCAGAGTGCCACGGGCGGATATCGCGGATTGTTTGACTGCCGTTGATCGAGCAGATGCAGCGTTCCCCTCGTGGAGAGCCACTGCCCCCCGAGCACGAGCAGAGATACTCCGCAAGGCATGGGAGTTGATGATGGCCGAGCACGACTCGCTCGCTCGCACAATCGTGCAGGAGAACGGAAAGGTGCTCGCGGACGCAAAGGCCGAGGTTACGTATGCCGCTGAGTTCTTCCGCTGGTTCAGCGAGGAAGCCGTGCGCATCGATGGTGACTATCGCCGCGCGCCGTCGGGAGCGAATTGGCTGCTCGTTTCGCGTCAACCCGTCGGTGTATCCCTGCTCGCGACACCGTGGAACTTTCCCGCCGCGATGGCAACACGAAAAATCGGCCCTGCACTTGCTGCCGGCTGCACCGTGGTGCTGAAGCCGGCAAGCAACACACCACTGACCGCGATTGCAATCTGCGAGATCTTGCGCCGAGCGGGCGTACCCGACGGCGTGGTGAACATCGTCGTGCCTGACCCGTCAGGCCCTGCAGTGTCGGCGATGCTCTCGTCAGGCAAGGTGCGCAAGTTATCGTTCACTGGTTCGACGCCCGTTGGTTCGTTGCTGCTGGCACAGGCAGCAGAGCGCATCATCAACTGTTCAATGGAACTTGGTGGCAATGCGCCATTGGTGGTGTTCGATGATGCAGATCTCGATGTCGCTGTCGAGGGATCGATGCTCGCCAAGATGCGCAATGGTGGAGCAGCGTGCACCGCAGCCAACCGATTCTTCGTGCACGAGAAGGTGCACGACAAGTTTGTTGATGCGTTTACAAAGCGGATGTCGTCGCTGGTACTGGGTGACGGCCTCGACCCCAAGACGCACGTTGGCCCGCTCGTTTCACGGAAAGAGCAGGACCATGTGGCAGCTCTTGTGGATGCTGCAGTAGCGGATGGAGCGACGGTGGCGTGTGGTGGCAAGCGGGCGAGCGACAAGTCGTTCGGCTACCACCCAACTGTGCTGACGAATCTCAAGTTTGACGCCGCGATTCTGAAAGAAGAGATCTTCGGGCCGGTCGCTCCAATCGTGCGATTTGCTGACACTGACGATGTGCTGGGGCAGTGCAACTCGGTGGAGCACGGGCTCGTCTCGTACGTCTTCACTCGCGACGTCGGTCGAGGACTCAGATTCGCAGAGGCCCTCGAGACGGGAATGATCGGTCTGAATCGTGGTTTGGTATCTGACCCAGCCGCTCCGTTTGGGGGCGTGAAGGCCTCGGGTCTCGGCCGCGAGGGCGGGCACGACGGGTTAGTGGCATTTCTCGAAACGAAGTACGTCGCCGGCAATTGGTAGACGCCGGCAATTGGTAGACGCCGGCAATTGGTAGATGCCGGCAATTGGTAGACGCCGGCCCGCTCGCCCACGAGCGATTGGGAGCGGCGAGCCAGGAGGCGCTTCCCAGTTCGGCCAGCCAGGAGACCCGTCCCAAATTGGCCAGGAGGCCCGTCCCAAATTGGCCAGGAGGCCCGTCCTGAGAAGGGGCGGCGTGGAGTCATTGCACAATCGCACTGGCACAATAAGAAAGGTGAGCAACGGCGCTCGCAACATCTGCGTCGACCTGCTGAATGAAGCAGGCGTTCCTGTCGGTGGCGAGGTGCCGCACGCCCTGCGAGTGCATGACGAGCGACTGTGGGCTCGTGTGATTGCACAACGTCAGCTCGGACTTGGCGAGGCCTACATGGAGGGTTGGTGGGACTGCGACCAACTCGATGAGATGCTCACACGAGTGATTGCCATCAATGCAGCGAATCGCATCCCCCTCAGGCCGCGAATTGCATGGCATGCACTGCGGTCAACGGTGACCAACAACCAGACGAAGCGTCGTGCCGCGAGTAACGCTCGTCGGCACTACGACATCGGCAACGACCTCTACGAGCGAATGCTCGATAAGCGAATGGTCTACTCATGCGGCTACTGGCAACACGCCAACGATCTCGACAGTGCGCAAGAAGCCAAGCTCGACCTCGTCTGTCGCAAGCTCGAGTTACAACCTGGCATGCGCGTGCTTGATATCGGCTGTGGATGGGGCGGCTTCCTGCAGTTCGCGGCCGAGCGTTACGGCATCATCGGCACGGGAATCTCGCCAGCCCTGCACCAAGTGTCGAAAGCGCGAGAACGTTGCGCCGGTCTTCCAGTCACCATCGAGGCGATGGAGTATCGAGATCTACACGGGAGTTTTGACAGGATTCTTTCAATCGGCATGCTGGAACATGTCGGGCCCAAGAACTTGAAGACGTTCTTTGACACCTGCGATCGGTTGCTGGTGCCAGGCGGCATGATGCTGCACCACACGATCGGCTCGACGATCTCCAAGCATCACACCGACCCGTTCTTTGATCGCTACATCTTCCCTGGTGGTGTCCTTCCATCACTTGCACAATTCTCGAAGGCTGCCGAACCGAATTGGGTGATTGAAGACGTGCACAACTTCGGCCCTGACTATGACCGCACGCTCATGGTGTGGAACGCCAACATCGAGGCACGCTGGAACGAGATTCCCAACTACGACGAACGCTTCCGCCGCATGTGGCGGTTTTACGTGCTCGGCTCGGCGGCTGGCTTTCGTGCCCGATCGTTGCAGTTGTGGCAAATCGTGATGCGCAGGCAAGGTCGCGCATCTCGTTACACGGCGGCGCGTTAGACGGTTGATTCTCCGACGGAAGCATCACGCGTTCGTCGGGCGAGCGCAACCGCCCACCAGATCATCGGAATCTGCAACGGCAGTCGCCCGTACGCGATGAGGCGGTCTGTGAGTTCGCGATCGCGCCAATCCCACGCCATATAGAGGTTTGCTGGGAAGACCGCCACGAAGAGCAAGGCTGCTGACCACAGCGCGATGCGTCGAGTGCGCCCGACAAGGATGCCTAGACCCACGAGCAGTTCAGCAACACCGCTCGCATAGGTGGCAAATCGGGCTGAGCCCGGCGCCCACGGTGGCACGATCGCGTCAAAGAAGTCAGGATTCAAAAAGTGGGCGACACCAGCGACAATCAAGAACGCAGCGAGTAGTTTCTCTGAGCGAGTCATGTGCGAAGACTATGTCGCGCCTGACCACGATCACCACTACACCTCACGCACATGACCGACCACATCGACACCCGCACCAACTGGCTTGACCCGCAGCAGTTAGACGCCGTACGTGGTCAGGTGCCGCTCGTCTATGTCGACGCTGTACCAGTGCGCGTTGATGCAATGGGCAACGTCACGCACGTCGGCATGCTGCTTCGACAAGCTCCCGACGGCAGCATCTCGCGCACCGTCGTATCAGGTCGTGTGTTACTCAACGAGCGCATCCGTGAAGCACTGCTACGCCATCTCGAGAAAGATCTCGGACCACTTGCGTTGCCCAAGATTCCGCCTGAGCCCGCCCCGTTCACGGTCGTTGAGTATTTTCCGGATCCTGCGATTTCCGGTTTTCATGATCCGCGCCAACATGCGGTGAGTCTGGCGTTCGTGGTGCCAGTTTCAGGCGATTGCCATCCGACGCAGGCAGCGCTCGACTTGGCGTGGTACACACCCGACCAGGCGGTGAGCGAAACAGTGCGACGTGACATGACGAGCGGTCATGACCGCCTGATTCGTTTGGCGCTTGCGTCAGTCGGCGTCTTGCCGTAGCGCATCGACAACGAACCAGACTCGTTGCTGCTGCGTGCGGCTACTCGATGACCCGTCGACGTCGTTTGGCGCGAGAACGTCTGCGACCAGGCGGTGGAGCGAACACTTCCAGCACCTCGCCGTCCGGTTGCTCCAGCGTTAGGGAGATGCCTTTTTCAATGTCCTCGGGTTCGGTCGACGCCTCGATCACCACGGCCGGCTCCTCTTTGGGCTTCCGACCAAGCAACCGGTCAAACACCACCATGCCGCCGGCCAGCATTGCCCCGACCGTGCCGTAACGCTGAGCGGCTCGCCGCACCATCTGAGCGTCTTCGGGCAGGTTCGGCTCGCCGTGAGCGCCTTCAGTCGGCTCGGCAAGAGTGCCGTCGGTCTGCTGACCGTCGAATTGGTCACCGACCGATGGGGTAGTGCCCGATCGGTCGTCGTCTGGGGGTGTGTTGGTCACGCCACACAACCTACGGCGGAGTTTTCGATGACCTGCGTCGATGACCAATGACGGTCTCACGCACCAACTGACGGGAGAATCACGCAGCGGAATCGACGAGCGCAATACTCTTTTCGCCATGCCAGAAGGCGACACCATCTATCGCGCTGCCGCAGCGATGCGTATCGCCTTGCTTGGCAAACGGATGACCCGATTCGAGGCTCCGCGATTGACGACCGTTCTGCCTCGCGTTGGCCAGACCATCGAAGAAGTGCGAAGTCGCGGCAAGCACCTGGAGATCGTGTGGGATGACGGGATTGTTCTGCACACGCACATGCGCATGACGGGATCGTGGCATCTGTATCACCCAGGTGAGCAGTGGCGCAAGCCCGCTCATCGGGCGCGCGCGGTGATTGGCACCTTCGATTGGGAAGCGGTGTGTTTCTCCGCACCTGTGGTGGAAACATACCGAGACTTTGATCCTCGGCGTCATCCGATTCTCGGGAGCCTCGGTCCAGATCTCTGTCAGCCATCACCGAATCTTGAAGAATGCGTACGCCGGATGAAGTCATACGAGCCGGCGGAGACGAGCGTGGCAGAAGTGTTGCTCGACCAGCGAGTGATGTGTGGGGTGGGCAACGTGTATCGCTGCGAGTTGTTGTGGGCGACAGAGATTCATCCGTGGGCTCGTGTTGGTGATCTCTCGCACGATGAGTGCTATGAACTGGTGTCGCTTGCGCACGAGATGCTGCGCGCGAACCTGACGCGCACGGCGCGTATCACAGCGCCGCGGGTCGACGGTGGTCTCGCGGTCTACGGCAGACAAGGGAAGAAGTGTGCACGTTGCAGCGAATTGGTGCGAGTGACGCACCATGGCGAGGCAAATCGCGTGCTCTATTGGTGCAGTGGTTGCCAGACGGCACATACTCCGCAAATCACGGCACCACGACGACTCGCCGACGATACCCCTACCGACAAGCATCCAGCGGCGCTGATGTTTTCGGAGCGTCTCGACGACGCCTCCTAGCTTCTGTCTGCTCAGCAGCTAGGTGAAGTGACGAAGTCGCCCCACGCAGCGTGCAAAGCCATGCGCAGAGCTATCAGGTGGTGCTGATTGCCTCGACGATGTTTACCTTCGTTGCGCGGCGAGCGGGATAAATCGCTGCGACGACACCGAGGATGAACGAAAGAATCACGATCCAAATTGTCCCTGTGACTGGCAAGCGGAACGTGATGCCGTCTCCATCATCAGCGAGCGCTGCGACGACGACAATGCCCATCACGATGCCGAGCACGACGCCAGTCACCGCACCGAGCAACGAGGTGATGACGCTCTCCCAGCGCACCGTGGAACGCACCTGTGATCGGGTCATGCCGACGGCTCGCAAGAGACCAATTTCGCGTCGTCGCTCAAACACCGACAAGAGCAGCGTGATGATGATGCCGACGATGGCGATGATGATTGAGAGACCGAGCAATCCGTAGATCAGACCGAGAATTTGGTTGACCTGTGCCGCCTGGTCGTCGATGAATTCATCTCTACTTTGCAGGGAGCCGATGCCAGTGTCGCTGCTTACTGCAGCGATGCGAGCCCGCACGACGTCGAGCTCCGAGCCTTCGGACACCTTTATATAGACGAATGAATCGAAGATGGGCGTCGGCGCATCGGCGAACATGTCGCGACTAGCGACATAGTTGGCAAAACTCGTGTCACCCGACAACAGCCCGCGAACTTCGGCGCTGATCACGGCTCCGTCAATGCGTACGACCTGAAGCTTCGTGCCGACTTGCCAGCCCCGTTCGGTGGCACGCTCAGAGTCAACGAAAAGACCGTCGCGGCCGAGGGACGAGAGATCTCCCTCCGTGACCCCGAGATCAAACAAACCTTCGATAGTGGAAGGGTTGATCGTTTGGACGAAGTTGCCTCGCATCGTCGCGGCAGGGTCGGCAACTGTGTCGTTCGGATCGATGATTCGCACCGTCGTGAAACCGATGCCGGTCGCCTGCTCGACACCGTCGAGCGCGGTGATCTCGTCAGTGACCGAGAGCGGGATGCCACCGAAACCTTGTGAGTCAACCGTCAGGGCGAAGTCTCCACTGAATGCTGCACCGAAGGTGTCGCGAATCTCCGAACGGATGCTTGCAGCGAGTGCGGTGAACGCCGTGACCAGTGCGACACCGAGCAGCACGGGTGCGGCAGTGCGTGAGGTGCGCTTGGGGTTTCGGGCCGCATTCTGGCGAGCCATCGCACCACTCACACCCCGAAGTGCGGCAACCGGTCGACCGAGTGCGAGTGCAACTGGACGTGAGATCGCTGGCCCAAGCACGAGGATTCCTGCGAACACGCCAAGCACTCCGAGGCCGAGCACTTCAACGGGCGCATCATTGCTAGCGGCGACCATTCCGATTGCACCGAGAACGATGAGCACCAAGCCAATGATGACTCGACGTTTCAGGTTGCCTGCGGTATCAAGAGCAGTGTCACGCAGAGCAGCAAGCGGCGGTACGCGACCGGCACGACGGGCGGGCAACCATGCTGCGAACACCGTGACGCTCACACCGGCAATCAATGTGTTGATGAGCGAACCCGACCGGATTGCCAAGCCAGACGTCGGCACTTCAAAGCCCGTGGCTTTCAACAGAGCGTTCAACAGTTGTGACAAACCGATGCCCACTGCGAAGCCGAGCAGCGAACCGACCACGCCCATGACGGTTCCCTCGACGAGTAGCGCCCGCGACACTTGTCGCTTGTTGGCTCCGATAGCTCGCAGGAGCGCATTCTCTCGTTGTCGTTGAGCTGCCGTGATCGAGAAGACGTTGTAGATAACGAACGAGCCGATACCGAGTGCAATATAGGAGAAGACAATCAGAAACGTCGAGAAGATGTTGAGCACGTCTTTGATCTGGCCCTGCACTTCAGCGGTGATCTCCGCCCCGGTCAGTGTCTCGAGCTTCAGGTCGTCGGCGAGTGCAGCATCAATACGTTCGGCGAGCACTTCGTCGCTGACCGAGTCATCGCCTTCGACGAGGAATGCGTCAACGAAGCCAGGCTCGAGCAAGAACTCGGAAGCCGTTTCTTGATCAAAGAGCGCGAATGTCGCCCCACCCGGAGAAGAGATGTCTCCGTAGCTCGCGATACCAACCAGCGTGAACTCCCGTGCACCTCGCGCGGCGATCACACGTACCGTGTCGCCAATCACGAAGTCACCGTTATCGGCGGTGGCTCGGTCGAGCATTACTTGGGTAGGGCCTCTCGGCAGTTCACCCTCTTCGACACTCCACAAACCTGCAGAGTCAAGAGAGGCGATGCTGCCAAAGGTCGGTGGGCCGCCACCCTCGCTGCCGAGCGGCTTTCCGTCCTTGCCGATGACTCGAGCAAACGCTTGGATGTCTCCGGTCGCGGAAACGACGCCCTCAACACTCCGTACTGTGTCGAGTGCAGCAATAGGTGTGCCTGCACGTTGTTCACCACCGAAGTCGAGTTCGATGAACGATGTGGAACGGACGTATGCGTCGACATCGCGAAACACGTCCGAGAACAATCGATCAAAGGTCTGGTTGATGGTGTCTCTGAAGACGAATGTGCCCGAGAGGAAGCCGGTGCCGAGAATGATGGCAAGCGACGTGAGTACGAGGCGACCCTTGCGGGCCCAGGTCATCTTGAGTGCGAGTTTCAACATGGACGAACTACTCGCCGAGGTGCTTTAGGTAGTCGAGCACTTTCTGCGCAGTTGGCTGGAACATCTCGCCAGCCACCTTGCCGTCGGCCAGAAACACGATGCGATCTGCGTAACTCGCAGCAGTGGCATCGTGAGTGACCATCACGATGGTCTGACTGAGATCGTTGACCGCTTGACGCATGAACTGCAAGACCTCGGAGCCAGTCTTGGAATCGAGGTTGCCCGTCGGTTCGTCGGCGAAGATGATGTCGGGCTTGCTGGCCAGCGCGCGAGCGATGGCAACTCGTTGCTGTTGACCACCCGACAGTTCACTCGGTCGATGTTCAAGGCGGTCGCGCAGATTGATGGTGTCAATGACGCGATCAATCCACTCCTCGTCACCCTTCTTCTTGCCCAACGTCAGCGGCAGGACGATGTTTTCGTAGGCGGTAAGGGTGGGAATGAGATTGAACGCCTGAAAGATGAATCCGACTTTGTCGCGTCGCAGTTGGGTGAGCGCCTTGTCGTTCAGTTGTGAGAGGTCGGTGTCGCCGATGTAGACCGAGCCGCTCGTGAGCGAGTCAAGTCCGGCGATGCAATGCATGAGCGTTGACTTTCCGGAACCGCTCGGACCCATGATTGCGGTGAACTTGCCGCGCTCAAATGAGACGTGAACGCCGTCGAGCGCCCGGATTTGACTGTCGCCTTCTCCGTAGATCTTTGTGGCGCCGTCGGCATACGCGGCATGGTTTGTGTGTATCGCAGGGTTGCTTGGTGGGGGGAGTGTGTTCACGCCGTCAGGCTAGTTGCGAACCGACGACTACTTGGCGCGAATGTCTACTTAGGGCGAATGTCGAGCCCGAAGCGAGTTTCGAAATCGTCGTAGTACGCGTTGTCGTCGTCATGTCTGCCGAGAGCGACCCACTCTTCATCTGTCATTGCCTCACGCGCAACGATGAGTTCATCGGCACCCCACGAACATCGCCAGCGGAGCCTCGGTTGATTGGTGGTGATCGACTCGAGGATGGTCGTAGCTGCGTCTTCGGCGGGGGTTGCCTTTGCGATTCCTTCTGCGTAGAACGCAAAGAGCCGTCGGTAATGCGCATCGTAGGCACCGGACTGGTTCGGTGCATCAATGTTCTTTCCGAAGATTGAACTGCGCGTCACACCCGGCTCGATGATGACGACACGAATACCGAACGGGGCAAGTTCTTGGGCGAGACCTTCGCTCATTCCTTCGACTGCCCACTTTGAGACGTAGTACGGCGACTGGGCGATTGCAGTGATCTTGCCGACCACGGATGACACGTTGACGATTGTGCCGCTGCGTCGTGCCCGCATGCTGGGCAACACTGCCTGGATGCAGCGCACCGAGCCGTTGTGGTTGATGTTGAACACCTCGTTGTAGGTCTCAATCGGGCACTCTTCGGTGACTGCGTTGCCGCCAACACCAGCGTTGTTGACCAGTACATCGACGTGATCGGTGTGCGAAAAAATCTCCGCAAAGCCTCGGGCAACCGAGGCAGAGTCGGCGACATCCATCTCAATCAGCGTGATGCGGTCGCTGAGACCTTCCGAACCAGCCTTGGTGAGCAGTTTGTCTGCCTTCCCCAGCCCACGCACAGTGGCATAGATGTGGTACCCCGCCTTGGCGAGCGTGAGGGTAGTGGCGCGCCCAATGCCTGAATTGGCGCCAGTTACGACGGCGATACGAGCCTGGGAGTTCGCCGGAGTGGAGGTGTCGGGGTTCACCGACCCAGAGTAGGCAATTGAAAAAATCCTGTCACAATCAGGGGGTACCCTGCCGTTAGATCATTGTGCGACGTTTTCGGCGTTGGCCCCTCTTCCTCTTGGCCCCCTTGGTGGTGTCACTCGCCCCCGTGGCGCCAGCAGTCGCCCAGCCGAGTAGCGCTGCTGTGCCCGGTGTTGCCGGAGTGCCAAGCAACACCAGCACGAATAAGGACTATGTCGTCATTCTTTCGCAGGCGGCGAGTGTCTCAGCGAAAGTAAACAGAGAGACGTCACTGGGCAACGACGTGAACGACGTGTTCTCCAGCAAAGTGAAGGGCTTTGTCGCGGAGCTTGACACCGCAGACGTGCGACGTTTGAAGCGAGATCCACAGG
>Ga0208482_1000560_pt1 | contig 11257 bp, 14 predicted proteins | sample LakMenEpi26Sep10_FD_150737 | JGI IMG/M metagenome (GOLD analysis project Ga0208482, IMG submission 150737) | Freshwater microbial communities from Lake Mendota, WI - 26SEP2010 deep hole epilimnion (SPAdes) | ecosystem: Environmental > Aquatic > Freshwater > Lake > Epilimnion/Euphotic zone ... | reverse complement strand
ATCTGCGGAAAATTAGTTTGTTCGACTTCGAAATTGCATAAGATTGATGTCAGTCAAGTTTTTCGTTTGGATAAAAAAGATTATGAAAATCCAGTAGATGAAAAAAGTACGACGAATCCTAAATTATCAAATATGAAATATGAAGATTCAGATTCTGAATTTATTCTTCTATCAGAAGATGATAGTAGTAGTAGAGGAGGAGGAGAGTTATCCGAAGATGAACAACATTTTGATAATGATTTTCAAGATGAGGAATATCGGAAATATGTAAGCGTTTATGATGAAAAAATAGATAATACTTTGATACGAGGACAAGATGCGACACCATGGCAGAAATCCTTTAGCGTTGAATGGGTATGTTCAGAACTTAAAAAACTCGGTTTGAATGAATTTTCATCTGAAAGAATGACATATGGAAAAACCGGGGAGGTTCAAGAATATTTGACATATGAGGGAATATGTTATTATCAACGATTGAAACATATGGTTATTGATAAACATCACGCTCGTAGTAGAGGTTCGAGGGTCCGACTTACTAACCAACCGACGGAGTGAAAACACAGGCGTTGTTAGACGTTCGAAAATAATGAAACTTGCCAACCATTATACCTACTTAAAGAAAAGATATACCTAATAATAAAAATATGGCTGCAGAAAATACAGACAGAACTAGCATGTGGAGAAAGATTCCTGATAGAGATTATGAAGTGTCACGAGACGGGGAAGTATGGAGTAGGAGAAGGAAAACAAATATGAAAAAGAATGTTATTGGAGGTTATAACTCAGTGAAACTTTGTAAAAACGAAATTGGAAAACCGTTTAGAGTTGATATGCTAGTCGCCCAAGCATTCCTTCCAAAACCAAAAGATATTCTCGTTCATAAAAATGGAGATAAACTTGATGACAGGGAGAGTAATTTAAAATGGATGACTTATCAAGAATATTTTGGTAAATTGTATCCTGGAGAGATTTGGAAACAGATTGAAGATCATAAAGATTTTTTTATTTCCAGTAATGGAAGAATTTGGAGCAGATTTATTGAGAACATTATAAGTATGAGAGAAAAAGAAGGTTATATATGCGCAAGCATAGATTATACATTTTTTCATGTTCATGTCTTGGTAGCAAAAACTTTTTTGGGTCATGTTCCCGGCAATGGTGTTGTATCTCATAAAAATGGAGATAATTTGGATAATTGTGTTGAAAATTTGGAAATCGTCCGAAAAGGCGACAGAAAAATAAAAAATACAAAAAAATATAAAATAGCTCCAAGAGAAAAAGCCGAAAGACCCGAAGGAAAAGTCTGGCCAGGAAATGAAAATTATGTTGTTACCGAAGATGGTAGGATTTACAATATTGAAAAACAATATTTTCTATCTATGGGGAATTGTAAATCATATTTTACAGTTTCTATAGGGGGTAAAACCTTTTATAGACACAGAATGGTAGCAGAGACATATTTGGAAAAACCTTCAGAAGAATGTACTCAAGTAAATCACATTGATGGAAATAAACAAAATAATCATGTTTCGAATCTGGAATGGGTAACTCAGGCACAAAATTCATCCCATGCAGTTCAATCTCTCTATAAAGAAAAAATTATTACTTCGAACCAAATGCCTGTTATATCAACAGATGAAGATGGAATTGAAAGAGAATATTCAGGAGTGAAAGCGGCATGGAGAGAAACGGGGATCAATTCAGGGACTATTTCAGCTGTCTGTAAAGGAAGAGGAAAAACTGCAGGAGGGTTAAAATGGAGATACAAGTTTAATTATTAACGTCTAACATCGATGCCGGGTTGGTGATAGCCATTTGGAGATATAATTTCATAAAATGTTTGATGAAATCTCTTTTAGAGATGGATGTATTTTTATGATTATATAATTCAAATGATAAATCCCGTAGTGGAGGATAAAACCTCTGCTAGTACGCGTTGTAGCGTGCGAAACTATTAAAATCAAACAAAGGCCCTTGAATACAGATAAACTGTCTTTTAGATGATGAGATCTTATTCTTATAAGCTTTCGGTCCTAAATGTAAGTGGTGACATTTACATGGTTCCAGGGAAAACTTGGAAGTACGATGAATTAACATCGACATTTTAGTATATAAATATATATTAAAATGGAGGTATAATCCGGAAGATTGGTATGCTATCTACCTTAGGGCTCAGATTGTACGAAGCCTCTCAATTCGCAAATAATAGTGTTTTTAATTTCTAAAACAACTTATTATTTATACCAGAAAAGAGAGGACCGTTAAACGACTGGATAATAGTTGGCGTGAGAAGTCTGGTAAACTTTGATGATCGCTTAAAGCACAGTCTAGACCCGTGTGAAAGCACGTTCGTATGTAGTCTGTTATACTCCTACAATTTATTTTTGTTTTGGATATTAAAAATATTCTTGATGAAAATAAGGGTATACAGCCGAGTTACGAAGAACGATGATCCAATGAGGAAATACTTTGGGGAGTTTGGTATAATCGAGGAAGAAAAGTTGGAGGGGGGTTAAAATCGTTAGCCCTAGTGGAGAATAAAATCTCTGCTAGTCTGCAGTAGTATGCAGGCGACACTTGTTAATTCAGGGAATAGCTTGATGATCTTATGATACTAAAATTCAGGGGAAACTTTGATTTGGCGACGGGGAAAACTCGATCGGTATAGTTATAATTCATAAGTGAAAGCCAATCCTGAGCCACATTTCCCTGTTCCGTATTTTAGAACCAAAATCTAAAAGGCGAGGAACGAGAAATAGGTGCAACGACTAAAATAGGTGGGGGTGAGGGAAACTAGCCAATTCCCTATGATCTCTTAAGATATAGTCTAGACCCTACTGTGAAGTAGCGGTTATCAAGTTTGTATATTTCCAATACTTCTTTTTCATAGAAAAAGCGAATATACTTACGAAATAACCGGCGCGATGAAACAGGATTAAATACCTGTTGAGTGTGGTATCATCGTCAGAATAGGAATTATGGAGCGTGATGCTTTAATTGCCCATGGCTGTCCTTGGTTTGGAAAGGATAGATTAATGGAACAATCGGATGAATCGAGAGTATGGTTGTGTAAAATATGCGGTTTACCTGCTCTTGTAATCAATGAAGGAACAAATATTAAAAAAGAGTGTAGAGTATGCGAAACAAATCAAGTTTCATGTGTAAGAATGCCTTATGCTACAAAATTATTAATGCAGGATTTTGCAGGAATGAATGTAATTATAAGAGTATTAACAACACCACATGGAGGTAATACAGCAGCGTTATATGCTGGAAATAGAAAAATCGGAGAATGTAAAATTGAATCGTAAGAATGTACAATTATATAAGTATTTTTTTCCTTTTTGGAAAAAAATACTTTTCCAAAAAGGAAAAAAATACTTTTCCAAAAAGGAAAAAAATACTTCTCTATTCAGAGAAAATACTTTTCCAAAAAGGAAAAAAATACTTCTCTATTCAGAGAAAATACTTTTCCAAAAAGGAAAAAAATACTTCTCTGAATAGAGAAAATATGTTTTTAAAAAATGATATGAAAAATCAAATGTTGAAAGTACAAGAGTTGTATCCAAAAATTTCAAAATGTCGTCTATCTTTTCGGTCAATAGGGAGTTTTATGAATCTGTAAAAAATCATCAATTTGAAAATGCACAATCTCTTTTATTTCAAGGAGCAAATATCAATTCTAAACTTACTATCAGTTTGATGTTGGAAGCTGTAATCATGGAAGATAACGAAATTGTAGATTTTTTGATCTTTAATAAGATAGATCTGAATATTAAAAATGTTGGAGGGAGTAAAATATTACACAGAGCAATTTTTATCGGAGATTATTCTATTATTAAAAGTTTAATTGAAGGGGGTGCTTTGGTAAATTCTCGTTCTTCAGATGTTCGAGAACATTTAGATTTTGCTCTTTATAATTATTTTTCAAATCATGACGATGAAAGATTAAAATGTGTTAAATTATTATTGGATAATGGAGCAGAGATATTTTTTAACGATCGTGAAAGTACGTTGGATATGCCTATTTTTTACAATGATTGTGAATGTGTGAAATTACTCTTAAATTATGTGAATGAAGAACACATATTTTCCGGTAATTTATTTCAAAATCTTATTTCAAAAACTAAATCTCCAGAAATGAAAAAAATATTACTCGATTATATTGAAGAAACACTTGCGTTTCGTAATAAATGTCCAGAAGAGGAAACTATGAATTGAAAAATGATATTTTTAAATAAAATTTTATTTAAAAAATAAGTTATACTTTTTTGAAAAGGATAAAATAACTTGAAGTATTTTCATATCAATTTCATAAAAGATGGAAATCTTGGACGATGGAAAATTTTCTTGGTTTTTGAATAATTTATACGAGAGTCTTTTGGATAGAGAGATTGAAAAATTTAAAAAGAATACTGATCTACTTTTGAATGATTTTTTTTATAAAAATAGCGATCTACAAATGAACATCTCTGATTTTTTCAAACTTGTTATCGAAAAGATCGGACTTGTCTTGCTGTTCAGATATACGAGAACATATACGGAAGAACATCCGATTTTATATTTTATTGAAAAAGGAATGGATGTTAATGTTCAGATAAAGAATAATCTTGGAGATTATAATTCTCTTTTGCAATTATCTTCGGCTTATTCTAATTTTTTGTTATGCAGAAATCTGATTGACAAGAAGATAAATATAAATACGGATGATTGTGAAGTGGATGCTCTATACAGCGCATGCATTGAGAGTGAAAATATGGATATTGTAGAATTACTTTTGAAAAATGGGGCGAACCCGAATAAAAAGTATATCAAAAATCAGGAATATACTATTTTGCATATTTTAGTAACTAAAATTTCTTATCACGTTAATTTTTTTAACGGTGGTCTAATTTTAAACATGGTTGCAACTCTTTTGAAATATGGAGCGGATCCTTATTTGAAGGATTATTATGGTAAAACATCTGTTGATGTATGCGATCCATTAGATGTGGAAACTTATAAAAAAATTATTTTAAACTCTGAAGAAATTCGCAGATTTTATATTTGCGAAAACTGATAAAATATTTTTAATTTGGAATTAAAAATATGGTGGATGACAATACATTAAAATGGAAAAAAATCAAATATCGTGCATTCATAATGCGTCTGGGGAATGCAATGAATTAACCGATGCATTGATGAAAGGTTGTGTTCATTGTTTTTTACTATTTTCAGAACAAGAAGATTTTGATATCAATCAAAAATTCCATTATAATTTTACTGTCATTCATCTTGCAACGACAGATATTTTAAAAATTATTTTTGAAGAGAAGAGATGGAAAAATCAAATAAATATAAATGAAACAAACGATGCTGGATATACAGCATTACATACTTCTTGTGCGCTAGGTCCTGTTCATAACGTAAAAACATTTGAAAGAATAAAATTACTTGTTGAAAATGGAATCGATCTTAATATCCAAAGTAATATTGGAGAATCTGCAATATTCTTTTTATTTAATAACATCTGTATGTCACGAACAACGGTCGATATATTAGAATATATGTTGGAGAAAAAAACAGACCCTAATATCCAGAGTTTAAATGGAGATCACATCTTAAAAAATCTTGTCAAAAAGATGTTTATGATTGGAGGTGCTTATGATAATGAGGAATATATATTAGAATGTATACATTTTCTCATTGACAAAGAGAGGATCTATGAAGAGTTAATATACGATGCTTGGAATTATATGGAAAAAAATAATATGGTAGATATTGATATTCTCTCTATTTTTCAAAATTGGGAAAAAAACTTAACTCTCTTTATTAAAGAACCAAGTGAGGAATATTCCAAGAGTGTATAAAAACTTATTCCGAGTGAAAATTTTATCAAATGATAAAATTTTATGATAAAGAAGAATTTTCATTACAACTTTAAAACTTGGGTTATTAAAAATAATTAGAAAAGATGAAAGAAAAATGCGGGAAATGTGAAAAATTAATCGAAGAGAAATTTTTAGATAAATGCGAAGAATGTGAAATAAAGGTGTGCAAAAAATGTAGAATAGTGTGCAATGATTGTAAAACTTGTTATTGCAGGGATTGTAGAATAAGGTGCAAAGATTGTGATAAATGGTATTGCCCGGTTTGTTATGAAACATGTTCTGAGTGCGGTGATCATCTTCATCCAATAAATTCCATGTTTAATAAAGAATGTGCTTATTGTGGAAATATGTGTTGTATGTACTGTGTTGTAGAATGTGAAGAATGTAGAATTTATGCATGTCCGAGACATTATTTGAAATGTGAAAAATGTAAAACTCATATGCATACTTATGGTCATATATGCGAATTAGATAACTCTTAAATTCGTAAATTATAAAATAACCTTTTTATGGTTAAAATATCTTTAGAAAAATCATTTAATGAGTATGTACTCATTAAATTTATAAACGATAAAAGTGACACTATGATCATTTTCAATTTTTAGTTGAAAAATACGTTCACACTATAATCATTTTTAGATGAAAAAATGATATTTTTTTAAAAATAATTTTAATTAAAAATATTCTTTAGTTTTATAAAGTCGCTTATATTTTTTACAATATGAGTACTTCTTATGGTATTGAAATTCATCCTTTTACAATTATTAAAGAGTGGGTCGATTACGATTTTTCCAATAGAAAATATGAGACTTATTTTAAAAATATACAACTTGGAAAACAGAAAAACATTTTGTATACTATATGGATCTTTGATTTGAAAACCGATAGAAAGTATTGTGGTAACGGTATTGGAAAAACTATTAAAGATGCAAAAAAAGATGCTTCTAAAAATCTTTTGGAAAATTTTGATGAATCATCATCTAGATATAAAAAGGATGATGTTATGAAGAGATATCAAAGATTTGGTTCTCATTCTGAATATCATTTTGAAAGAAAAAGATTAGAATATAGACGACAAAGATTTTATACTCCGGAACGACATTCTCAATCATTTATCGAGGGAAGAGATATTCATCAAGTACACTATCATAAAATAAAAGATTTGAATTTTGATACCGATGACTGGGATGATGACGAAGAATATTCAAATGAAAAGGAGTTGTGGAATAAAAAATCAGAGGAAGAAAAGATTGAAATTTTAAATAGAGAGTTGGAAGAGTATTTTACAAGAGTGAGATAACTAAAAATGAAAAATGATATTTTTTGAAGATAAAATTTTTAAAATTTTATCTTGCAAATTTTGTTTTTGGAAGATGGATTTGAAAATTTTTATTGAAAAAACTTTTCTTCATGCGATTCAAAATATAGACTGTGAAGAGTTTGAGAATATTTATATTAAATCGAAACGGCTTCCATACTTTATCTTGGATCAAAATGTTTTGTATCTTGAGATGATGTTAGTAAGAGGGTTAGACCCAAATTTAAAATCTCAAAACAAAAAACCTTTGATGTTTGAAGCGTCTCCTGAACATTTAAAATTGTTACTTGAGTATGGAGGGAATCCTAAAATAAATTGGGGAAAAATATCTTTGGTTGATTATATTATCAAAAAAGAAACGGGTCAGACTCTAATTGAAAAAATAAATTTACTGAAAGCGTGCGGTGTTAAAGTAAAATCTCTATCAACGGGTAAGAATCCGTATCGAAAAAAAGATACATACATTGATTACAATAAAGACGTTTTTAGAAAAATGTTTCAGGATGAAACTGTGTATAAATACGAGAAACTCGAAGATGGAAATTACGATTTTGTGAAATATGAAGGTAAGTTTAATAAAGAAGCTTACGATTCTTTTATCTTATACAGGAAAAAATTTGAGATTATTAAACAATAAAGAAGAGGTATGATTATATTATTTAGGATAATATAATTGATGTTAAAATATTTGGTTTCGTATGATATTATTTATAAAAATAATAAGATTAGTACAGACGATGATCTGAGTTTGATTATTGAAAAATATGATATCGCATCTATTGTTGAGATGGTTCTTAAATATATTTTTGTATGTTACGATGACGATGATATAGATATTTTGTTTATTAACTTTGATAAAGCATGCGTTCAACTTGAATCTATTCAAGAGTTTAAAAAAGATTTATTTGATGTAGATATTTTTTATATTGGCAAACTAAGTGATTCTTATATTCATATAAGATCTATTGAAAAATATGAGGATGTATTTGATTATCCGAAAGAACCAGAGTATAACTAAATAATATATTTTTTCTAAAAAATATATTCACAAAAACAGGGAACTTTAGAGATAATTTATAAACATTTTTTATAATTTTCCAAAGTTTTGACTATATCTTCTTTGGTTTTAATCTTGTCCAAATCTAAACTAAAAGTAATGTGTTTTACAAGAGTATGATACAACCCAGGGTAAACTGATTTTGTACCAACATCCTTAAATCCTAAATATTCTTTTCTCATCCAACTTTCTATCAGTTCCAAATCTTTCCGACTTTTATGAATAGAGTTCTCGCTTGCATTAAAATTTATGATCTTAAGTTCGAGCGTTTTTGAATTGACGATAATATTTTCTGGATATAGATCTTTGTGATAAATCCCTAAAATACAGTTCATATACAAAACGTTATAATATAGTTTTAATAAATATTGTGTTATAATTTCTTTATTGTTTGTATATAATCTGAGTATCTTATCAAATGTAGAGTAGTTACGAAGATCATATTCTGATATCACCGCGTAATTTTCTTTTGATTGACATTTCCAATAATCTACTATTCTCGGAGATAAATTATATAAACTACATATATGTTGGTTGCAGATATCTTTTTCAAGATCAATAGTTTTCAAAATAAATGTTTTTTTAGGAATATTTTTATATCTAATAAAAAACCAATCGTCTTCGAAAAGATTATCTTCATGTTTTTCAACGATAATCATATTACCGCTATCTCTTAACGCAAATTTTGGAATAGGCGGTATTTTGTCACCGGGGCAATCTATTCTACCTTTTGAATATTTACAAGTATCCATATTTTATTAGGATATTTGGATAAATTTATTTTTTTATCCAGATAAAATAATATAAATCTGAGAATAGAAATATTATGACTACAAAATATAGAATAACACCAGAGATTCTTGGTGAAGGGCAGTATGGAAAAGTTCATACAGCATATCATAAACGTAAAAAAATAGTTGCGAAAGTTTCAAAACCAAAAAAAGGAAAAAAATACGAACAAGAATATAAATTGCTCAAATCATTAAAACATGGAAATATCGTAAATGTCATCGGTTACGAAAAGATAGGGCCTACATCGTATATTTATTTTGATTATTATCCGCTTACATTGAAAGACTTTTTGAAAAAATATGGAAAAGTATATCAAAAGAGGAATTATTTTAAAGAAGATACTTCATTGGATATTATGAAACAATTAGTTGATGCTTTAGTATACTTACATTCTAAACATATTGTTCATCTCGATGTAAAACTTACAAATATCATGATGGATAAATATTTCAATGTGAAACTTGCAGATTTTGGTTTTTCAAGAGTACAGCCCAGAGGGTCAGAACTAGTAGGAGTTATTGCAGGATCAAGTCATTATATAACTCCAGAAATGTATAAAGCGTTCAAAGTAAGAACAAAAACATATTGTGGATATAAATCAGATACATGGGCTGCAGGTGTATGTTTATTTTTTTTATTAACTGGAACTTATCCTTTTTTAAAAGGAGATGAAGGTCTAGAACATAATACAATTCATAAAAAATTTGTAATACCTCAAAAATTCAAAATCTCTCCTCAAACCAAATCTCTTCTCCAAAAAATATTTGTTAAAAATTATAAAAATCGAATAGATATTTTCGACGTACAGGATATTATTTCATAGAATTAAATTTAATTTTTAAAATTAAATTTAATTTAGTTTTAAAAGAAATTATAAAATCTGATATCCAGATACATGGATAAAAGTATCGTAATTCAAAGTATCATCTTCGAAAAGTATTGAAATTTCATACGATTCAAGAGAATCAGTTATAAATTTTACGACATTTATCGTATAAGGAACTTTATATTTTTTTCTTCCTCTATCTCTTGAAAAAATAGTCTCTAGTATAATTTTACCAGCTTCGATTCCTTTTTCCAGAGAAGAATATACATCGATAATCTGACACCCATCCGAGTAAGCTTGATGTTTTTCAATTATATATACTATTTTTGAAGAAGAAAAATTTTCCATACGTAATGGTATATAATATACTTCTTAATCATTTTTAAATTTTTTACTTAAAAAATTTATACCACCGTATATGGTTTTCTTAAACTCATAATAAAAACAAACAAAAACAACATGATAATATATTTTATATTCTCAATGTAATTCGTAGTAATATATTGTGGCGGTAAAGGTTCGGTATTTTCTTTCTCAGAAAGATTTTGATCTTCTTCAATTAAGATTGATGATTGTGGTAGTATATCATCTCTCGAAACAATACATTTTTGCAAATTGTTTTTCATAAAAATATATTTGCAAATATCGTAAAAAATAGAACCAGATTGAAGTCTTGTGACGCACATACTTCTTAATCTTTTCAAATCCGAATGAAGTTCTCCTTTTTCGTATGTATCTGGAATAATTTTTCCGTTAATACGAATATAATTACCATGTCTTGTTGAAAAAATATCAAAAAATTTAATTTTTGATTCAATTTCTAGAACATCATGAATTTGAAGGATATCAAATATTTTTTCAATGTTATATTTTTTCAAAAGCTGGTAGTACATTTCGTTATCGACATTTTCTTGAAATTCCATCTCTGTTTGCAATTAAAGTGTAATATTATAAATTAATGTGTCGATGGAATATCATTTTTTTGAGAGAATAAAAATATCTTTAGGATGTTATACTCTCAAGTAAAAATATACATATATTTTTTTTAAAAAATATATTCAAATCATAAAACTTTATTCAAAACCTGGATCTTTTATATCTAAAAAAGAATATCTTTCTTTTACTTTTTCAATAGAGTTTTCAAGTTCAACAAATTCATTATAACAGGGATTATTTTCAATATATAGATGTGTAACATTACTTCCTACGATTCCTTGAAGAGATGCAATTTGATTATTTTTAATATATAGATGTGTAACATTACTTCCTACGATGTGTTCAAGAGATGTAATTTGATTATTCCTAATATATAGATGTGTAATATTACTTCCTTCTATTCCTTGAAGAGATGTAATTTGATTATTATTAATATATAGAGTACTAACATTACTTCC
>Ga0208482_1000559_pt1 | contig 11260 bp, 9 predicted proteins | sample LakMenEpi26Sep10_FD_150737 | JGI IMG/M metagenome (GOLD analysis project Ga0208482, IMG submission 150737) | Freshwater microbial communities from Lake Mendota, WI - 26SEP2010 deep hole epilimnion (SPAdes) | ecosystem: Environmental > Aquatic > Freshwater > Lake > Epilimnion/Euphotic zone ... | reverse complement strand
CAACGCGCGTATTAACGAGACGAGTGTTCGGACCAATTTCGCAGTTGTCGCCAATATCGGTGTTGCCCTGCAAAATCGTGCCCGGCAAAAGGGTTACTTCTTTGCCGATTTTCACGGTGACGTCAATGAAGGTTTGTTGCGGGTCAAACATCGTTACGCCCGACAACAACCAAGCCGTGTTGGTGCGACTGCGCAGTTCGCGTTCGGCCATCGCCAGTTGCCAGCGGTCGTTAACACCACTTACTTCGTTGGCAGGCGCCGTATGCGAACCGATGTGGTGACCCATGCTGGCCAAAACTTCGATGACATCAGTTAGGTAATACTCGGATTGCGAGTTTTTGTTCGAAATTCGGCGCAGTGCGGGGCCGAGAAGATCACGACGAAAGGCGTAGATGCCGGTGTTGATTTCGTGGATTGATTTGATTTCTGGTGATGCGTCGCGTTCTTCGACAATTTTCAAAATGCGGTCGTCTTTTGCGCGCACAATTCGGCCATAACCAGTTGGAGTATCGACGAAGGCGGTTAACACTGTCGCTGCGTTGTTCGAGTTTTGGTGCTCGTTGATCAAAGTTGAAATCGTGCTTGCTTTCAATAGCGGTGTATCGCCCGGCATGACGATGATTGTTGATGTGTCAGACACTTCGCTAGTGGCGCCGGCTGCGGCGTCGACGCTGGTTAATCCAACAATTGTTGCGTCGCCCGTGCCGCGCTGAGTTTTTTGTTCGGCAAAAGAAACGTGGGCCCACTTAGGCGCTTGTTTGGTTACGACTTCAGTTACTTGTTTGGCGGCGTGGCCGACGACGATGACGGTTTTTTTGAGTTGAAGCTCGCGCAGGGCACCGATGACATGGATGACCATTTCTTGGCCGCAAATGTTGTGCAGTGGCTTTGGTCGAGTTGACTGCATTCGCGTGCCTTCGCCCGCAGCGAGGACAATTGCGTATACCGACACGCAATATTTATACACGATTAAAGTTCCGGGGAGAGGACTCGAACCCCTATAAACGGGACCAAAACCCGTTGTCCTGCCATTGAACGACCCCGGAATGGGTTTGGACTGACGCCTCTACGGTAGCGAATTTTATGTGTCGTTTCCCATCTGTGTCAGATATCGTATTGCGAGTCATGGGATCACTGGTCAAGCGCCGCCGCAAGCGAATGCGCAAAAAGAAGCACAAGAAGATGCTTCGCCGTACCCGTCACCAACGCAACAAATAGTCTGCTTCGCGTCGTCTTTTCGCGTCACCCGCGCAACAAATAACTAGCCACCCGCAAGCAGCGGCTGCAGTGCGTTAGTTATTCCGTCAACCATTAGCAAACTTCCTTTGACAGTTAAATGTCGGCCGTCGTAGTAAAGCGCATCTCCATTAAGCGTTTGGCGACAATTTTTATCGTCGCACAAAACACTCGCCGGGTCGAATGCCGCGACGTTTTTGTAGTTCTTAAACAATTCGGCTTCGGCTTGCACGATCATGTTTCGAGTATCTGAGTTATCAAGCGAGACCTCTTCGTCAAACAGCTTCTGTAGCAAAATCGGCTCACTAACTGAAGAAATAAACTTTTGTATCAAAATCGGCTCTCGCATCGCTGACAACGGTGGCTGCTGAACGACTAATACTTTTTGTGACATGAGCTTGTTGTTGAGCAAAGACCGCCAGTTTTCGATCCAGAATTCGAGACCCTCGTATCTGTCTTTTGCGGCTTCACCATCAAAGTTTCGAATTATTGCTCCGAGTCCTGAGCCATCGACGTAAAGATCACTCATATTGGCAATCACCAAGATGTCTGGGTTGAGAGATTCGATCTCCTTTTGGATGATCTCAAAGTTTTGAGCGCAGTCTGGTCGGTAAGTTAACGGCAAAAATGAAGCTGGACAGCCATTTGCGTAAAAAGTGGCGAATTCAAATCCGCTTTCTTTTGCAACAGCTGAAATTGCATCGCTGAATGCGCTTGCAGCCGAGTCGCCGACAAGCAACATAGTTTTGGTCGAATTCGAAGAGGTCGTTAAATCACACTCGGACTGATTTTTTTCTTTGGTGGCTTCTATTTGGCAGTTTCTTGCATCGGACCACGAGGTTCGAATGGCTGAATCGCTGCGGAGTTCAGTGAGGCCGAGGCCGGTGTCGCTAAGTTTTTGAGTAGCAAGTGAGAAAATTAGTGGTGCGATTACGCAAGCTGCACCAAGTTGCAACACGCGCTTTCCGTGAAGTTGAGAGTTGTGTCGAATTGGGTTTTCGATTTTGTGCAGCGAAAAAATTGCAAACAAGACTGAGATGAGAGCGGCACTAATCGGTGCAATGACCTCGGACGCAGGAAAAACGCGATGGGCAAAAACAATCAGTGGCCAATGCCAGAGATACCACGAATACGAAATGTCGCCAACTGCAGTTATTGGTTTTGCACTAAGCAACTTTGTAAAAAGACTGTTTTGGTTCCCGAAGAAGATGAGTGCCGCAGTCGCAAGTACGGGGATTAATGCCGCAGAACCCGGAAACGGAGTGTATGAGTCGAACGAAATCGCAGACCAGGCAATCGCAGCTATAGAAATTGCCGAGAGCGGTGCAGCTATCGATTTAACGGCGATTCGGATGCTTGGCGCGAGTGCAATTAGCGAACCGGCGAGGAACTCCCATATTCGCCAAGGCGTGCCAAAAAAAGCAAATAGTTCGGGCTTGGGCAAGATTTGTTCACCGATAGAAAGCAAATATGAAATAACAAAAGAGATAATTGAAATAACGATCAAGATTGCAACTGATAGACGCGAATTGATACGAATCTTGAGTTTGTTCAGAGCCAGCAAAAGCACGGGGAAGAAAATATAAAACTGCTCTTCGACGGCCAAACTCCAAAGATGTCGCAATGGGTTTTCAGCAAGCGCCCAATAACTGTCTTGCAGGTAAAAGTAAAAGTTTGCGGCGAAAAAACTTGAAGCACGAGAAGTTTGCGCAACTTGTTGTTGTTCACCAAACGGCGAGAGGGCAAAAATTGACAGAAATAAGGTGCCGATAATTGCAAATGCAACTGCGGGCAAAATGCGCTTGATTCGTCTTTCGTAAAAACTCTTCAAGCTGATAGTGCCAGTTGCATTTGTTTCGCGCAGCAGTAACTGTGTGATAACAAAGCCTGAAATAACAAAAAAGATGTCTACGCCGATGTAACCGCCCGGCAGAGCAACGCCAGTGTGATAAATGACGACCAGCAGAACTGTAATTCCGCGCAGCCCTTGAATGTCACTGCGGAAGTATTCGGCCCGGGTTGGTTTGGTTTGCATGTGAAAAATCTTTAGTTGGTGTGGGTGGTGATGACTGTGGCGTCGGGAAGTTGCGAGGCGAGGTTGGCGAAGTTGCCGTCAAGCCACCAAGTTGAACCACTGCCAGCAAGAGTTGGTGCAACGCCGCACGCTTGCGAGATTTTTTCTTTCCAGATTGCGAGACGTGGCTCAACTTTGATTGCGGCGGGTTCGAGATCGTTGACACCTGCGTGCTTTAGTGGCGTTTTACAAAAATCAGTGAGTTCATCGAACGCGCGATAAACCGCGGGTGTCGAAACTCGAAATGGTGGCACGACGAGCGTGATTTCGCGAGCAACTTTTTTTAGTGGATTAACAACTTCGCCGATACCCGACACTCGCGCTCTGCCACCTACCATGCAAAACGCAATGTCAGCACCTAGTTTTGCTGCATTCGCGAGATTAGTGAACCCAGCCCAACGCAAAACTGCTGCTGCGTCGGCTGACCCGCCACCGAGCCCACCACCGGACGGAATATTCTTAGTGATCGCGACATGGGCTTGACGGTTGGCGAGTCGAAGTGCGCGCACGACGAGATTGTCGCTTGAGTTTTCGAGGTCGTCGGCAAACTTGCCAGTGATTGCGAGACCAGTTCGTGATGTGTCGACAGTTAACTCGTCGGCAAGTTCAAGTGTCACCATTTCGGCGTCGATCAGGTGAAAGCCATCTGGCCGAATGCCGGTGACGCGAAGTGAAAGTGTGAGTTTTGCCGGTGCGATGAGTGAAACGAGTTGGTCGCTCATGATTAGTGGCTCGGGGCGCTGTGATTGGTCGGCGAGAGGCGGGTGTCGATTGCGCGACGCAAACGACCCCATGCCGCCAAATCAAGTTGTTCGGCGCGTGACTCTGGGTTGACTTCTGCTTTAACAAAGTCTTCGGGTGTTGCAATCGTGTCGAGCGCACGGCGCAACATTTTGCGACGCTTGGCAAAACCAGAACGCACAAGCGAAAAGAGTTCTTTAGCGACAACACCTTCAACGCCAGGTTTGTCGCGACGACGAATATCAACAAGCGCCGAATCGACACGCGGTTGCGGAAAGAAAACTGATGGTGGCACTTGTCCGACGATTTTAGAACTTGCCCAATAATCGACCTTCACACTGACTGCACCGTAGGCATCGGTGCCAGCGCGAGCAACGAGTCGATCGGCGACCTCGCTTTGCACCATCACCAACATATGTTTCACCTCGGCGATGCCATCAAGCAGGTCGGCAACAATGATCGTCGCCACGTTGTATGGCAAATTGGCAATGACGTGCCAATGTTTTGACTTGGCAAGCAATGGTTGCCAGTCAAGTTCCATTGCATCTGCATGAATCACCTCAACATTGGCAAGATCTTTCGTGTTTGCGCACAGCACATCAACCAAGCCATTGTCGATCTCGACGGCAACCACATTTGCGCCAGTCTCAGCAAGGGCCAATGTAAGAGAGCCGAGACCCGCACCGATCTCGAGCACGAAGTCACCACTGCCAACATCTGCGAGGCGAGCGATTTTGTGAACGGTATTGGCGTCGACGACAAAGTTTTGCCCGAATGCGCGGCGCGGTGCGAGCCCGTGCTTGTCGAGCATGGCGATAATTTCAGTGCGAGAAAAGGTCACGAGAAACTAGTTACCAAGAAACAGTCACTGGTATCGGTGCGTCAACAAGATTTGCCAGAGACTCAAAAACTTTTGTATGCAAAAGCATCGTTGCACCCGACGGTAAGGAAGTGCGAAAAACATTTGTGCAGGTCGTCGTGCGTCCGTTGTTGAGGTTTTGCACAGAGATTTTTATTCCGAGCGGTGCTTCTGGAAAATAGCAAACGATGTCTGGAGCGTTGTCAAAATTGCTGAACGAAGCTATAGCTTGCGTGCCAGTCAAACTGCTTGCCGGATAAGCGATCTGCGCTGAACCGTCTTGCACAATTGGTGATGGTCCGCCAAGGATGATTGGCTCGAGTGACCCGTCTTCGGACGACTCGTTAAGACCTGAACCAACTTGGGTGGTTGTCGTGACGACAACTTCAGCATTTTGAGTTTCGTCGCCGTTATTGACCATTAATAAAGGCAAAACAAGAAGCGTAAGAATCGCCGCTACAGCGATTCGTCGTCGTTCAAAAGTTGAAAGTAACAATATGTTCAGGTTACGCAGCGATACCAGGGAATGCAATCGTTGCATTTTGTGTCGTTTGTCGTGCGATCTCTTCTACCGAAACATTTCGCACCTCGGCAAGACACGCACCAACTTCAACCAAGAATGCAGGCTGATTTGATTTGCCGCGATGTGGCACGGGTGCAAGAAACGGGCTGTCAGTTTCTACGAGCATTTTGTCAGCGCTACAAACTTTTGCAGCGTCACGAATTTCTTGAGCCTTTTTGAACGTGACGATGCCAGAAAACGAAAGGTATGCGCCGATGTCGAGACACTTTTTCGCTTCGACTGGCGAACCTGTGAAGCAGTGAAAAATAGTTCGCTCGGGTACACCGCATGAGTTGAGAATCTCAAACGTCTCATCCCATGCTTCGCGGGTATGAATGACTAGTGAAAGTTTGTGTTGATGGGCGAGCTCAATCTGCGCAGCAAAAATGTCGCGTTGCACGGCGCGATCAGAGTGGTCGTAGTAGTAGTCGAGCCCGCATTCGCCGATTGCGACGACACGTTCGTGAGTTATCAACTCGTGTAATCCGTCAAGGCCGTTCTTCGCATCGTGCGGATGCAAACCGACCGTGGCCCAAACATCTTTGTTTGCACTTGCGAGTTCGATTGCCGCTTTCGATGTCTTCAAATCGGTGCCGATCGTAATCATGCGTTTTACACCCGCTTCGCGCGCCGCGATCAACGCCGCGTCAGCACCACCCGGAATGTCTTCGTATGTCACATGACAATGGGTGTCGACCCATTCAGGTGTTGCAGTTTGCATTGCGCTCACAGTTAGATCTTTTTGCGCGGAAACAGCGGGTCGCCCTTCGTCACGGTTGTGCCGCCGGGGTAGCGACCCCATTGTGTGTCAATCCCGATGCGTTGGTCAGCAACATTGCCGACCATTCCGAGGCGTTGCCAGACATCTTGACAAGTTTTCGGCATCGCGGGGCTCGCCAAGATCGTCACGATGCGCAACGCCTCGAGTGCGTCGCCCATCACGATGTCGAGTTCTTTGCCTGGCTCCATCTTCCATGGTTCGTTGGTTTCGAGAAACGCATTCGTCGCACGGATCAACGACCACGTGGCATCAAGCGCTCGGCTCGGCTGCACATTTTGCCATTCGTGTGTTGTTTCGCTGACGCTGTGCGCAGCGATTGTCGCTAGCGAGCTCGACTCAGAAGGCACTGGGCCAATGCCGCCGCATTTTTTTTCGACGACAGTTGCGACGCGCGCGGCGAGGTTGCCGAAGTTGTTCGCGAGATCTGAGTTGTAGCGCGAGAGCAATCCTTCGTAAGAAAAATCACCGTCGTTGCCGTAATTTGTGTCAGACAAAACGTAATAACGAAAGCCGTCGACGCCGATTTCGTCGATCAAATCGAGTGGGTTGACGACGTTGCCTGTTGTCTTCGACATTTTTTCGCCGCCGACCAACAACCAACCACCAACGGCCCAACCCTTTGGCGGTTCTAGACCAGCCGACATCAACATCGCCGGCCAATAAACGCAGTGAAAACGAATGATGTCTTTGCCGATGAAGTGATAGTCGACTGGCCAATGCGCAGCGAAACGTTTTTCGTCGGTGCCATAACCATGAGCAGTGATGTAATTGGCGAGTGCATCGAACCACACATAAGCGACATGCGATTTATCCCACGGCAATTCGATGCCCCAGGTCAGAGTTTTTCGACTGACGGAGAAATCTCGCAAACCTTGCTTGATGAAACCCGTTACTTCGTTGACTCGGTGGTCGGGTTTGATCGCGTCAGGGTGATCGGCGTACCACTTGAGAAGTTTTTCTTCGTAGCGAGAAAGCCGAAAGAAATAGTTTTCTTCTTCGACGTATTCGGCTTTCGTATTGTGGATTTTGCACTTGTCGTTGTCGAGTTCTTCGGGCGTGTAATAGGCCTCACATGCCACGCAGTAGTGGCCTCGATAGATGTCGACTTCGATGTCGCCAGCGTCGTAGCAAGCCTGCAGAAGTTTTTGTACACCAATTTTGTGACGCTCTTCTGTGGTGCGAATGAAGTCGCTGACATCGATGTTTAGGCGTTGCCACGCATCGGCAAATAATGGCGCAATTTTGTCGACAAACTGCTTTGGTGAAACGCCTTCTGCATCGGCAAATTGCTGAATCTTTAGACCGTGTTCGTCGGTGCCAGTAAGTAGGTGTACGTCGTCGCCGCAGAGTTTGTGCCAGCGACAAACTGCATCAGCAACGATCGTTGTATAGGCGTGCCCAAGGTGAGGTTTGGCGTTGACATAGTAAATAGGTGTCGTCGCCGCGAACTTTTTCACTGTTATATCTTAGAGTTTTCGGTTCGCGACTGACTGTTAAGTGCTTGATTCAGAGTCATCGCGAAGTTGCAGTGCGAGTTCGTAGACGGTGCGTTTGGCGACACCGAATCGCGCCGAAACTCGAGCCGCAGAATCTTTGCGGCTGACACCTTTGGCGATTTCAGCACGAATTGCTTCGAGAAGCTCTTCGTTTGTTGGCGGCGCTGGCGGCTTTGCAGGTTCAAGGATGATTACAAATTCGCCGCGCGGTTCGGTTTCAGAAAAGTGCATGTTCGCATCTTGAAGTGTGCCGCGCCAGATTTCTTCGTGCAGTTTTGTGAGCTCACGTGCGATTACAACTCGGCGAACTGCACCACATGCTGTTGTTAGATCGCTCAAAGTTTTAATCAGTCGATGAGGCGCTTCGTAATAAACAGTTGTTCGAGATTCGGTTGTTGCCATTGCCAATCGCTCGGTTCGCTCAGCACCACTGCGCGGCAAAAAACCTTCGAAAACAAATCGCGAAGTTGGCAGACCGCTAGTCACGAGCGCCATTGTTAACGCCGACGGCCCAGGTATTGCAGAAACCTTTAAGCCGGCGTTGACAACTGCAACAACAAGTCGTTCGCCTGGGTCGCTGATGCCCGGTGTGCCTGCATCTGTGATTAGCGCGACTGATTTGCCCGATGCGACCAAACCGACGATCTCTTCGCGGGCGTCATATTCGGTGTGCTCGTTGATCACGATTAGTTTTTTGCCTGAGACACCGAAGTGACTCAGAAGTTTGCCTGAGTGACGCGTATCTTCGCAGCAAATTATTTCAGCCTCTTTCAAAGCGTCGATCGCTCGTTGTGACATGTCACCGAGATTGCCGATCGGTGTAGCAACGAGCACGAGCGCACCACTATTAGTTGCATTTCGCGAGTTGTGCGAAGAGTCGCTCGTCATGTGCGACGCGCTTCAAGTGTGTGGCCTACTGCAAGCCCCCAGTTTTCGAACGTGCCAGCACCGGCTTCAAGAACATGTTTGGCCTTGAGCACTGGCATCGCGATGCGCAACGGCTTTATTTTCGAGATTTTGATTACCTGCATCGTGGCATCGAGATAAGCGACATCGAGTGGGCACTTGACGCCAAAAGTATGAATCCATTTGCAAGAGTCGATCAACAATGGTGTGTCAATTTCGGTCTGACCGATTAGACCACGACGTCGTGACGCCACCGTTTCGGCAATGTTCAAACTTGAGAGCACTTGTGCCTGACAAACGAGCCAGCCAGATTTGAATTCAATGGCTCTGCTCATATTTATAGAGTATGCGCTTTAAAAGTTGCGGACCTTATGTATTGTGGCGAATTTCGAGAGTGTCGCCATCGACGACTTCGTAGTCTTTGCCTTCAACGCGAATTTTGCCGAGATCTTTTGCCTTATTCCATGAGCCAATGCGCAAAAGCTCGTCCCATGCAATGACGTCGGCGCGAATGAAGCCACGTTGCAGATCACTGTGAATCTTGCCAGCGCATTCAGGGGCCTTTGAACCTGCGTGAAATGTCCAGGCGCGAGTTTCTTTTTCGCCAGTTGTAAAAAACGTACGCAAACCGAGCAGGTGATAGGCCGAGCGCACCATTCGCGGCAATGCACCTTCGCCGAGACCAAGTGCTTCGAGCATTTCTTTGCGATCTTTGGCGTCAAGTTGTGCAGCCTCGGCTTCAAGTTGCACGCTCATGCCGAGCACTTCAACTTGACTGGCACTCGCAGAACCAGGCGGGGCAAGTTCTTTGCGCACGAGCTCTTCAAATTCTGGAATTCTGGCTAAGTCATTTTCGGCGACGTTGACAACAGCTAATACGCGACGTGTTGTCAGCAAAAAGTGTGGCGCAAGCAGCGCTAAGTCGTCTTTCGACAATGTCGCACGATAGAGCGGTCGGCCCTCAGCCAAATTTTCTTGCGCACGAGTCAGTGCCCCAAGTTCTTCTTCGAGCGACTTATCCATTCGCGCCGCTTTTTGCATCCGATTGATTTTTGTTTCGACAGATTCGAGGTCGGCGAGTGCGAGTTCAATCTCGAGTACACGCAAATGTTCGAGCGGGTCACTCGGCCCCGGAATATCGTCGTCTGCGAACGCCCGCAGTACAAACACAATTGCATCCACTTCGCGAATGTTGGCAAGAAACTTGTTGCCGAGACCTTCACCTTTGCTTGCGCCTTCGACCAAACCACCGATGTCGACAACTTCGACCGTTGCATAGACAATTTTTTGCGTCTTCGACATTTCGGCGAGCGCGTCGAGACGTGGGTCAAGCACCTTGGCCATGCCGATATTCGGATCTTTGGTCGCAAACGGATAAGGCGCCGCAAGCGCATTCGAGCCTGTCAGCGCGTTATATAAAGATGACTTACCCGCATTGGGCAGACCGACGAGACCAAAGCGTTCCATGAAGACCGTCACGCTATCTGTGTTGCGCCTCTGGCTGTGTCGAACAACCAGTCTCGAATGAGCATTCGTCTCGAATAATTGTTACTATGCACATAGTGCTAATTAGTTCGCTAGTTAGCAAGACTTTTTGCAGTTAGTAATCCACCCCCAAGGAGCACAAACAGTGACCTCATTTGACCTCGATCTTTCGAAATATCAACTCGGTTGGAGTGACGAAGTCGAGTACGCATTTGAACCAGTCAAGGGATTAAACACGGGCGTCGTCGAGCAAATCTCGTGGTGGAAAGGCGAGCCCGAGTGGATGCGCAAAATGCGTCTGCGCTCGCTGCAAACTTTTGAACGCAAACCGATGCTCGACTGGTTCGCAGTCAACATGCCCGACATCGATTTTCAAGACATCTACTACTACTTGAAGCCAGCAACTGCACAGGTCGACGAGTGGGAAGACCTTCCGGAAGAAATGCGCAACACATATGAGAAGTTGGGCATTCCTGAAGCCGAGCGTAAATATCTGGCCGGCGTCACCGCGCAATACGAAAGCGAAGTTGTGTTTCACCGCAATCGCGAAGACCTCGAAAAGCTCGGCATTCTTTTCTGCGATATGGACACTGCCCTTCGCGAATATCCAGATCTCGTTAAGCAATATTTTGGTTCGGTAATTCCGCCGGGCGACAACAAGTTCTCGGCGCTCAATACTTCGGTTTGGTCGGGTGGGTCGTTTATCTACGTTCCGCCAGGCGTCGAGTGTGAAATGCCTTTGCAGGCATATTTCAGAATCAACTCTGAAAACGCTGGTCAATTCGAGCGCACACTAATTATCGCCGACGAGGGCTCAAAGGTGCACTACATCGAAGGTTGTTCAGCACCTGTTTATACAAAAGATTCTCTGCACTCGGCGGTTGTTGAGATTGTGGTTAAGCCGAGCGCGCACGTTACATATACGACGATTCAGAACTGGTCGCCGAATGTTTACAACCTGGTTACGAAACGAGCAAGAGTCGAAGCCGAAGGCCACATGGAGTGGATTGATGGCAACATCGGTTCGAAACTGACGATGAAATATCCGAGTGTTTACTTGATGGGACCAAAAGCGACTGGTGAAGTTTTGTCGGTGGCTTATGCAGGCGCGGGGCAGCAT
>Ga0208482_1000558_pt1 | contig 11261 bp, 5 predicted proteins | sample LakMenEpi26Sep10_FD_150737 | JGI IMG/M metagenome (GOLD analysis project Ga0208482, IMG submission 150737) | Freshwater microbial communities from Lake Mendota, WI - 26SEP2010 deep hole epilimnion (SPAdes) | ecosystem: Environmental > Aquatic > Freshwater > Lake > Epilimnion/Euphotic zone ... | reverse complement strand
AGGACCTCGTCAAGGACGGCTGGACCGACATTGCCCAACGCATCCGCGACCGGGTGGTGGCCGAGATCACCAACGGGGGTGAGTTCACACCAGACACCATCCGACGGGCCTATGAGGAATCAGACGACGAGAAGATGGATGAGATCCGCTTCCGGGTCGACGCCATCGTCGATGACGCCCGCACCGCCGAGGGGCTCAAACCCTGGTACCGCCAACTGTGTAAACGGCCCTGCTTCCACGACGAGTACCTCCAGAGTTTCAACGCTCCCACCACTCACCTCGTCGACACCGACGGCAAGGGTGTGGAGCGGATCGACGCCACCGGGGTGTGGGTGGGTGGCGAGCACTACGACCTTGACTGCATCGTGTTCGCGTCGGGATTCGAGGTCGGGACCGAACAGTCGAGGCGCTCGGGTTTCGAGATTGTGGGACGGGGCGGGAGCACGCTGACCGAGCGCTGGGCCGACGGCATGCAGACCCTCCACGGCATCCACGTCCATGACTTCCCGAACCTGTTCGTGGTGGGCATCACCCAGGCCGCCAACCTCATCTCAAACGTCCCGCACAACTTCGTCGAGGCGGGAGAGACGATTGCTGCCGTGGTGGCCCACGCCGAGTCCACTGGCGCCACTGAGGTCGAGGTGACCGTCGAGGCGGAAGCCAACTGGGTGGATCTCCTGGAAGGGAACCCCATGGCGTTCATGGGTAATTCGGATTGCACCCCGGGCTACTACAACAACGAGGGGCGACCCACCGGTCGACGGGAGCGCCTCAACATGAGCGGCTACCCGAGCGGGCCCATTGCGTACTTCGACTACATCAGCCGCTGGCGTTCCTCAGGCGAGTTCACCGGCCTCGAGTTCCGTTAAGGGGCGGACCCCCGCCGTTCTAGTTCTGGGCGTTCGACGCCCGCTTGGCCGCACGGGCGCGCACCGTGGGGTCGAGTTCGACTTTGCGCAACCGGACCGTGGCAGGCGTGACCTCAACGCACTCCTCCGCGGTGACGAACTCCAGCGCGTGCTCAAGGGACATTTCGATCGGAGGTGTGAGCTTCACGGTCTCCTCAGCGGTGGATGACCGGATGTTGTTGAGCTTCTTCTCCCGGCAGATGTTCACGTCCATGTCGTCGGCCCGGGAGTTCTCCCCGACGATCATTCCGCAGTACACATCGGTGCCGGGAGTGACGAGCATGCGGCTGCGATCCTGCAGGTTCAACATGGCGAACGTGGTGGACACACCGGTGCGGTCGGCGACGAGTACCCCGTTGGGCCGTGCCCGGATCTCCCCGGCCCACGGCTCGTAGCCTTCGAACACGTGGCTGAGCACCCCGGTTCCCCGGGTCTCGGTGAGGAACTCGGTGCGGAATCCAATGAGGCCCCGCGCCGGGACCACGTAGTCGAGTCGGACCCAACCGTGACCGTGGTTCACCATGTTGCGCATCGAACCCTTGCGGGCGGCGAGCAACTGGGTGACGGCGCCGAGGTGTTCTTCGGGTACGTCAATGGTGACCCGCTCGAACGGTTCGTGGACCTTGCCGTCGACGTCACGGGTCACGACCTCGGGCTTGCCCACCGTCAGCTCGAACCCTTCCCGCCGCATGGTCTCAACGAGGATCGCCAACTGCAGCTCCCCGCGTGCCTGCACCTCCCAGGCGTCGGGGCGGTCGGTGGGGCGTACCCGCAGACTCACGTTGCCGACCATCTCGGCGTCAAGACGGGCCTTGACGAGCCTGGCGGTCAACTTCGAGCCTTCCCGACCGGCCAACGGTGACGTGTTGATCCCGATCGACATCGACAGGGCCGGTTCGTCCACGGCGATCACCGGAAGCGGACGCGGATCGTCAGGGTCGGCCAACGTCTCCCCAATGGTGATGTCGGCGAAACCGGCAACCGCCACGAGGTCACCGGGACCCGCAGACTCGACGGGGACCCGGGTGAGATGTTCGGTCAGGTACAGCTCGGCCACCTTGGCCCGTTCAACGGATCCGTCGGTACGGCACCACGCAACCTGCTGGCCGCGATTGATGGTGCCCTCGACCACCCGGCACAACGCCAGGCGCCCGACGTAGGGGTTGGCGTCAAGGTTGGTGACCCAGGCCTGCAGCGGATGACCGTCGGTGTAGGACGGGGCCGGCACGGTGCTCATGATGAGGTCACACAGCGGGGACAGGTCCGTCCCGGGGGTGTCGGCGTCCTCGCTGGCCCAGCCGTCACGGCCCGAGCAGTACACGATGGGGAAGTCGAGCTGGGCGTCGGTGGCTTCGAGATCCATGAACAGCTCGTACACCTCGTCGACCACCTCGGACACCCGGGCGTCGGGGCGGTCGACCTTGTTGACGGCGAGGATGACGGGCAGCTCCGCAGCGAGGGCCTTGCGCAACACGAACCGGGTCTGGGGGAGTGGCCCCTCGGCGGCGTCGACGAGAAGCACGATCCCGTCCACCATGGTCAGTGCCCGCTCCACCTCACCACCGAAATCGGCGTGACCGGGGGTGTCGACGATGTTGAACGTGGTGCCACCCCAGACCAGCGACGTGTTCTTGGCCAGGATGGTGATGCCCTTCTCGCGCTCGAGGTCCATCGAGTCCATGACCCGTTCGGCCACCGCCTCGTTGGTGCGGAACGCCCCGGATTGACGTAGCAGGGCGTCGACGAGGGTGGTCTTGCCGTGGTCGACGTGGGCGACGATGGCGAAGTTGCGAAGTTCACTGCGGGTAGGCACAGAGAGTCGACGCTACCGGGGAAAGGTGCCTGCGGTACAGCCCACGCCCGGTGTCACACCTCACCGACCGCCGTTGGGTCCCTTGGTGGTGGTCGTCGTGTCCTTGGTCGTCGGGGTGATCGTCGACATCGTGGTGGACGACGAGGTGGGTGGCGGTGTCGTGGTCGTGGGTGGTTCACGAGGGGTGGTGGTCGGGGCTGTCGCCGTGGTGGGTACGGGTGGACTGGCACCGGGAACCACACGTGTCGGCGGGACGGTGGTCGTGGTGGACGTCGTTGAGGTGGACGTCGTCGCTGCCTCCTCTGAAGGCGTCGTCAGTTGCTCAGAGCGAACTGATTCGGGCCACTGTGGTGTGGCGACCGTGGTGAGTGCACCGTCGGTCCCCACGGCGAGATCCCGTCGATCACCGTCGAGGCGGACGGTCCCTGACGTGTTCGCGCCTGCGCCCCAGTCGACCTCGGTCACCGTGTCAGACGCGACCCGCACGGCAACCGGACCGGTGACGGGACTGGCGAAGCGGACAATCCCCCCCGGGGCGGTGACCGTCACCGCAGTGTCGCCCGTGAGTTGATCGACGACGATGCGACCTCCGTCAGCTTGCACCGTGGCTGCCCCGGCACCATCGAAGTCCAGCGTCAGCGAGCGGCGCCCCACGGTCACCGCCACCCGGGCGGACGCCTCGGTACTGATCCGCAGCGGCTCGTCGCCGGTGGCCTCGGCGAGCATCGTCGTCGTCCCGAACCCTCCTCTGATCACCGCCCGGACGTCGTCGTCGCCGGGGGTGCTCGCCGGGCCGGCCACCAAAGCGCCTGTGCGCTGCCCCGTCACCGACCAGTTTCGTCCGCTCGTGGTCACGGCCAGTTGTGGGCGGCCCCCACCCGCCCCGGTGAACGGTTCGAGGAACGGGGCCTCCCGTGCGCTGAGCGCGACCACGTCGATATCGGTGGCGTCGCCGAACCACACTGTGGCAGGCCCGTCCGCCGACTGGGGTGCGGTGGGGTCGGCCTCTCCGTAGGGGAAGCGCCACCGCTGCGCTTCGAGGTCCATCTCGATGAAGCGGTCCTGCCCCGGCCAGTTCGGGTCGTAGACCCACACCACCGCCCGGTCGGCGTCCACTCGTTCAACGGCGTAGGGGGTGACGGCATGGCCGACGCCGTTGGCGTAGAGGCCAATGGTGACCGGCACCCCCGAGTTCGTGAGTCGTGCCTCGACGTCATCGACCACCGATCGCAGCGGACGTCCACGCGACGACTCGCCTTCGGCGATGACCTGTGGGAGGAACTGGGTGGCGAACAGCCGTCTGATGGTCCGGTTCAGCGATGGACTTTCCACGAGATCCGCCGAGGCGGGAATGGCCCCGGCTGAGAACCGGTCGAGGCTGAGCACCGCCATTCCCTCACACACCCCACCGGCGAGCGCTGCGGCCACGGTGTCGGCCCAGTGCTGGGCCTCGGGTCGCACGACACACGGACCCGTCGGGGTCTCGCACACCCCGTCGGGGCCGAACATGGCGATGAGGTCCCCGGCGTCAAAGGTGCGGTCCGGGTTGGGGGAGTTGGGGAACCCCAGGCCGTCGGGGGCGGGGCGCAGGCCCAGGTCCGCTGTCGCTCCGTCGCCGCCCCATCCGCTGGGTGGAAGCGCAGCGAATGAGGCGAACTGGTCCCCACCGCCACAACCGGTGGCCACGAGGCACCCGGCGAGCATCAACGCCCCGAGACGCCAGCGTCTGCGGCGAGCCCTGGTCACCCGATTCCCGGGGCCTCCGAGGGCACGGTGGCCGCCACCCGCATGTTCGTCAGTTGCGCCTGCCATGGAGTTCCTGACGGTAGACGGTGCAACCGCCCGGGTGCGGGCGTCCCCGGTTCGCATCGGCCCGATGTGGCGTCTGCGCTTCGCTGCGACACCGAATCCCTAGATTATGGGGCGCGTTTTTTCGGTCCCCGGGGCGTGCTAGAAACAAGGCATGGCACGGGGGGGCTCGAGTCGTTTCGGCATCGCCGCTGGGGGTTCCGCTGATCGTGGCGGGCTGAACCGGCGGGAGATGATCATCGGTGGCGTCGCCATCGTGGCGGTTCTCGCCATGTTCGCCGTGTTCGCCCTCATCACCATCACCGCCGAATCGGAGAAGCCTGAGCTGGTTGGTGGCTCCTTCTTCGTGCCCTATTACGACGATGACCCCACCAGCGGTGCCGTCGGCTTCAACGTCATCGACGGTGGCGCGGTGGGTCGTCTCGCCCAGGTGCCCGAGCTGATCGGCCAGGAGCGCAACAACCAACAGTGGGTCGAGGTGCACAACACCCCGGTCGGGTCGTTCCTGTTGGACCGGAGCAACGGCAACACCTCACTTGTGGTGCCGGCGGTCAACACCGCCCGCCGGGACCCGACGCGCATCGCCCCGCCGTCGGCTGGAGCGGGGGCGACTGCCGGTGCGTCCATCATGGGCTTCGCAACCGACGATGGCCTCTACATCGTGCGTCGGGCGCAGAACCCGGGTGGTGGGTACAACGGCGACGTGCACCTCATCACCGAAGGCTCCATCGCCGGTGGCATCGAGGTTGGGGCGAGCGACCTCCCCGGAGTGCTCGCCACCGACACCCTCGTCGTCAACGACGCCGTCGTGGCAGGCGACCAGCGCTACGCCGGGCTCGGTGAGGCTGGTCGCTACGACGACTCGCTGGCTGCGGCGACCTCAGGTGGGGCGCTGTGGATGGTCCTTGGCGAGGGCGGCGGTGCCAAGGTGGTTCGTGTCAGCGGTCCGAGCGCTGAGGCCGTGGCCAAGTTCCAAGAAGAGTCCGCCAGGGCGACCGCCGATCAGGCGGTGCCGCCGCCGGCGTTGACCATCAACGAGTTCGGTTCGGTCGGTCCTGACAGTGTCGTGACCCCGTACCCCGCTTCCGACGGTGTGGCTGTTGCCGACCCGTCGTCGGGCGATATCACCTTCTGGGGCCCCGACGGTGAGATCGCCCGGGTCCGCGTTGACGGTCTGCAGGGCGCTGACACGGTTCTCCCCGTCGATGGAGGGGCCCTTGCATGGTTTGCCATTGGGACCCCCGGCGGTTCGTGGCGACTGGTCGGCGCCGGTCCCAACGGCCAGGTCCGTTCGTCTGATTTCTCTGCCGCCCAAGGTCTCGACATCGCTCCACCGGTGATGGTGGGGGACAGCGTGTTCAGCGCCAGTCGGCGTGACGGCACCGTGGTGGGGGTCAACGTCGGCAGCGGTGAGACGATCGCAGTGACCGACTCGGGTCGCTACCCCCTTGAGGCCGAACTCGACAGCGCGGCTGCTCCCGGCGGCGGTCTCGTGGCCAACGACTATCGGGCGGTCACCCTCGAACGTCACGGATCGCGCATCTCGATCAACGTGCCGGCTGCGGCGAAGGCGTTGCTCATCGACAACGACGGCACCGTGGTAGAGGTCTTGGAAAAGGGGCGGGCCGAACCCATCGACCCCAACGCCATCACCGACCCGAACGTGCGGGGCGACGCTGAACCGCCACCTCCTGAGGAACAGGAACAGGAGACGGTTGGCAACCAGCCGGCCAACGAGGAGCGTGAGGGCGACTCGTCACTGACGTGTGAGATCACCGAAGGACTCGAACCGCGACCGCCGCTGCTGCTGCCCCAGTCGGGTGCCCGGGCGTCGACGGCCATCAGTCCCCGGTGGCGTTATGAGCTCGTGTCCGCCACCGACTGTCTGCCCAGTTTCCGTGTCGAGATCCGCGAGTTGCCCAATGGTGACGCCGAGGAGCGCGACCTAGCCCGACCCAACGCGCTCAACGCCACCATTACCGAACTGAAGCCGTCCACTGATTACGAGGTGGTCGTAATCGCCTTCATTGGTGACGCCACCGCCCGGTCGAACCCTGCTCGCTACAGCACGGGTGAAGCCGCCCCCGACGTACCCACCAACGTTCGTTTCACCGACAGTGGCAACCGCTGGCAGTTGGAGTGGGACGCCTGCATCACCGAGGCACAGTGCGACGAACCCGCCACCGAGTTCGAGGTCGAGTGGGGTGACGGCAGCCAGGCCGGATCGGGCTCTGAGACGGTGTCTGCCGCCGGGGCGCGTCGGGTCACCGTCGAGATCAACGACGAGAACGTGGGTCGGAACCTGTGCTTCACCGTTGTCGCTGTTGGGGCACGTGACACCTCATCATCTCCTGCGCCCTCAGAGGCTGGATTGTGCGGTGTGCGAGAGCGACCGCCCAGTGGCACGGCCGCAGCGTTCACCGTGTCATCCCAACAGGTTCCCGGACAGCCATTCCAGGAGATCCTCTTCACCCCTCAGGGCCTGACCCGTCAGACGTTCCCCACCATCATGGGCACCCGCGGCCAGGTGTTCGTCGATGTGACCTTCCCCAACGTGCCGGGGTACGAGTCGACGACCACGGTGGCGTGGAACTTCTCCGACATTCCCGAAGGTGGTCTGCTCAGCGCACCGTCGTCGTTCACCGGCATCTCGGCCACTCAGGGGTCGTACGACTACGTCGTGACCTTCCGCAACGGTGCGGGCTCGGAGACCACAACGGGGTCTCGACCTCTCGACCCAATTTCATGTGGGCCGGTGACGGTGAACATCACGGGACTCAACTTCGACTCCGGGTCGCGGACCTGGCCGCTGCGTTTCACTCCCAACAATCCGTGCCCAAACGGTGTGGCAACGCCTGCACTCACCGTGACGGCACCGTCGGGGTGCTCCCCCTACCCGGCGCCATTGTCGATTCAGTGCAACACCGCCAACTTGGCCGTTGATTCCGCTTCGGGTCAGGCGTTCGGGTACACGGTTTCCGTCACCGACCCGCCCGGGTTCCGTTTCGACGGCGTGCAGTTCAGTCCGGGCAACGCGGTGCTGCAGAAGCCGACCCTCCCGGCGTTCACCGGCACGGTGTTCGTTCAGGAGGTGCGTCGGGAGACGCTCGAGGGGGTCACGTACATCGTGACGCTCCGCAGTCAGAACATGCCGACGCAGCCGAGCCTGACGGGTTGTTCGTTCATCGGTCGCACCGGGGACCTCAGCCAGTTCCGCTGTTCGAACCCCGAGGACAACCAGCCCAATATTCCCAACGAGTTCCGGTACGTGCCGGGCAACTCCCTGCCTCAGGGTCCGTACCCGCCGAACCCGGGCGTGTGCGGTGGGCAGTCGCCATCAGGGTTCAGCCAGAATCCGGCCGGGTCGGTGACGTTCCCCCGGACCTGTGTCATTGCGCTCAAGGACCTTCGTGGGCCAGATCCCTCGACCACGTTGCCGCCTGACAACACGTGTCCTGGATTCGCCACGCCGGCTGAATTGGCTCAGGCGAGAATCGACCACCCTGACTGGTTCACTCCCCCTGTGGACGAACCCTACACTCCCGAAGGCCGGTGCTACGGGGCGTACGGCCCAAGTGTCGTGCTTCCCTTCGGCCTCATCGGCGGAGCCGGTCTCGTCCTCTACGCTTTCGGTTCGCCGAATCGACGTCGGCGGTGGGGGAGTTCCCGCTAGCCCCTCCGTTCCTCTGCAACACTCTCCATCAACCAGCAGCGCACCAACGCACCGTTGTCACCACATCAGAAAGCAGGTTCCAGTGAGCGACGCCCCTGACAATTCCCGCCCGGCGAAGGGCGCGGACATGACCAAGTTCGCCGAGCGGTTCGAAGCGCTGGTGAAGACCGCGGCGCAGACCATCCAGGGCAAGGACGAGGTCCTTCGCAACGCCGTGGTGTGCATGCTCGCTGAAGGTCACGTGCTCCTCGAGGACGTTCCCGGTGTGGGTAAGACCTCCCTCGCCCGGGCGCTCGCCCACACCGTGCAGGTGGACTGGAACCGGATCCAGTTCACTCCTGACCTCCTTCCGTCGGACGTGACCGGTGTGTCGATCTACAACCAGGGCACCAACGAGTTCGAGTTCCGTCAAGGTCCGATCTTTGCCAACCTGGTCGTTGGCGACGAGATCAACCGTGCCTCACCGAAGACGCAGTCGGCGCTTTTGGAGGTGATGGAAGAGGGCACTGTGACGGCTGATGGCGTCACGTTCAAGGTGCCGCGACCGTTCATGGTGGTTGCGACTCAGAACCCAATTGACACTGAGGGCACCTACCGTCTCCCCGAGGCGCAGCTCGACCGTTTCCTGATGCGTCTGTCGATGGGCTACCCCGACTTCGAGGCTGAGCGTCGGGTGCTTCGGACCCAAAAGGATGGGTCGAACGCCAGCAGCATCAAGGCCATCATGAACGGCGAGCAGGTGGCCGCCATGATCGCCGAGGCCCAAAAGATTGAGGTCTCAACTGCGGCCGAGGACTACATCATCTCGCTGGCCACGTACACCCGTGAGGCCCCCGAGGTCCGTCTCGGTATGTCTCCTCGAGGCAGCCTGGCGTTGCTGCGGGCGTCCCGTGTGGTGGCCGCATCCCGGGGACGGAACTTCGTCGCCCCTGAAGACGTCAAGGAGCTCGTGCCGTCGGTGGTCACCCACCGCATCATCGTGACCCCAGAGGCGGAACTGCAGGGTCACACTCCTCACGAGGTCGTCGTCAAGGCGCTGGCCGCCGTCCCGGTTCCTCGTTCGTGACAGGTCTGGTGGGCAGGTGACTCGATCTGGATGGGCTGCCCTCGTCGGTGGCGCCGTCCTCGTGCTCCTTGGCGTGGTCCTCAGTTGGCCTGCCGCTGCGGTCATCGGCGCGGGCGCAATCGCGCTCGTGGCGCTGTCGTTGGCCTTCTTGCTCCGACCCCAAAAGCTTGAGGTTTCCCGTTGGTTGGATCCAGCGCGCATACCCCGAGGAGAAGAAGCCCTTGTGCACCTCACCATTGGCAACTCTGGTGGGATGACCATCCCGGCCCAGCGTGCCGAGCAGACGGTGGGTGCGCAAGAGATGCGTTTCGTGCTGCCACGGCTTCGCAAAGGGACCACCGTGGAACGCAGTTTCCCCCTGCCCACTGACAAGCGCGGCGTATTTGAGGTTGCACCATTCAGCACCACCCGTCAGGACCCGTTCGGTCTTGTGAAGCGCACCCGGGCGTTCGGTGAAGCTGAGGAACTCTGGGTGTACCCGCGCATCCTGCCGTTTCGGCCACTTCCCGCAGGCTTCTCCCGGCCGGCTGAGGGCCCGACATCGGACATGGCACCTCAGGGCAGCCTCACCTTCCACCGGTTGCGGGAGTACGTCGTGGGCGACGACCTGCGGTACGTGCACTGGAAGTCGACAGCTCGTACCGGCAAGCTCATGGTGCGGCACATGGTTGACACCTCCCAGCCCTTCACCGTGGTGGTCACCGACCTGCGGCCGCAGGTGTACTCCGAGACGACGTTCGAGTTGGCCCTCGACGCTGCTGCATCGGCCGTCGTTGCGGCGTCACGGTCCACTGGGCCGATCCAGATGCGCCTCACCGATGGCACGGTGGTGGGGGACGAGGACACCGCAGACATGCAGCGGCCGCTTGACCTTCTCACGGCAGCAGAACCGGACCCGAACGGGTCGCTCACCAACGAGTTGCTTCGACTGCGTCGCGAACGTGGGGGCACCACCCTTGTCATCGTGACCGGTGCCATCGACCCCATGGACGTGGCCGCCGCCAGTCGCCTCAAGCGAGCGTTCTACCGGGTGATGATCATCTCTGTGGTCGAACCCGGATCGGTCCCGTCCAGCCCGACGATGACTCCGGGAGTCACGGTTCTGACCGTCTCGACTGACGACGAACTCGTGGGCGGGTGGAACCTGGAGGCCTTCCGATGAACCGGCGTCTGCCCAATGTTGCAGCAGTCGTTCTCGCCGTGGTGCTCGTCGCCATCTCCGGTGCCCCATGGTTCAACGCCTTTGTGAATCTTGACGGTGGGCCGACAATCGTGCTCGCCGTCGTGGTGGCCTCGTTGTTGAGTGTCGCCGTACCCGTCGTGCTGGGAGGCGCGCTCGGTCGCCGGCTCCCCGTGTCGCTGCCCGCCAGCGTCGTGCTGTACCTGATAGCCGCGCTGGCCGTGGCTGTCACCCCGCTGTTCTCCGTTGCTGCGCTCGGGGACGGGTTCACCTCGGCACTGGCCCGCATGCTCCAGAGCACCCCGCCGCTGGTGGTCACCGCCGGAACCCTCGTTCCGGCGTTCACCTTGGTGTGGATCACCGGCGCCGTGACAGGGGAACTGCTCACCAGGAGCCGCATGGCGCTCGGGCTCGTGGTGGCCCCCCTCATTGGGTTCGGTTTGGCCTACGCAAGCACCGCCCAGTTGGAGAGCGACAGCGGTTTTTCCAGCCGTTCGGTGCTGTGGGCTTTCATTGCGCTGGCGGTCACCGGCATGTTGGTGGTGGTCCGTCGTCTCAGTCTTGACGCCTCAACGGTCAGTGCCGACGCTGCCGCCGAACGTGAGGTCGCCACCCGGTCCCCGGTGTTGGCTGTGCTCCTGTTGGTCCTCGCCGGCCTGCTTGCCACGCTCATCGTCCCCCGTCTACCAGGGGCGACTGACGAACCCACCGCCATTGACCGTGAACCCCCGGTGGACCAACCCGTTCCGGATTCACCCGTTGAGGTCTTCGCCAACTATCGACGTCCCGACGGTCTCGTACAACCCTCCGTT
>Ga0208482_1000554_pt1 | contig 11347 bp, 5 predicted proteins | sample LakMenEpi26Sep10_FD_150737 | JGI IMG/M metagenome (GOLD analysis project Ga0208482, IMG submission 150737) | Freshwater microbial communities from Lake Mendota, WI - 26SEP2010 deep hole epilimnion (SPAdes) | ecosystem: Environmental > Aquatic > Freshwater > Lake > Epilimnion/Euphotic zone ... | reverse complement strand
AAAAGTAAATCCTTCTCTTCAAAGAAGGCGATTGAATTTCTAGATAACGCATCCCTTAGTTGGCAAAAGGAGCGCAAGTGCTTTGCTTGCCATACCAATTACGCTTATCTTTACGCCCGCCCAATGGTCGAAAAGAATTCCGCTGCGGAAAAGCAAGTTCGTGCCTTTGCTGAAGAATTGGTGAATACCCGGTGGAAAGAAAAAGGCCCCCGATGGGATGCTGAAATAATTGCAACCGCAGCAGCCTTGGCCTTTAATGATTCCCAAAATACTGGCAAACTTGCTGAAACTACACGAATTGCCCTTGATAAAATGTGGACCGTGCAAAGAGATGATGGCGGCTGGACTTGGCTGAAATGTGCCTGGCCTCCCATGGAATCGGATGACCATTATGGTGTTACGCTTGCGGTTCTTGCAGTTGGTTTTGCCCCAGGCGATTATGCCAAGACTCCCCAGGCCATTAAGGGGTTAGAAAAAGCCAAGCAGTATTTTGCCAAGAATTCCCCCGAGCATCTTCATCATAAAGCCATGCTACTTTGGGCGAATACTTTCTTTCCCGGCATTATTAACACCGACGAGAAAACAAAGATTTCGCAGGAGTTGCTTTCGAAGCAGTTGCCCGATGGTGGTTGGTCGGGTGCATCGCTTGGCGAGTGGAAGCGTGCGGACAAAAAAGAACAGGATCCTAAAACCAGCGATGGCTATGGCACAGGGTTCACTATTTATGTCTTACGCAAATCTGGCATTCCTGAAAATCATGATGCCATCAAAAAAGGCATCGCATGGATTAAATCAAACCAGCGGGAAAGTGGCAGATGGTTCACAAGGTCGCTCAACCGTGATAATAAACATTATCTTACTAATGTGGGATCCGCCTTCGCCCTAATGGCCCTGGCAGAATGCGCCAAGCAGGAATAAACAAGCTGTCGCATTCATCCGTTTTTTTTGTTTGATGAATAAAGATCATTTTAGAACTAGCACATACCATTAGGTTTTTTTTAACATGGAAGCATATTGAAGCCATGTTATAATTTTAGTTGAATTGTGATACACGCTAATTGTTCCTTCCCTCCTGTGGTGTGTTTTTCCATGAACTTAATGACTTACATTATTGCTGGAATGCTAGTGACAGGGGTTTCACCATCTGATGCTTTGTATTTTTCCGATGCAGTGGAACCCGTGTTAAAAGCAAAGTGCTATTCCTGCCATGGTAAGGATAAACAGAACGGTGGTCTCAGGCTTGATTCCTTGAAGGCAATGCTTAAAGGAGGGGATACCGGGCCTGCGATAGTTCCGGGTAATTTGGAAAAAAGCCTTCTCGTCGATGCAATAAGCTTTAAAAATCCGAAGATGCAAATGCCTCCGAAAGAAAAACTTTCTGATAAGGATATGGCAGCTTTATCCCGATGGGTTGAACAGGGTGCAATTTGGCCTGAAGAGGTCAGCGTTCTTTTTGATGAGGATCCAAGCTTTCTTTCCAAGCTTACTAGTGGCAATGGCAAGTCACGAATCCTTACCGAGGGTGCGCCCTCGGGCAAAATTGCAATGGGTATCACTCCTTTACAGAGAGAGGGCCCTAAAATTCCCAATTGGTCTTTCCCGATTCGAGAGAACCCCAATGAGGGCGAGTTCCGATACTTGCGCATGGCTTGGAAGAAAAAAGGTGGAGGGAGCATTATGGTGGAGTTGGCATCCAATGGCAGTTGGCCTGATGCCAAGGTGGCGAAAGGTCGGTATGTTGCAGGGCCAAACACTACGGGTTGGGCTTCGCTTTCTGTAAGTGAAAAAGCGCCTAATGATTGGACTGTTGTGACGATGGATCTGTGGAAAGACTTGGGTGATTTTACCCTCACAGGAATAGCGCCCACCTGCGACCGGGGTGAAGAAGCTTTTTTTGATTCAATAATTCTCGGGCCATCTGTTGCAAGCTTAGATGGTTACAGGGTTGAAAAATATCCTGTCGCATTAGTTGCTTCTTCAAATGCCCCTAAAAAGAACATAGGTAATGCGTTTACAGACCCAGAAAATCCGATTAGAAAAATATTCAAGGGTGAAAGGCTTGATCTATGGTCTTTAAAGGCCCCGGTCAAATCTGAAATCCCAAAGCCAAAGAATGATTCGCATTCACTCACTAACATTGATCGTTTTCTAATTGGCAAAATGGAAGTAAAGGGCCTGACCCCTTCACCCAAGGCGGATAAACGAACCTTGATTCGCAGGGTTACCCTTGGCCTTACTGGCCTTCCACCCACTCCCGAAGAAGTAAAAGCATTTCTTGCGGATAACTCTCCTAAGGCTTATGAGAATTTGGTGGATCGCTTGCTTGCTTCCCAAAGTTATGGCGAAAAATGGGCCAGCCATTGGCTTGATATTGTTCGTTATGCTGATACCAATGGCTACGAACGCGATGAATTCAAACCCCTTGCCTGGCAGTATCGAAACTCCGTTATCAGGGCGTTTAATTCGGATCTGCCTTATGATCAATTCATCAAGGATCAACTTGCAGGCGATGAAATGGTTACTGCTGCACCTAAAGATTCAAGAGAAGCAGACAAACTATTAGCAACCGGATTCCTTCGATTGGGGCAGTATGATAGCACTGCTTCGATCTTCCAAGAAGAGGCAAGATCAAGGAATGAGCAAATGGCGGATTTGGTGAACACCATGGGTTCCGCATTTATGGGACTTTCTCTTTCTTGCTGCCAATGCCATGACCATAAGTATGATCCCTTTTCACAGGATGATCATTATCGGTTCAGATCATTTTTTGCAGCGATTAAGCCAAACGATGCTTTGGTGATCGAAAGTGCCAAAGAACTTGAATTGATCAACCAGCATAATGGCATTATTGACAAGGAAGCAGAGCCATTAAAAAAGTCTATTGCAACGGTTTTAGATACTGGCAGACAGAAAGTTATTGCAGAACGAAAATCGAAGTTCCCACAAGATATTCAAGCGCTTATTTCTGTGGCTGAGTCTGCTCGTGATGAAGCAGGCAAGAAGAAGTTGCAACCCTTCATAGAAAAATTGAAGGTCGTAGACAACGATGCCAAGGCTGCACTGGATGAGGTTGCAAAAAAGCGAATCGAGGAGATGCAAAAGAAGCTTGCTGAAATAGAAGCAAAGAAAAAGCTGGCACGAAAAGCAATGGGTGTCACTGAATCAGGCCAAAGTGCCCCAGCAACCCATGTACTTTTTCAGGGTGATCATTCGCAACCCAAGAACGAGGTGCAGCCTGGATTTCTGAGTGTGCTTTATCCAAATAATGCAGAGGTCAAGCCAACATCTAATTCGACAGGTAGGCGTACAGCTTTAGCCAATTGGATTGCAACACCGGATAATCCTTTTACTGCAAGGGTGATTGTAAACCGAGTTTGGCAGCATCATTTTGGCATGGGTATTGTGGGGACTCCCAATGATTTTGGTTATTCGGGATCTCGCCCGACCCACCCTGAACTTCTCGATTGGCTAAGCGTCGAATTCGTGCAGCAGGGATGGTCGATCAAGAAGCTGCAAAAGATGATATTGCTTTCGAATGCTTACCAACAATCTTCGTTTCAAGAGGCAAAGAATCATGCGATTGATCCTGATAACAAATTGGTTTGGCGCCAAAATGTCAGGCGCATTGATGCAGAGACTTTGCGTGACAGTTTGCTTGCAATCTCTGGGTTGATGAATCCGCAATATTCAGGGAAACCAATCTGGCCCACGATCCCGGATGAACTTTTAAAAGCCCAACCTGGAATACTTGAGGCGATCAAGGGCGAGGATGGTGGCAGAATGCAGGGATGGTATGCAGACCCTGTTGATCAAGCGAATGTACGCAGTATTTATCTAGTTCGAAAGAGATCACTGCCTCTTCCATTTTTGGATGTATTTGATTTGCCTGACGGTACTATTTCGTGTGGCAGGAGAGATCAAACCGTGGTTGCCCCTCAGGCCTTGATGTTGCTAAATAGCCCTGAAAGCATTCGGTATGCAGAGGCACTTGCACAAAAAGTTTCCAAAACAAAGCTGGATACCAAGGCCAGCATCGAGGCTGTATTTGCTATGGTTCTTAACCGTGAGCCAGATGCTGACGAACTTGTTCTTTCAATTGATTTTATCAAGCGACATGTGGAAAAGTATCAATCCAAGGGTGGAATGAAAGATGTATTGGCGCTTAGGGATTTTTGTAGAACCCTTACCAACCTTAATGAATTCGCTTACATCGATTAACGCATTTGAATGAAGAGAGACTAGCAATGGCAATCGAATTTTCCTCTATCCCTGTGACTTCAAGAAGGGATTTTCTTACCCGTACTGGTGCGGGGTTTGGCAGTGTTGCACTCGCTGGATTGATGGCGCAGGAATCAAAAGCAGCCATCTCAATTGATTCGTTAAAACCTTTTGCAGAGCGCATGCCTCATTTTGCCCCCAAGGCAAAGCAGGTGATTTTTCTTTTCATGTATGGCGGGCCCAGTCAGGTTGACCTCTTTGATTATAAGCCAGATCTCATCAAGTTGAACGGTGCAAAGGTTCCTGATTCCATAAAGAAACAGAAAGATAAAGTTGGTGGCGTATTCAATGCCTGTAAGGATGAACTCATGTCGGGTCCTTGGAAATGGGCGCAACATGGCAAGAGCGGGCTATGGGTTTCCAGCCTTCTTCCTGAAACAGCCAAGCATGCGGATGAACTTTGCGTGGTGCGTTCTATGTTCAGCGAAAGTTCTAATCATGCACCTGCAACGTACCTAATGAACACAGGTGCAATTCTGGGTGAAAAGCCCAGCCTTGGTTCATGGGTGACTTATGGGCTTGGCTCACCTAACCAGAATCTTCCGGGTTATGTGCTTTTGTTCAAGGTCGGAGGATTAGGAGGTAGCGCCAACTGGAGCAATGGTTTTCTACCCGCTGCTTTTCAAGGTACCCATTTCAGACATGAAGGCAGCCCTGTGCTTAACCTTCACCCGCCCGAAGAATTGCAATCCGCACAACGATCCACGCTCGATTTGATTCAGCAATTGAACAAACGACATGCGCAAGCTAGACCCGGAGTTTTAGATCTCGATGGCAGGATTGCTTCTTATGAACTTGCCTATCGAATGCAATCTGAAGCCATGGAGATAGGCGAACTTTCTAACGAGACTTCCTCGATTCAAAACCTATATGGCATCCATGACAAAAACAAAGACAAAGCCACTTTTGCTAGAATGTGTCTCACCTCCCGAAGGCTAGTTGAAAAAGGTGTTCGTTTTGTTCAACTTTATAATGCAGTCGATAAGCTTGGTTGGGATGGGCATGGCAACAACCATGAATTTCATCAGCGCAATTCCGCCCAGACTGATGGGCCCATCGCAGCATTGCTTACTGATCTAAAACAACGAGGCTTGTTAGATTCCACCTTGGTTGTTTGGGCAGGAGAATTTGGCAGAACCCCCATGATGCAGGGAGGCAATGGCAGAAACCACAATCCCTATGGCTTTACAATTTGGATGGCTGGTGGTGGCGTGAAGGCTGGTACGCAGATTGGTGCAACGGATGAAATCGGACTTCGCGCTGTAGATAAACCTCAGTCGGTAAAAAATCTTCATGCCACCATTCTTACTGCCTTGGGTATCAACCCTGATGATCTTTCTTTTGATCATAACGGCAGGCAAGAAAGACTGACTGGTGTTGCTGCAAGTTGGAAAACCATACCCGGTGTACTTGCGTAATACCGAAAAAACCATTGATCCTTGAATCAGCTTGGTTGACAATCAATTTATTATTCCTTGACACACCCCGGAGATCAACATGCCTAGATTTCTTCCACTTGTAGTTGCTTTGGTTCTTTTTTCAAACCAGTTTGCTAATGCAAAGGATCCCATGGTTTTTATCTCAGCCTTTGCAGGCGGCGATCAGGGTGCAATTCATTCCTTTAATTTTGATCTAGCGACCGGCGCATTGAAGCCTCTGCATCGAACTACCTCTGTGCAAAATCCATTTTTCCTTGCACTATCTCCTGACAAGAAGTTTCTTTACTCCATTCATGCGTTGAAATTCGGCAGCAAGGATGCTGAGGAAATTGCAGCTTTCAAACTCCTAGGCAACGATGGCAAATTGGAACTGCTCAACAAGCAATCTGCTAAGGGTTCTGCTGCTTGTTATCTTCATGTTGATAACTCGGGCAAAACTGTCGTGGTTGCTAATTACTCCACAGGCAGCGTGGCTTCGCTTCCGGTAAAAGAAGATGGCTCACTCGGTGAACCTGCATCTTTTGTGCAACATGTTGGTTCTAGTGTAAATCCTGCCAGGCAAAAAGAACCCCATGCACATTGCATCGTAGTTAGTCCCGATAACAAATATGCATTTTCTGCAGACTTGGGCTTAGATCAGATTCTTTGCTATAAGCTTGATTCCAAACAGGGAAAAATAACTGCCAATGATCCAGCCTTCGCTAAGGCACCTGCAGGAGCGGGGCCGAGACATCTTACTTTTCATCCCAATGCTAAAAAGGTTTATGTGATTAACGAGCTTTTGAATTCTGTCACTCTATTTGATTATGATTCTGAAAAAGGTTCGTTGAAGGAAGAGCAGACTATCTCCACCCTCCCCAACGATTTTAAGGGCACCAGTTATTGTGCCGATTTAAAAATCACTCCCGATGGCAAATACCTTTATGGTACCAACCGTGGTCACGATAGCATCGCATGTTATTCCATTGGTGCTAATGGCAAGTTGACCCTTATTAGCATTGAACCTAGTTTGGGCAAGGGGCCGCAGAATCTTGCAATCACCTCTAATAATGGATGGTTGTTGTGTGCGAATATGCCCGGGAAAAATGTTTCAGTCTTTCGTATTGACCCGAAAACAGGAAAAATCAATTCCACTGGTGAACCTGTTGCTATGCCCAGTCCTTCATGCATCATGCTGGTGGAATAAAGTTTCGGATTCCTTTAAAGGGTTTTAATCATGCTTAACTTTACAGTTATGTTGTTGGCTTCTTTGGTGAATGCCAATGATCTTGTTGATTGGAAACCTCTGCCTGAAGCGTTTAAGGGCGCTACTTTTACCAAGGAAAAAGCATTATTAAATGCTGATAAATGGGGCTATCTTGTCGCACCAGAAGAATCTTCAAACAACGAAGTTTCAGCAAAGTTTACCATTAACGATACTGCAACGCAATTCGGGTTCTTTGGTAGTTCATGGAGTGCATGGCCTGATGCATCGTTTGGGGATGGTGGTTTTGAAGCGGGTTTGCTTCTGCGGGGTAGCAAGACTTCGGGGTACAGGGTTCAGCTTTCCCATAAGTATCAGGTGCTTTCACTGGTTAAGTTTCCTGAGGGGGGTTACTTGAGAGTTGTCCCATTTAATGTGAAACTTAAGGAACCACATTTGATTAAAGCTACCATTGCGGGAACTCAAATTAGTGTGATTCTTGATGGAAAAGAACTGATTCGTTACATAGATGATTTTCTTCCTGTTGATAAGGGTTTGTTTGGTGTTGGTGTAAGTAGTGGTGCCAAGGTTGAGTTTTCAGCAATTGATCTTACCAAGGTTGAACCAACTGCAATCATTGCACCCCTGCCCTACAAGCCTAATTTTTCCGTGAGAAAGTTTCTGGGTGGCAGGGACTGGATCTTCGATGGTGATGAACCTATTCTGCAGCTTCATTATGAGAAAGATCCCAGTTGTTTTGCGAAGCTTAGGCCGGGTTATAAACCCCAGCTTAATTTTGATTCTCATTGGGGGCTTGAAAATCAAGGCGCTTTTAATGAAGCAGCAAGCAAATGGACAGCCCCGAATGTTTCAGGCGGTGGCGATACCATTAAAGTGAATTGGTCTTCAAGAAATGTTAAAGATAGGTTTGTAACCAAAAGCATCCTCATCGTTGGCTATGATACCGTTCGCAAAACCTACACCTACGACATTGATAGTGAACTGGAAGTTTTACCCGGCCAGCCTTTTCATTTCCGCTATGGATTTGATTTTGAACACCACACGCCTTTGGATCCTTTTCGCTGGCAGTATCTTATTGCCAAGAAAAAAAATGGGGACCTTTACCATCGGCCCGTTTACCCCATTGATCCCGGCCCGCAGAATGATCTCGAAACTTATCATGGCCTTCGTGTCTGGTATGGCAGGCATGGCGAAACCATGCATGTTGCGCCATCGGTTGAATATGCAATCGAACCTGATTGGAACCGTATTGGGAAGGATCCCGCCAAGCAAACTCAACGCAAATTGAATACCGCTGTTTGTGCTGCATTTTATGATACTGGCGTGAGTTTCGAACCTGAAACTTCCGAACCGGGAACCAAGGTCAGGGTGAAATATCGTTATACTGGTATTCCCGCACTCGAGGCGGATGGCTTGTTCAATGTTTCCAAGATTTATGATTCCCCCACACTTGACCCTAATCACCATTATATTTTTGCAGATGAATGGCCCAAAATCACTTTCAGCAAATTTGAACCGATGAGCAAATCGTGGATTCTTGGTAGATCGCCCTTCATGACCGCACACAATACCAGACCGACTTATGATCTTGAAAAAAATTGCGGTGCGGGAAGCGGGTTTGCAATGAAGCTTGGCCCTGCTTCCTTTGGCAAAGCTAATCTTCCAGTTGGTGCAACACTTTCCAAAGGCCGTTATGTTGTTTCAGCTTGGGTCAAATTGGTAAATGTTCATGGCCCCGGCGGTCGAATTGAATTGGAAGCTAGTCAGACAAAAACCAACAAGTCGCTTGAGAAGTCAACTCACTTTGCTGGAAATGGAAATTCCGAGTGGAAGAAGCAGGGGTTTGTTTTTGAGGTTCCTGAAGATGCGGGGGCGCTTTCGCTTGCGTTGGGGAATTCAGGTACTGGCGAAATGCTTGTTACCGATGTCGAATTCAAAAAAATTGAAGACGGTGAATCCATACCATTAGGAATTCTTTCCAAGGCCAATGACCAACCTGCAAGCATCGCTAAATCGCCTGAAGGTGCAATTGCAGATTATCGCATGCTCGAAGGCAAAGGCCATTCGGTTTATAATTATGCTGGTGGATCGCATCTTGATTTGGCGAATCTTCAATGGGTTGTTGATTCAAATAAACCTGCATTGCGTTTTGCAGAGAATACCAATGCTACCAAGGATTACCGACTTGATGGAACCTTGGGACGAATGTATTTCTCGCACCCTTCAAACGCTGATAAAAGTTCTGTTCCGGTTGCCTTGAGTGGGCATCATGGCGGTGGCGAAATCAAGAAAGGCCTTACTCTTACAACATGGATCAAGCCCGATTCAGAAATGGGCAAAAGCCAGCACGCTGGTAGGGCGGATATTATTGGGTATGGCGCTAGGCGATTTATCCTCGCTTTGGATGGTCAGAAAGCACCTTACACATTAAGTGCTAAAATAAATGTTAATGATGTTATTTCATCGCCCACAAAACTTGATGCAGGCCGCTGGTATCATGTCGCCCTTACCGCAGAGCCAAAAGATGGCCAATGGTTGGTGCGTACTTACATCGATGGCAAGCAATCCGCAGAGGGGTTGACCAAGAAATTTCCCTCGGATTCAGTTATCCCACCTTCGCTGATTCTTGGCTGTGAGATTTTCTATTTTCATTCTTCTTACTACCGCGGTTTGATCGGACATACGATGGTATTCAACCGTAGTTTAAATGGCGGTGAGATTTTAGAATTAGCTAAGTAAGTCAAACTCCTATTTCGGGTTTAATTACTTGGCAAAAAGTTTATCATCACAACCATTTAATTACTTCAAGAACCAAGATTTTGCCAAGGGATCATTCTTGAAAAACTCAAGCATGACATAGGCGACTTTTTGCCGGCCTGCTTGCGAGGGATGTGTACCATCGCTGGCAAGGTCTTCACGGTTATAAACAAGCTTGTCAGATTGTCTGGGATTCACACCATCGGCCCATAAATACGGCCCCCAAAGCAAAACTGGTGAAAGTACGTTTGTGCCTTCAAATGAAAGAGATTCTTCTCCTTGAATTTGCCTTTGAATCAGCCATCGTACAGGAAATGCACTTTCATAAGCATAAGGTTCTGGATTGAGTGCACCGGTGGAATATCCACCATAAATTCGACTCGAAAGGTAGGCAAGCTGCAGGTTGGGGAATTTTGCCTTGGCATTCTGGATCACAGCCAAGGCATCTTTTTCCAGTTTCTCGCCATGTTCTTTAAGGTCTCCATTTGGGCCTTTGTTGGCAAGCTTGATCCATGCCACTTGAACTTGATTTGGGCTTACACCAGCAGCAGAAAGCCTTTTCCCAGCTTCCTCCCAGGGTTTTGCTTTGGGGTCAACCCATTCAGCCATTGCCTGGCCTCCTTGGGCACAATCAATTATTTTCACAAATTTCGATTTGGATGGATCAGCATCGGCCAACTGCTTGAACATTGAAAACTCTTGGGTGGCATTGGACATACTAATGGAGACAAATCCGATGGTGCCTTTTTCATCCGGGTCCCCAGAATTATTCCGAGGTTTCAATCTTGAAATTGCAGCCATTGCTGAATTGTGGTGTGCATTGGGTGGGGTATTTTTACCATTGCCATAAAGCCCGCCATCTTGCCCCAAATATTGGTCTTCTTCGGTCATTTCATTCAATGGTTTAAGTCCAATTTTATCTTTGCCACCGATCATGCGGCTATTTTTCTGCTGCCCTGATTTACGAGCGGTTTTGGCGCGCTCCAAATAGTCGGCTTCTTCCTGGGTCAGTTTCACACCATTTGATTGTTTTTGAAAAATCGAACGGGCTTTTATTGAAGTCGATACTTTCCCCACTTTTGGGATTTGTCCTTTTATCACTAGGGTTTTGCGCAGCAAGAACACCTAAGACCAACAGGCCAAAACTTAAAGTAAGAATGTTGATTTTCATGTTATATCTTTCATGGTTAAAACTTAGCCACTGAAGTTTGATTTAATGTGCGGTAATTTCTTAAGTTTAATTTGAATCAAGTATTAATAGAATCCTAAGACATTATTATTTTTTTATTGCATTTAAGCTGTTCGTGATTTATAAAAGATATATTAAGTTTTATAAATTATTCTGTTAATAAATTTAGATCTAAATATTTTCGATTCATCAAAATTTTTTACGGTTGGTTTTATGGAGCGGTACATTTATGAAAAAAATCTTGGCAATCTTGTTTCTAGTACTAATCATTGGTTGTGGATCTGGGCTGGATTTGCAGCCTGTTGAAGGCATTATTCAATGGCAGGGCAAGCCTGTGAAATCAGGCACAATAAATTTTCGTTCTGAAGATGGCCGATTTGTGGGCACTGGCACTATAGTTGATGGCGCTTATAAAATTCCAAAAATTAGTGGCTTGGTACCAGGAAATTATTTGGTTGCAATTTCGTATCCAGATCAAAA
>Ga0208482_1000552_pt1 | contig 11395 bp, 8 predicted proteins | sample LakMenEpi26Sep10_FD_150737 | JGI IMG/M metagenome (GOLD analysis project Ga0208482, IMG submission 150737) | Freshwater microbial communities from Lake Mendota, WI - 26SEP2010 deep hole epilimnion (SPAdes) | ecosystem: Environmental > Aquatic > Freshwater > Lake > Epilimnion/Euphotic zone ... | reverse complement strand
ACGCAACAGGTGTAAACCGCCAGAATTTAAACATGAATAAAATCCTTTCAAATGATGTCGTCAAAAGAAACTGCAACAGAGGAATAACACGCCAATAAGAGAAAATTAATGCAGAGGTACAAGTTTTAAACTAAAAGGTACTTCAACAGTGGTTGGAGTTCCGCCTTCGTATACGATTTTGAAAGTCGGCTTCGAGTTTGCGGGATAAGTGACATTTCTACTTCCCTTGGGGCCACCCGGGCCAAGCCGAATGCTGGAGGAAGAAGATTCGGGGGTCAAAGCTTTGCCCTCTACATCAAATACTATAAATCCGCCCAGATCTACCCCGCAAACCATATCAAGAAACATACCATTCGTAACCCAAACACCATTCTTGACCTAATTATTCCCTCCTCTTTGGACCCAATCATTTTGGGCATTTGCAGGGTCCGCATCCGCCGGAATATCATATTCAATGCACAGGGAGTGAAAGCCTTTTGTGTTTCAATGAGTTCAAAGAAGTTTACTTCGAACCCAAAATTGCATCTTCAATCATTTTGCCTGGCAATTTGCCTTCCAATGACATCATTTTTTCCTTGGAACTGGTCTTCATCGATTTGACAAATTCCAAAACAGGGGTGAGTTCTTTTTCCTGGGCAGCCATCAAACCAAGGAAACCCAAAGCTTGTGCCATCCCTTGATCAATGGTCTCCTTCAGTTTCTTTGAAGAATCCTCATCCTTGGTGAACACATTGATTTTAAGGGTAACATCTTCGTCGATGCCAATACCGCCAATGATTGAATCAATGCCTTCGATGATAGCCTTGTAAGGTTCTGGAATGGCTTTACTAGGAAAAGCACTGCTGACAGTAACCATGGAAATGGCAAGATCGGGATCAAGTTTCTCTACGAGTGCGGAGAAATCTTTGTTTGCAAGCTTGCTGCCAGAGTTAGCAAAAGCTTTTTCAAGATATTCTTTTTGTGTGGAAGCGAGGATGGTGCTGTTGGATGCGATCATCATGAACATGGGAACTTGTTGGTCAGGGAAGAAGTCTTTCGATTCGAAAATAGTCTTATCGCCCGCCTTGTGGATTTTTACTTTGTCTTCGTTGTTTTTAGCTTCTTCATTAGCTTTTGCTACAAGCTTATCTGCTTTGAACTTGCCTGCAAGGATGATGAGGCATTTTTCCATGTCACCACCACCCGGCGCAGCAATAGTGATGGAATCGATATCTTTGAGTGGGTCGAAACCCATTTCGGCAAGGATTTCGACATCGAAGTCAAGAGCTTTGATAATTTCTTTTTCACCCATTTTTTTTGCAAGGGGGGAATCAATCATGGCACGGAAATTAAAGCGTATAAGAGCTTGAGTATCTGCAGGAAGTTGAACTTTTGGTGCAGATTCTTGAGCGTAAGAAATTGCGAACGAGCCTACTGCCAAAGCCAAAACTAACGCAACAGGTGTAAACCGCCAGAATTTAAACATGAATAAAATCCTTTCAAATGATGTCGTCAAAAGAAACTGCAACAGAAAATTAACATGCAAATTATGATATAGACTGAGCCAAGTTTTTTAGACTCTAAGTTAAGTACGTATCTATTATTCCCGCTTTAACGCCAAAGATTAAAAACCTGTCCGGATTGGCAATAAAGAGCAGAGCCTAATTGAATAAAAAAAGAACCCGATTTTATATCGGGCTCCTGAGTTAATAAGGGCTAGTTTGTTTGTTTTAAAATACGCATTTTATCAAACTTACTCGAACAATCTACCTACTGGCTGTTCGTCCGCAAGTGCGGAAGCCGTTGCTAACAAAAGCAGGGTGATCCCCGCAGATCGAATCAGGTTCAGGGCTTTCATGTGTGCCTAGTATGGGTTAGTTCGTTATCACTAACTCATTGCTTTTTTGCGGGGATTCGCAATTCAATCTCGTCGATCTGAAGCGGGGTTTTCGTCTCGAGTTGGCGCTGCAACTCCAGAAACTTGTTGCGTTGCGACCACGCGGTAGAGGCGAAGTCGTAATCTCGGTTTCGGTAAACATCGTTGTTCAGAATGATTTGAACGTTAATGCCGTAGAAACGGCTGATGTTGCCAGCGAAGCGAGCCTTCAACTCGTACCCGCGGCGGGCATAGTAGTCACTGGCCTCCGAGTACTTGCCGGCTGTGTAAAGCTCATTCCCGTTGCGAATCGTGTCTTTTACGTAGCCGACAAAACTCTGCCAGGTCTGATCGGTATCTGGCGCTTCCATCGCTTCGTCGATAATGCCGTTGATTCCGTGAGCGACGCCGTTTCGCGCCAGAATATCGGTTTCGACAATCTGAACGCCCTGAATCGTACGTTTCGCCCCTTCGCGAACGAGATCAACCCGTGCGTCAATCTGCGAAGTGAACCGCCGGAAATCAATTGAATTCGTGGTAAGAATGCGCCCCGAAACGACGTGCCTCAACAGTACGGCACGAAGGCGCTCGCGGTTGGCAGGATCCTTGAGCATCTTGAGGCGTTCTTTGAGACCGTCCGACTTCAGTGCTGCGTCCGTCGGGGCGAACACGGTCACTTGCAACTGAAACTGGCCGAGCACATTGTAGATGCCGGCGTCTCGGGCCAAGTTAAGAAACTCCCCGAACCCACCGTTCCGCTCGAGTGCCGTGATGATGCTGTCTCTCTTAGGCAAAAGCGGGCGATCAATAACATGGATGAATCCGTTGCGGGTAACAAGATCGGCAGTACTTATCGCAATGTTGTCGATTGTGCCGCGACCGTTTGCAGTGCGGTAGACCAGTTCCTGCCCATATTGATTGGCGACATCGATTCCGGGTGTGCCAAGCGGGGGCACATCAGGGATTTTCGCGACGGTCCAGGTTCCCAAAGCGATGTGCGTCTTGATTACATCCGAAAGCAGGTCGAGTTTCTCAGGCAGCAGCAGTGCGTCAACCGTGCCCTTGGGCAGGCTCGCGAATGCCTCGTCCGTTGGGGCAAACACAGTATAAACGTCGTGCCGGTTTTGGAACAGTTTGGTTTGCCCGCTGCGCTTGATCAGTTTCGTGAGGATGGCGAAACGCCCATCTTTTTCAAGGTACTCGAATAGGTCTAGCTCGATGGGGTCGAGAACCGTGTCGATGAAGTGGACGACTCCGTTGGAGCAAGCCAGATCGTACTCCTCGATCGTGGCCCCATCCACTGTGATCACATCGCCGGTGCGGTCGGGGTTGATCTTGAGGTACTGCCCTAAGCCGCTGCGAAGGAAGCCGATCCGCCGGAGCACATAGCGGTCGATCCGCGTATTATGAGCGGCGTGGTAGGTGAGAACGCGCTCTAAATACTGCTTGTTCGCTGGGTCGATTAGAGCCTGCAGGCGTTCCTTGGAGAGTTTCTCGAAGGCTTTGTTGGTTGGCACAAATACGGTCGTCGTGCCGTTGCTGCTGAAAAGTAAGTTTTTGGCTGCGTCTGTATCTTTCAACAGCTTAACGAACGTACTGGCTTTCTCGATGCTGCCGAGTTTGCGGCCGATAGTCGAAGCCTCCTCTGGCGTCTCAGCCCGGCACGCTTGCTCTCCCCCTAGGATTAAGAGGGAAACGACCATCAGAGGCAGATACTTGGAATTATTTATCATCGTTTTTCCGAATTGAATGATAGAAGCGGATCGGTTCGACATGTGTTACTCGCAGTCTCGGTTGGAGAATTTTCAGACGCTAATTTGTATTATAGACGGGATACTAGTTCAGAAACAAATCGCTGGTCTTTTTTTAATTTTTGTTGGTACACCTTGCTTCGATATTGACTACTTTCATCCGAATGGATTTTTTGGGTACCTTCTTTTCTTTAAGGGATTCTTTGACGCTTGTAGTTGCTTGTTCGAGTTGACATTGCATAACTCGCCATCAGCGACTATCCATATCTTCATTTATTGATAGATATAGTTTTCCATCCGGTGCTTCTGTCATGTCTTCCACCCCGGCACATCCTTCCCGAGTTCTTTCATGGCCAGCTAATTAAAAGCCAGAGTGGTGGAAGGTTTCCGACTGGTGGCATTTGGCAAGCCGACGATCATCGGGTCAAAAATTACCGCGGCCCGGGCGGAAGATGTTCGAGCAAGTATCTAGTCATCAGCATCCGTAGGTGGACCGGGGTGCCTTTACCTTCTCGTAAGCCGTGGTCGCGGTTAGGGTAGGACATGTAGTCGAATTTTTTGCCCAACTCGATGAGTCGATCCACGAGGCTTTCGGTGATTTGTAAGTGCGTGTTCGTTTCTCCCGTCCCATGTACGATCAAGAGATCTCCGCGCAGGCCTTCTGCGTAGTTGATAGCCGCTGCCTTGCGGTAGCCTTCAGGGTTTACCTCTGGAGTTCGCATAAAGATTTCTTGGAACCAGGCGTTATACAATTCCGGGCGAGGCTTCGGCGCAACAGCAATACCAACATGATAAACATCCGGCCTACGAAACATCGCATTCAATGTGTTTGAGCCACCACCGCTCCAGCCCCAGATACCCACTCGCGATGGGTCCACATACGATCGCATGCGTGCTAACTCGATGACGCCAGCCGCTTGTTCTTCGGTCGAAAGTGGGCCGAGGCTTCCGTAGACTGCACGTCGCCATTCGGCCCCCTTCGGTGCCGGTGTGCCGCGATTGTCCATCGACACTACGAGGTATCCGAGATCGGAGATCATTCGGTGAAACATTGAATGGTTCTGACCCCCGGCCCAGTCATCGAGCACAGTCTGGCCGTGTGGTTCACCGTAAATGAAGAAGAAAACCGGGTACTTCTTTGTCTCATCGAAGTCCCGCGGTTTGATCATCCACGCATCCATCTCAATACCATTCCCGATGTTGATTTTCAAGAACTCGGTCGGTTTGTAAATTAGACTGCTGGCATGTTTGCGAACTTGATCGTTCGCTTCCAAGATGCGCACTGAGCGATGGCCGGAGAGTTCAACCAGGTCTACGACTGGTGGCTTGTCGAATGTTGAGTATGTATGGAACGCCCACTTGCAATCCGGTGAGAATTCGTAGCTGTGTGTTCCAGGTTGGTCATCTGGTGTTACACGCTCGGGGTCGCTCTTGCCATCCAACCGGATGCGATACAAGTAGCGTTGGGTGGCGTTTTTCGGCGATGCGATGTAATAAAACCACTCGCCTGATTTATCGACCGGCCCTCGAGCGATGATGTCAGATTTATCTTTAGTGAGAAGCCTACGCTGTTTACCATCTCGCGAAATCACATATGCTTGCCGCCAACCGCCTCGCTCACTGATTAACACAAACTCTTTGCCATCGTGAATCCACTCCAGCCCTGCATTGGCGGAATAGCTTGCGTCAATCCAAGCTGGATCGGTTTCCTCGTATGCGGTTGCGATCTCGCCCTTCTCGATGTTGGCGAGCAGGAACTTGCGGTTATCGCGTGAGCGGCTGAGCATTTCGATCAGTAGTTCGTTGGAGTTCCCGGCCCAACTAACGCTATTGATGTAAAACGTGCCCGGATCACTTGGCAATTTCACCCATTGTGTTGCACCACCTTCACTATCCACAACGCCGACACGAAGTGTGGGAATCGGCGTACCAACGCGTGCAAAGCGTTCGAGCGTCACCTCGGGATAAGTCGGATCGGTCGGATGAACAACGGGTCGTCGACGCACTTTCGACGAATCCGTTTGAATGTACGCAATCCGACGACCATCTGGGCTCCAACTGATGTTGCCACCGTTGTCGAGGTCTTTATGATCGTCGTTGGTCAGTTGTGTCACGCGTCCATTCGCGAGATCGGCCACAGCAAGATTATGGCCACGCCTGAAAATGATGCGATCGACTTTGGGAGAAAACGAGTTGGCCGCCGATGGTTGTGGTGCCTCATTGGGAAGCTTTTTCAGTTCCCCCGATTTCGAGTCGAAGAGCCAGTTTCCGATTTGCGTTTGTAGATAAAATTTGTTGGCGAGCGGCGTCTGCAAGAACCGTTGAACAACCAGTCGATCGTTTGTGCCGGGCACAACCAGTTGGCTCTCATTAAAAAAGTTGATTCGTTTCCCGCTTTTCGCATCATATTTAATAACTTCGGGTTCAGCACCCGGTTTGGCAGGTTCTAACATCCAGTAGCCGGAGCTATCTGCAAGCCATTTCCCGGGAAATGGCGCCGGTGTAAAGGTCCGTTTTTCGTAGATAGATTTTAGCCTAAGCTCGGCATCGGCGAGTTGTTTCTCACGCACAGTTCGCTCTTCAGCAATTAATGTCGCACTGGCGCTCACAATCCAGAAAACCATCAAAGTATAGAATCGCCTCATCATCTGTTCCTCGTTGATAAAACAGTTTCTTTCCGCTTAACTTATTTGCAGCTTTGTGCCAAATTGTATGTTAGGGCCTTAGGTGTGTCAATTTATCCACTAGCTCCGTTGGAGGCCTTGCTGCGTTATAACCTCTTTTCTAAACACCATGTTAAGCCATCATGCACTATTTGTGTCGGTATATTGATATCGCTTTCAATTCTGTTGGATGAGTTCAGTTTCAAGGGCACTTTTGTTGAGAGAGGTTTAACATACTTTCGGTTAAAGCTAATGAAACTCGCAGAATTATGGAACCTTAGACCGAACTGCATTGAATGGCAGCCGAAAAGTGCGGAACTCGCATGCGAATGATAGCGGTACTTTGTTATGTGGGTGTATTTGCGTTTTCAGTCTCTAAACAAATAGAAAGCTTTGCCTATCTTTGGTGAAACAACGACAAGGCACATACCACGGTAAGAACCGTAAGCATAATAATTGCCGGGCGTGGAAATAGCCGTTTGAAAGGAGTCAGCATATTCAGGTGATATCGATGAGATAAATTCATCCTTGCCATCATCATTTTCGTAAGATTTATAAAAAGTTCCGATGGAAGGTGCCCACCCCCTCTTCTCGAATCGTTGCTCGTCTTCATGTCGCAACCATCTCGCCGCCCTAGTGACGGGTGTCGCTTGCCAATCAACAAAAGGTCCACTGAATGCTGTCTTGTCGGGAGCTTTCTTTCCCAGCGCTGAGGGCAGGGAATTCAGGTAGGTCAGACCTTGATCCGCAATCGTTGCAGAGACTTCCTTTGGGAGTTCGTAGACAGTAAATGAATGATTCCCTCCTCCCGGTCCCATCAACTGTGATACTTTCTTTTGATGTAATACTCGCGTGAGTTTGAACTCCGTAGGAAGCGAATCATTCTTTAAGCAACCAACAATCGCCGTGAGCGCGAGCGCCGCTAACGTGATGAATGATAGAGCAAACGATCTGCGTGTGATGTGGTTCTTTTTCATTTTTGTTCCTTGTTACTTGTTTTCGACGGGAGCAGAACCGATTCGCCGGGTCCGGATCGAGGCACCGCCATTCTTGGTGAACTTTTCCACCGCACCAACATTCCCCTCGACAACCCAGTAGTTGATGTCAGCAACGCCCAGATTCTTCGGGTCGTTAATATCACTGACGAGCGCCTGCCAGGCATTATTGGTATCCGTTTGTCCCGGCCCCGGTTGTTCCGTGTTCATCTGTTCGATCGAAAACCCGTGCTTGCCAGAAACAGTGATGTGATGGGTGTTGCGGTAGGTGCCCACTCGCCCAAAACGGGAGGCATGATGGGCGAAAGGAAACTCTAGGCCATTGATGTTGGAGGCCACCACGATGTTATCCCCGTCAGTGTGCTCGTTAACCAGGATGCCGGTGTGATACCCGGTCACGACTACATTACGCAGGATCGTGAGGGCCCCGTTGTTGCAGGCCGGCGTGCTGATGCCGGCCTTACCGTGGGTGGGTTTGGACGCCTGCACATTGTAGCGATCGGTATTGACGAAGATGTTCTCGAGTTTGCATTGCACCGCGTTCAGCAGATCGATGCCGCCGATGCCGGGATTGTCGTAGGTGCGGACGTAAAGGTTCCTCAGGCTCACGTTGACCCCCGAGAACTGCATGTATAATTTGTCGGGGACGTTGGCCGCAGAGATGACCGCCGCCCCAGAATCCGACAGGCATTTGACAACCGTGCCTTTCTTCGGAAACGCAAACGAGCCGATCGTCCCGAAGACCGGGGTCGGTTCGCTCTCGCCCGCGATCTCTACGGTGATCCACTCTTTTGTTCCGGGAATGATAATCCTACCGCGGTAGATCCCGTCAGGGATAAACATTTTTCCGCCGCCGGCAGCGATCATCGCCTTCAGGCAGGCCGAAAACGCTTCGGTGTTATCCGTCTTGTCATCGCCCAGCGCCCCGTAGTTCAGAATATTGAATGTTCGCGATTTCACAGCGCCGACAGGTGCGCCGGCCTTCTCGCTTCCGTCAACCACTGCGGCTGGGCCTGAAAAAAGCAGGCTGCCCATAGTTATCAAAACCATTGTCTTCCACATATAATCTCCTTTTTTTTCCGCCGCCCGACGGATTCTTTATACTTTCAACTGACCGTTGGCTTCCTCTGGATGCGCGATGCCGGTCGGCTTCTTCATTTCTGCAAAGCCAGCAAGGCCTCTGCAAATGCCTTGCCCATCTGCGCGAAGATTTTTGCACTGCCCAAATAGTGGTAGCCGCCATTGGAGGCGCCTTTTAGGATTTCTTTATCTTTATGCGAAAAGATTTCTTCCAAGGCGAGATCAAGCTTCTCTTGGTCTGTTTTAGTGATACCCTCAACCCGGAGATCTATAGCGGCATAATGTTCTGGAGACTTTAGGTCATATTGGTCATTGGCATAGGCCGCCAATACATTCTTCCCCTTCTTCAAATATTTGATCTGTTCGTTTTTGAGGACGATGGAACCATAACGCGGAGAGTCTTGCCACCAGATGTAGGTGTGTATCTTTTGTCCGTTCAAATAAACATGGAATCCTTGTCTTGCCAAAATCGCGATGCGATACGAATCGTAGTTTAGGTCTTCAACTTCAAAAGTTGTGCGCATCAGCAGGAATTCGCCCTCTCCCCATTTGGAAGGATATTTGTCCAAGGTGATTCCGCTGTGTTTCCAGACGCCCTTTCCGATGGGGGCCTTGCCTTCTGCCCATTTGCTATCATCAAAGTCGGGCATGTACCATTTCTCCATCCCGGCTGGCAGCGTGATGTCACGAAATCGCCTGCCGTCATATTTTTCCATCTTGTCCTTCTTCTCAGTGGCATCGATCGTCATGAAGCGCCAGGTCCGTTCTTCTGGCAGTGGTTTGCCAATCGGCTTCCAGTAATTCTCCCATTTCCATTCACGGTCGAAAGAGCCATCTTTTTTCAATGTGTGAGCTATACCAACGATATTGTTAAACTCGCCCTGCTTGGGTTGTGCGGCGGCAATGGCGTGATCCCAGAAGGGAGCGGTCTCAACAGCGACCACATTGCCCTTGAACTCGGGCATGTTGGCCGGCGCGGCCATAGCCTTGCGGAAATTCACATTTTTGCCCTCACCGTCAACTCCCAGTACGCCGATCACGAATGGCATCTTCGGGGCTGACAGGTCTTTGCGAACATCGCGAATGAACTTGGCCAGCAGGTCTGAATAAACATCGTATTTTCCAGGTTGGTCGGGGCCGGGATAAGTAGTCCCATCGACCAGGTCGTTAAAACCCTGAAGCCAGACAAAACCGGCCAGTTCATAGCCAGCCTTAGCGTCATATTCTGGACAGACCCGTTTGGGATCTGCCAGCACCTTTTTAACATGCTCGATCATCATTCGGTAAAACACACCCGAGGCGGCATCCTTGTCAGCCTGCCATTTTTTTCGGTCCTCGAGCTTGGGGACCCCGTGGGCGCCCTGGGGATATTTGTCCCACACTTCCTGAATCTGCTTGGGCAGTTTGTATTGCCCTGCGCTGGGCGGACGGAATTCGGTGTTGAGTGACCTGCCACCCCACGCGGTCTTGATAATAATGATGGGCTCCTTCAGCTCTTTCTCCATAAAAATCCCGAAGGTAAACTCGGGACCAATCTTGCCGCTTAGCTTGGTGGGCTGATTTCCGCGTTCGCCGAAGCCGGCGGTCAACTTGCCCAGGCCCTCACCATTGGCACTGCCGTCATAAGGGCCGGTCAAATAAGACATCCAGACCTTATCACATACCCGCGGCGTTCCATCGGGATTGCGCATCTCCTTGAGCAAGGGTGCCGTCAGCGGATCCTTGCCGATGTAGTCAAAAGTGCTGATCGCCGCATGACCCTCCATGTTGGACTGGCCGGCGAGGATGAAGACTTTGAGCGGCTTCGCGTCTGCGTTGGCAGCGGCAAAGAGTGTCGTGATGAGTAATGTGGCTATGTATTTCATTTTGATGTGCCTGAAGGTGTTCTGTTTCATTGTTGTTCCTTGTTTGTGTTTGTTTTGCGTGGTGGTTTTGATTTTCACTTGGAGCTCTTTTCCTCTTTGATGCGGATAATTTTTGGGGTGTCCGTCGAGGCTTCAATCGCAGTGATCGTATCGCGGACGCTCTTGGCTTTTTGGAGCATCAGTTTCCTTGGGAAGTCTTTCTCTTCCTTCTCGAAGTAGTCTGCGATCTTGATCAGTTCTGGAATGACGGCCTTGGCGTGAGTGCCGTAGGTGAGAAGAATTTTCATTAGCTCAGGGGTGCGAATTTGGCTTTCCCATGGATTCTGATCACGGGTGTATTTCACCAGAGCGCTCGTGCCTTCCTCGATGTGGTGCTGCGACAGCAGACGCAGGCCCTCCACGCGGATCCCGTCGGCGAACATCTCGCCGCTCGGCGCAGGCTTTACGATTGCTTCGTGGATAGCAGGAAGTAAGGGCTTGATTTCTTCGAGTGAGAGATAGCGATAGACGGAACCAATGCTTCCACGAGCACGGCCGTCCTCATTTTTCAGTCCGGCGCGCACGGCCTTGTAGAGCGCGGGGCGGTCAATACCTTCCAGTGATCGGCCGAGCATGCCATCACGCTCAAACAGGGAGAAGGAGAGATAGCGTTGCTGCATGCCGCGGGGGTCATTCTTTACATCCACTTGCGCCAGCAGTTCGAGAAGTTGTGGCACCGCCTTCATTGCAGGCGCGCCGATGGCTGCGAGTGCTTCAGCCGCTTTGATTCGGAGCCAGAGGTCTTGATGCGTGAGCGTTTTTTGCAAGGCATCTACGGCTGGCGCTCCACGGCCGCGCAGGAAAATCAACCCCTGGCAGGCGCCATAACGAGCATCAATGTTCGGGGAATCGAGCATCTCGACCAAAGGTGTCACCAGAGCGTTCTTGCGCCTCCCGATAGCCATGGCGGCTCGCTCGCGCACGACCGGCGACCAACTGCGAAGACGCTCGAGGAGTTGTTCTTCACTTAGCGCATCGTAAAAGCTTTTACGATCTTTGTTGTTCCAGCCACGCCCATCGAGGATGAGTGACTGAGTTGCGGCGGCATTGAGTTGCGGCACTGCGTCGGGCTTTTTGCCAGTGAGATAAAGCTTCTTCAGCGGCATGGCGTAGGCAAGCAGATAGCCGCCGGTGCTATCCCATCCCG
>Ga0208482_1000549_pt1 | contig 11434 bp, 9 predicted proteins | sample LakMenEpi26Sep10_FD_150737 | JGI IMG/M metagenome (GOLD analysis project Ga0208482, IMG submission 150737) | Freshwater microbial communities from Lake Mendota, WI - 26SEP2010 deep hole epilimnion (SPAdes) | ecosystem: Environmental > Aquatic > Freshwater > Lake > Epilimnion/Euphotic zone ... | reverse complement strand
AGTTTATAAATTGCCCTGTAAATTACTTTCATACTGGTAAAAATCTAGTGTTTGAAAATAACGATATAGGTGCTTCACTTGTAATAGATGGTAGTTTATTGACTATTAAAGGTATGGCAATAGATGACATAAAATTAGAATTAATAGGTTGCAGGAGTGGTAAATATGAAAATGAATCACATAATACAAGTTGCATTATCAATTCAAATTTACCAGACCACCTACTAAACATAATAAAAATAGACAATATTAAATTAAAAGAACGATTAAACAATTAAACAATGGCAAACGAAAAAGTATATGGCAAAGGATTTTATGGTAAACTTCCAAGACAAGGCGCACCTGATTACGTATTAGGCACTCTAAATATAAAAGTTGAGGATGCTATCACATTTTTAAAAGAAAATGCAAATAGTAGTGGGTATGTAAACTTTGACATATTAAAGCAAAAGAAAGATGAAAACGCTTTGAGCTTAGTATTAAATACATACGAGCCAAAAAGTAATGGTAGTAACTGAACTGCCAAAGCACCAGCTGAACCAACTAAAAGTGAAATAGAGGATGGATTGCCATTTTAAACAAATAAACTAAAAACAAACAAAATGCAAAAAACAAAATTTAAAGTAGGTGATGAAGTGTGGGATAGTGTGAATTGTAATAGATTAAAAAGTACTATATTTGATTATGGCTCAAAATAGATTAAGTGATGGCAAAAATAAAATTTAAAGATATAAAACCTGATAGCAGGAATACAAACAAGCACACCGAGTATGGTATGCACACACTAGATAATTCACTAGAACAAGTAGGAATTATTGAAAGTGTAACTATAAGCAACGATAATGTAATTATAAGCGGAAATGCTAGGCACGAGAAAATAGGGCAAAAATTCACAAATGATGCTATTATAGTAGAAACAGATGGAACTACTCCAGTTGTAATAAAAAGAACGGATATTGAAAGCGGTACAAAAGAATTTCATAAGGCTTCGATACTTGCAAATACAGTAGCACAAAAAAATCAAAACATTGATGTTGAATTAGTAGAAGTACTTGCAGATGAGTTTGAGTTTGAAGTTAGTGAGGTTTTTGTGGAGGTATTGGAGGAAAAGGACTATTCAGATAAAAACAAAGAATTTGATGCAAACGATTTTGAAAACCAAAATTACACAATCAAATTAGAATTTACAGAAGAAGATTATAATTTCGTAAAAGACAAATTACAGCAACTCGGACAAAGTCCTGAAAAAACATTATACGATGCACTTGTTTCCCTATAAATGGAATTTAGCAGATGGCTATCCTTCAAAAGGAATACCTAAAAACGATTATAATGTTTTTGGAACTTTCATTTGTGGTGGTGGCTCTACTATGGGTTATAAATTAGCAGGGTTTAATCATTTAGGGGGTGTTGAAATAGACCCTAAAATTGCAAAGGTTTATCAATTAAACCATAAACCAAAACATTTATTTTTAGAAGATATAAGAGAATTTGTAAAGCGTTCCGATATACCTCAAGAACTTTATAATTTGGATTTATTAGATGGTTCTCCACCTTGTTCAAGTTTTTCAATGGCTGGAAATCGTGAAAAAGATTGGGGCAAAAAAAAGGTATTTAAAGAGGGTCAAGCCGAACAAGTTTTAGACGATTTGTTTTTTGAATACATAGCACTTGCAAAGAAATTACAACCTAAAATAGTATTAGCTGAAAACGTAAAAGGATTAATTCAAGGTAACGCTAAACTTTATGTAAAAAAGATATTTAAAGCATTTGATGAAGCAGGGTATAATGTACAATTGTTTTTACTTAATGCAGCATCTATGGGAGTACCTCAAAAACGTGAACGTGTGTTTTTTATTTGTCAAAGAAAGGATTTGAATTTACCTAAATTGAAATTGGAGTTTAGTGAGGACGCAATACCTTTTGGATTAATAGATGAAGGATTAAATGTAAAAAGAAAAGAAATAAGAGATGGAATAAAAGATTATGCTGAAATTTGTCCTATGGGTAAAAGTGTTTCAAGTGTACACCCTAAAGGGCATTATTTTGGAACTTACAAACAACACCCAAAAGAAATAAGCAATACTTTAATTGCTGATAGTGGTGGCGGTATTCATTTGCATAGTAGCGGAAAAGGTTATTTAACTGATAACGAATATATCCAAATAGGCACTTACCCACTCGATTACGACTTTCAAGATGTAGAACCAAAATATTTAATTGGTATGAGTGTACCTCCAGTAATGACCGCACAAATAGCTAATCAAATAAAACTACAATGGTTAGATAAATTAATATAAATGCCAAAACTAAGTAAAACAGATGGAGTAGAATTAATAATTCGATAAAACCATGTAAAAACGATATAAAATGCCAAAAGGAGAAAATTTAAAAGGTAAAGGTGGTAAGTTATTCAGTAGCACAAATCAACCACCAAATGAAGCTAAAAGAGTTCCTAAAAGAATAACTAGGTTTAAAGATGCTTTAAATCACTTTGGAGAAGTAGTCAAAAGTAATGTTGGAGGTACTGAATTAACACTAGAAAGCAATATCGCTTATGTATTAATGGATAAGGCAAATAAAGGCGACTTACAAGCAATAAAACTACTAATTGATGTATTCGGGTGGAATGCTTCTACAAAACAAGACATCACAATTAACAAAGGTGCAGATGATTTATTCATTGAGGAATAATGCAGAAATTCAAGATAAAACGAGAATGGTATAGTGAACATTTCAAATCCTTCCTACAATCTAAAAATAGGTATCAAATACTATGGGGTGGTCGAGGTGGTGGTAAAACACATAATATTATACTTAAACTTATTGCAATATCATTTCTACAAGAGTATAATCATATAGTATATGTCAATAAGGTATTTGGTGACATAAGAAAAAATCAATTCAAAGATATAATTAAAGTATTAAAAGCACTTGGACTTACTAAGTACTTTAGTATTAATAAAACAAATTATGGCTTTAAGAACCTAATAACAGGTACTGAATTTACTGCACTCGGAATGGATAATGCAGAAAATACCAAAGGACTTTCAGACCCTACTATTATATGGTGGGATGAAATAAACAAAGGTAGTCAAGATGACTTTACTACTTTGAATGCACTTTTAAGAACTCCATTAAATAAAAATCATCAATTTATAATTAGCTTTAATCCAGTAGATGTCAATAGTTGGTTAAGAACTTATTTCTTTGATGAAAATAATGATAGTAAAATAAAAATAGACTTCTTAGATTCTTATGTTAATCATTCTACATTTGCCAATAACGAATTTATAGATAGAGAAAAATATGAGGAAACTTTAAGGCTCAATTATTCACATAATCAAAATTTACTCGATGTCAATTTATATGGTAAGTGGGGTAAAGCTGAAGTAGATAAACCATTTATACCTACATTCAGAAAAGAAAAGCACGTAAAAGATTGTGAATATAATAACGGAACTATATATCTATCATTTGACTTTAATGTCAACCCTATGACTTGTATTGCAGGGCAATTACAAGGCAATAAGATTGTAGTAATTGAAGAGTTTGTTTTACGTGATAGTGATATTTACGAACTATGCGACCATATAAGAATGAGACTGCCAAAGTCTAATAATATAATGGTAACAGGTGATGCCACAGGCAAAAATAGACAAGCAATTAGTAAAGGTGGAATAACTTATTATCAAGTGATTGCTGATAAGTTAAAATTATCTGGTTATCAATTTGTAATACCTAGTGTTAATCATTCTAATTTGAATAGTAGGGAGTTAATTAGCAGGGCGTTCCATACTGATTTGTGCTTTATAAATCCGAATTGTAAACTTATGATAAATGACTTGACTTATTGTGAAGTGGGTAGTGATGGTAAGTTATTAAAGAAAACTACAGGCACAGGCTCTGAACTCTCACACTTAATGGATTGCTTGAAGTATCTTTTAATTAATAATTTTAAAGATAAGTTAGATTTTAATTAATAGACTTTAAAATTTGCATAAATCAAAAAATTTACTATATTTAAAAGTATGGCAAATGAGAATGTAGTTTTAAAAGTTTTATTCGATACATCGGAAGCAGTACCAAGCGCAAAGAACCTTGATAAGGTTATGCAAAACACTACTAAAGCTACTGATGAACTTAATCTATCATTAAACACAACACAAAAAGAACTATCTGAATTTGATAAGAATATCAAAGGTGGTGCGGATGGTTTAAAAAACTTAGCACAGGCTAAAAAGCAATTCAATGACATTTCTATTGCATCAAGTACTAAGGAAGTAAAAGAATTAGCAAATGAGCTTCAAAACGTCTTAATGAAAGATAAGGAGTTTATGAAAGTAGCAGGTGAAGTCGCAAAGGCAGTTGAAAAGGGTGCAATAAGTAATGCACAGGCTTTTGAAATCTTAGAAGATGCAATTAATAAAGGGGTTAATAGTGCAACTGAATTAGGCAAAAGAACGGAAGAAATGACCGTTAAAACTAAGTCTTTCCGTACGGAAATGAATGAGTTAAAAAACTTAATTAATAGTGGTAAATTAACAGGTGATGAGTTAGTTATAGCAAAGCAAAGATTAGTTGAAATGACTAAGACTGCAAATGATACCAATAAAGAAATAAAATTACTAAGTAGTGATACTAAGCTATTATCTACTGCGATGTCTGGTCTTAGTTTAGGTGTTGGGATATTTGCATCATTGCAAGGTGCTTCTGCTCTATTTGGAGTTGAAAATGACAAAGTGCAACAAGCATTGTTAAAGGTTAATGGTGCTATGGCTGTGCTTCAAGGATTAGAACAAGTCCAAAACGCATTAAAAAAAGATAGTATATTTTTAATAGGTGCGCAATCATTAGCACTAGAATTATATACTTTTGTTGTTGGAGCTAGTACAGGAGCTATGAAGTTGTTTAGAATAGCTTTAGCGGCGACAGGTATAGGATTAGCAGTTATAGCTATAGCTACTTTAATAGCTAATTACGATAAATTAAAAAAAGCAGTTGAAGAAAATTCAGAGGGTTTCCAAAAATTCAAAGAAGTATTATTTGTTGTACTTCCAGTTATTGCATTAATAATTGAAGCAATACAATTCTTATCTAAAAATATTGATAACATAAAATCCACTATAGCAGGTTTAAGCAGTGCATTTTCAACTGCATTTGAAGGCATTGGTGATATTGTAAGCGGTGGATTAAATGATGGATTTAAAGGTATTGTAAATAAATTTAAGGACTTAGGCAAACAAACTAGTGATTCTTATACCCAAGCTTATATAGGACAAGAACAAATCAATGCACAGAAAAGACTTAATGAATTTGCAAAGGCATCACAGGAGTTCAAAAATAGACAAATACTATTACTAAAAGCACAGGGCAAAGACACTTATAATTTAGAAGCTGAACAAGTAAATAGAAGCGTTAATATTCTTAAAAATGGACTTGATGAAAAGGAAAAAGAAGAACTAAGAAATATAGAAGGCATTGAATTAAAACTCAAACAAAAGATAGCATTAAGTAATGATGAAGCTAAATTATATAATGAAAAATCTGAAAAGATAACTGAAATTTTAAAAGCTGAAAATGAGCGTGATATTTTCTATGCAAATAGAGAACGTGAACTAGCTGAAAAGCATAAAGAACGATTAAAAGAAAATGCTGAAAAGGTAAAAGCGCAAAAAGAAAAAGAAAAAGCGCAAAAAGAAAAAGAAAGAGCGGGGTCGTTATTAAATTTAATTGCTGTATTTACAAAAGAAATAGAATTTTTACAAGAAACTTTAACTTTAAAAGAAATTGATTTAAGCGTTCCATTAAGATTAGAAGATGTGAATATTGATGATGTATTAGATTATACAGAAAGACTTAAAAGCGCATTTTTAAGCGCTACAGCAAGTATAGGCGGAGATTTTAGCGGTGTAACTAGTGGCTTAGGTGGATTAACTACAAGTTTATTTGACTTAAATGCAACTAAAAAAGCTATTCAAGAACAAAGATTAGTTGTAGAATTTGCATACAAACAATTAGAATCTACAAAAATAGATTTTAATAATAAGATGAAAGAAGCTAATAAGCAATTAGCAGACGCTGAAAAAGATGGCAATGAAGAAAGGATAAAAGAAGCTAAAAGAACTAGGGATAAATTAACACAAGATTATGATAAGAGTGTACAAGAACAACAAAGCAATATAAAGAAACAAGAAAGTACGTTATTATCTTTAGAAGATGGATTAAAAAAAGCATCTGGACAAATAGCAAAATATGTTGGTGATATATTTTTAGGATTCACTCAAATAATATCGAATTCAATAGATAGAAATATTGCTAATTTAGATAAGCTAATTGAAAAACAAAAAGTAAATGTAGCAGAAGCTAAACAAATAGCAGATAAAGGTAATTCACAGTTATATGATGCTGAATTAAAAAAAGAAGCTAAGTTAGAGGAATTAAGACGTGAACAAGCACGTAAAAAGAAAGCTATTGCAATAGCTGAAATACTTATTAATAATGCGGTTGGTATAGCTAATATATGGGCGCAATGGGGTTCACAAGCTCCTGCAGGACCAATAATAGCTGGAGTACTAACTGGACTTTTAGCGGCGCTTACTGCGGTGCAAATTGGAGTAGTATCTAGCCAACAATTCAGAAAAGGTGGTAAAGTACCAACAGGAATGATGAAAGGTGCATCACATGAGCAAGGCGGTATTAAGTTTGGTGTGCAAGGTAGAAATGAGTTGTACGAAATGGAAGGAGATGAGTTTATTTTCAATCGTGAAACTTCATTAAAGAATCAAAAATGGTTTGATAAAATTAATAACGAAAAAATTGATTTGGATAATTTATTAGCTAGTGTAAGATTAGATTCAATGCAATTAAATCCGATATTATCCACTACATTTGTAAATCAAAACGGGCAATTAGAAGACAGACTAAAACAAGTTGAAAAGGCTATAATTGATTTACCTAATAGGATGCCACAGGCTTCATTCAATGCAGATAGTAGAGGCTTAAGTTTTAGAATGAAACAAATAATTGACAAAGAAAACGCTTGGAAAAGATAAATGAAGTTACAATTAGCATATCAATCAGTACAACCAGTAACATCAAAGCCAGTTTATAACTTAGCTTCATTGCCAGTTACATGGTTTGACGTTCCAGAGCAAGACGTAGAAGGACTTGAAGAGCTTACATTGAATTGTGAGCGTCAAGATGGTAACCAAGTAATGCGAAAAATGAGTGGCGATATTAAATTTTATAATGGAACTAAAGACTTGCTACTTACTAATTTCTATGATAATAATGCTCAATATATGTGGGTTCGTTTTTATGATTGTGAATGCGGAGTTTGGATATTCAAAGGTCAAATTACAAGAGATAAGATAGAATGGTGTACAGATAATTGCTATATTTTAGCAAGAGCAACTGAATACGATGATGTTACTGATGCTTATTTGAGTTTAAATAATGTATTAGATTATGATGCTTATAAAATAATAGGTGAGCATTTTTTGAATTTCCCAATTAGATTTTCAACAGGACTAGGTGCTAATTTTAGATACGTAGAGGGTGCTAGAATAGGTGGTTTATTAAGTGCTACAATAGCCAACCAACCAAACTTTATATTTGCATCTGGAATATTAAATAGTACAAATTCATTAAATGGATGGACAGGAGATAATTATAATTACACTCCTGCAACTTCGAGCTTTCAAAGTAATTTAAACCCTTATTATCATGCTTATTTGCTTAACTCTGATATAGCAAAACCATTAAAAGAATCTGAAATAGGCAATAAAATAAGATGGGAGAATAGGTATATTAAAACGACAAAGCAATTCTTAGAACAACTAAAACCTATTTTCAATGCTGATTATCTATTGAAAAGTGTAGGAGGTGTAGTTCAATTCATATTTGAACGTAAAGATTATTTTTATTATAATTCTGTAATATGGAAGGATTGCACAGATTATCAATTATGCTTTGAGATTGATAATAGGAATATGTATGCTTATGCAAATATGCAATGGTCTACTTTACCATTTGGTGAAGACCAACCAGACGTATCTTTGTATAAAGAATTGTACAATGATATTGTAGAGTGGAATAATCCAGTTAATCCGATACAAAAAGATGAATATGGAGCTTATTGTTCTTTAGCGTGGATACCATTATTTGGATTTTCAGATTATGCAGTTGGAAGTTTAGAAGATTGTTTAGATATGAAAAAGAAAACATTAATTTCTACTCCTACAATATGTATTGCAGGATTTAATGGGGTTTATTCAGGTGGAGAATATACTCCTATTAATGTAGGTCATTATGATGCTTCATTATATGCTACTGCGGTTCATAAAGCTAATAGTGCATTATGGTTTAATGGTAATTATGCACAAGCTAGTTTAGATACAGGGTATAGCTCATTTGGTTCAACTACTTCTATATTCCCAAACAATATAGCAAATTATGAGGATTGTAATTTATATGATAACTTTCATTTTATTGAAAATCCTAGAAATTTACCAAACCACAGAGGAGTGTATGGCAAGTATCAAAGAAAATGGTTAAAATACTCACTAACTATTGATTTTAGTTGTGCAGAATATTTATCATATCAAAATGATAGTGCAATAATGATTAAAGTTTTTGGAGTGCCAACAAAAGCAATAATAGAAAGTATAGAATTTAATTTTAAAGATAGAACAGCTAGAATAACAGGAATAATATAATGAAAAGAATAAGCATAGCATATACTGATGATATAAGCGGATTAACTTCAAGTACTGATTTAATTTGTGCAATAGGTGAGTTTAAGCAAATGGAAGCACAATATGGTTGTGATACTTGTTTAGATGATGTTATAGTCAAATATAATAGTGCATTTGCTTTAGATGTACCAATAGAACCTACAACAGATAATAGTTGGAAAATATCAACTAGTAATCTTACTATAGGAGTTGAATATCCTATGAGCTTAGAAGTTGATGGAAGTTCGCAAGATAGCAATTACTATCAAGGAAAAAATTATGAAGTCTATTTTACAAAAGATAGTTTAAATACTTTCACAATCAGACATAAATTTTATGTAACTGATGATACAAATACTTTCATAGGTCAAAATGGTGCAAATAGTTTTAGTAATTGGTTGCAAAATAAATCTACAAGTGCTAATAATAACAATCAAACAAGCGTATATGATAGTACTAAGTATTTTACTAAGTTTCTTAGTATTGACGGAATAAACACAAATGCAAATGAAAGGTATTTAGATTATGATATTGCCTATGCTAGATTTTACGAAAACGAAGTTACTACATTTATAACAGATGGATGGACTTTAACTACACCTCAACAATTAATAATTAATACACCAGTTACAACTACTATAGAATTTGATAGTGGAGCTACAACTCCGAGTAGTGCAAAAATAATGTTAATAAATAAGAATGGTGAAAGTACAGGAAGTTTTAATGATTCGATAATTGAAGATTCACAGATTGCCACAATGTCAAATGTTGGAAGTAGTTACACATTAGAAGCTGATTTAACTGCATTAACTCCATCTACAAAAGATATATTAGCAATAGTTTATGATGATGCAGGTTCGCTTGTTTATAGTGCAAAATTGAATGCACCAGAAGTAATATATGGATGTTATCCAACTATTGAACCTAGATATGGTGATTACAATAATTCTTATATAGGTGCTTGTTTAGAATCTACAATGAGTGAAAGGGTTTTATATGGGTTTAGGGTAAGTAGAACAGATTTTAATAAGATAGATGTATTAACTCCAGATTGTTTTCCTTTAGGATATGAAAATTATGATAAAGTAGCAAGATTAAAATTAAGTATTCAAAGTACAGGTGTAGTAGTGCATGAATCAATAGCAGTTTATAGTTTGGGAACGTGGACAGCATTACCAGTATTTGGCACAGGCTCAATGACTATAAACACAACGGCTTTATCGTATCAATTCTTATTCACAATGAGAAATGAATGGTTAGGGGAGTACATATTAGCAGAGTTTGAACTTGATATAATTTATTCAACTACTCATACTGAAACAATACAATGTAGTTCGTTAAATCATATATTAAATTATGATATGGCTTTAGCAGTTCCAAAAATTCATAGTATCGAATTAATTAATCCAGATACAGGCGGTGTAATAACTTCAATAATTGACAATATAGTAACTTTAAATTCAACTTGTTTAGATTATTTTAAAGTAAAAATTTGCAAACTAGATACAGATGAATTTAATATAATACCAGTCTTAAAACAAGGTGTTAATAATTTTGAATACGACCCTTATAGTAGTGCAGTTATGCCACAATTAACAAATAGTTATTTTGTAGGAGTTCCTGCTACATTTGCAGGTTCTGATTGTGCAGTGTTCTACTTAGATACAAGTAGTTTAGATAAGACTTTATCATGGAGTTTAGAAGTAATAATTAAAAAAGTATAAGATGATAATATATACATATCCTTTATGTTTAGTAGGAACGGAAACAAGCAATGATTCAAGAACTGAAAGATTGCAATTAATATTTGGTAATTGTGCCAGACTATTAGGGTTTAATGAAGAAGATGAGTGTGGAGCTTGTTATTGCCAACCATTTATTGATGGTGATAAATTTATATTTCAAATACCATTAGAAAGCTATGATGTTGTTAAAAGTGTAGATTTATATACACTCAATGAAGTATTTATTGCAAACGTCCCATTATTTGATGCAACTTCATTACTAACAGAGTTTGGAGCTTTTACGAATTTAGAATTTGATATGAGTACATATAGCACTTTGGCAGGTGTAGATTGTTTCAAAGTACAAGTAACTTATGGAACTATAACTTATATGAGTGGTGGTTTTTGTAAAGTACAATGTGAAGAACCAACATTGTTATTTTGTAGTGATTACACTAAAAAAGATTGTAATGGAACTATATATAATTATTCAGTAATTCACAATACAAGTACATTACCTGCGGTTGTTTACTCTAATTGTATGAGGTTAAAAGCAGTAATAGAACGTAAAGGAATAGCAGAGGAAAATACTTATGATGAAGTAAATACAAGTCTATCAACTAGAATAGTACACACTAAAAGCAAAACAATAGACCAATATGAATTGAGAATATGGGGTATTCCAGAGTGGCAAGTTGATAGAATTAAGGCAGTTTTAGCTGGTAAAAACTTGACTATTACAGCTACAAATGGTAGAATTTATACACTACAAGTTAAGAGTGGATTTGAGAAAGGTAATGAAAAGGGTTCGCTTTGGTTTCCTATTGTTAAACTTGAAAAAAGTTGCGAGATTATTAATAAAAATTGTTAATCAAATTTATTTTAAATATTATTTGCATTTATAAAAATAAATATTATATTTAAAAGTATGGTACAATTAAAGCATAATATTACTGGTAAAGTTCACAACAT
>Ga0208482_1000539_pt1 | contig 11593 bp, 10 predicted proteins | sample LakMenEpi26Sep10_FD_150737 | JGI IMG/M metagenome (GOLD analysis project Ga0208482, IMG submission 150737) | Freshwater microbial communities from Lake Mendota, WI - 26SEP2010 deep hole epilimnion (SPAdes) | ecosystem: Environmental > Aquatic > Freshwater > Lake > Epilimnion/Euphotic zone ... | reverse complement strand
TATATATTAAAAATAATCAAATTGGATCTCTTCAAGGAATTGTAGGAAGTAAAGTTAGTATTCTATATATCGAATATAATCCCTGTTACAACGAGTTTGTCGAACTCGAAAACTCTATTGAAAAAGTAAAAGAAATGTATTCTTTTTTAGATATAAAAGATCCAGGTTTTGAATAGAGATGTTTTTAAAAAATAATGATATTTTACTTTAAAGTAAAATATGAAAATTATCTTTTCAGATTTGGTTTGAGTAAACTACAGTTTCACATTTTCAAAATGTCTTACGTAGTAAATCGTAATATTGATTCTTTGGAAGAGATTATAAATAAAGTACCGAGGGGGTGTAATATTTTAATATGTAGAAATAAAGGTTTAAGATCTTTAAGAGGGATCGATAGATTACCTCAGATTACAATTTTATTTGTTGAAAATAATCAAATTGAATCTCTTCGAGGAATCGCAGGAAGTAATATTATAAATCTATCTATTGAAAATAATCAAATTACATCTCTTGAACACATCGTAGGAAGTAATGTTACACATCTATATATTAGAAATAATCAAATTACATCTCTTCAAGGAATCGTAGGAAGTAATGTTATACATCTAATTATTGATAATAATCAAATTACATCTCTTGAACACATCGTAGGAAGTAATGTTATACATCTATCTATTGGTAATAATCCTTGTTATAATGAGTTTGTTGAACTCGAAAACTCTATTGAAAAAGTAAAAGAAAGATATTCTTTTTTAGATATAAAAGATCCAGGTTTTGAATAAAGTTTTTTCTAAAAAATCTTTAAGATTATATTTTTGCTGTTACAAAAATATAGAAAAATGATTTTATGAAATAAATAAAATAATTTTTAATAATTTGAAATATGGTTGATGATCGAAAGTTTATCGACGCTTGCATGAATTTGGATTTGAATAGCGTTGTGAATTTTGTTGAGAAATATGGGAAAGACTATATTACAAAAAAATATATGGTGAATAATGTATATACATCGTTGACCCCTTTAGGTGCTGTCGTAATAACATTTCATCCATACATTTCAAACAAAGGGATTAATAATTGTTTAGAATTGTGTAAATATCTTATTGACAATGGAGCGTCTTTATATGAGACGATTGAAAGAACAGATTGGGATGTTCCGTTTAGTATTAGAGAATATATGAAAGGAAAACATATTTTTCACAAGGAAAATAGAGCGAATGTAGAACCGGAGCTGTTGTGGTTTAATGAAATATATGATACATTTCTTAATTATCTTGAAGATTATGAAAGAGAGAATGATGAAATTCTAAGTGTTAAAGATCCTGGAGAATAAATTTTTATTTATAAAACCTGATGAACCTGAAAAATATATTTTATAAGAGTTTTGTGATCACATATTCATACTAATTTTTATATTTACAAATATAAAAATCGATATAGCAACTGCTCATATTTTAAACTACTTTTTTATCAAATTTAAAATGATCATATCATAAAACTCTTCAAAAATATTTTTAAAGTTTAAAAATATTTCATATTCATAATTTTCAATCGTCTGGTTCCTTGATCAATGGGAAAGAATGTAATTCTATGATTTGAAGAATATGAGATTTATATTGAGGATGTAGATCGTTTAAAACACTTTGAGAATCATCGCAATCCAATCCGTGAGATAGTAGATAGATTAGTTCATCATCTATATTCCAAAATTTCATGACGACCATCGAAAAGACCCCCTCGGTAGAATCAAAATATCCAGGAAGATTCAGATCAATATGAAGTTCTTCAATGTAATATTTTATCAAAGGTCGGTAGATAGGTTCCATCTCGTAGATATCGCTAATCACCGATTTTTCAATATTCAAAGGAACTCCTTGAGAAAGAAAAAACTCAATCTTGAACTTATACCATTTCAAAATCAGTTCATTTTCCAAATCTTCATCTTCAAAATCTTCCGTATAGATATACATGATATGAGCCCACAACTCATCTCTATCAAAGTTCAAGAATTTTTCTACACCCAGCTCGAAAAATCTCCGTTTGAAATTTTCGATCGCTTGTAAGAATCCTTCTTCGTCTTCTTCAAAAACACAATGAGGAATTTCATTCAACCATGAAAATACTTCTCGATCGTCCAAATAATCTCGAGTAACGAGAGAAGATGAAAAATCAGCATGAAGAGTTTCGGATGCCATATCTTGCAAAGAGAATGTCTTGCAGTTTCAACAAAAATCAAAAGATAAAATTTTTATTTTTTCCAAATAAAAATATCATTATTCTGGTTCTTTCATAAATAAAGAACAGCTCTCCTCAATAAAATTTTTATACTCTTCCGGAATTACATCGATCATCCTTTTCCCAAACCAATCTCTTGTTATACACAATCCAATATCAAACTCTTTTTCGACGATAAAATATACATTCAGATCATAATAATCTACAAGTAAAGAAGTTAATTGATGGATATTTTTTCGATCATATTCTTGAAATAATTTATATTCAAAACCATAATTGAAACATTTATCATTGCCGATACGATTCGAGTACTGACTATAACATAAACCCATATAAACCAATAATCTTTGAAATTTTTCTTTAGGAATATTTTTCAATCTTCGAGAGTACAAAATATAACACAATAGATTAAATTTAAGAGGATGAGAAGATATCTTATATCTATTACTATAAGGACCCATACATAATCTTTCAATAATACCCTCTACTACCGATTGAAGATGACACTCTTCTAAACAATCGACAAATAATTTAATATCTTTTCGAACTGTCAAATGAACATTTTCAATATTTTCAAAATAAAGGGTTTTGCATCTCCATCTATCAAATGGAATATTTTCAAGACAGCACACTGACTTTTTTGGACATGGACATTTATCGACGGAGATAGCTTCGGATCTTATAAATTTTAATATATAGTTTATAATATCATTGTATGGAATATTATTATAAACCGTATTTTCCAAAAGTAATTTTATAAATCTCGAATCGAAATTTTCATTTCTTTCAATATATTCCTGGATATTAAATTTTAAAAGTTCTTTACAATACGTTTGAATATCTAGACCGCCGTGTAATATAAAAATATTCATAATTCTAGCATCGTAGATATAAAAAAATATCGGGTGTTCATCGAATATATCGCAATCACAAGAAGGATTCTCATAAGAAAAATTAGTTGATCTTATAAGTTTCCAACTCCTTTCTTGAGATTCACTTACCTCTTCATAATAACCACCCTCCAAAAAATACTTTATAATTTTGGCTTGATTATCGTGGTATGTCGCAGTTATTGTTTTATACAGAAACTCGTTACTTATAGTAGCTCCACGTTCAATCAATAAACAGATTGTTTTTAAATTTGTCTTCGATGCAAAACACATTAATTCATCTAAGAACGATGAACTAATATCAGTTGAATATTTCTGTTCTTCGCGAGCGTAAAAAGATTTAGGCATATTCAAAAGTTTATTTGTTTTTCTATAATCTCCTCTCTTGACCGCTTTTCGAAGAGAGGAATAAAATTGAAGATTCCGAATTGTTCGAGGATGATCTGACATTCTTATTTTCGTAATCAAAATTAAGATAAATTAATTATGAGGAATACAATTTTAAGATTTCATTTTTTAAATTTGTCGGATTTTTCGAAAAGTTCAATACGAAATTGTATGTAATATTACTTCGAATAATAGCTTCTTTCAAAATATAAGGATTGGAAGAATTTACAAGATCATCACAAACGTATAATACTTTATCGAAAAAATGATCCATCATGCTAGTCGAATTTTTTGTTTTCAAATAATCAATATATCTACTCTCCGATAATATTTTATGTATCTCATCATGAGTTTGAGGAAGAGGTGTGCTTGGTAGATATAATTCTCTATTTGTAAATAGACTATATGAATATGCTCTTAATATTCCCGGTATACCTATCGATTCTAAACGATCGCAATCTCTTACAATCAACATCCATTCACCATTTCTAATATTTTTTAAAGATGATGAATTTCTTCCATTTTCGGAAAAACTTACATAACTTATTATTTTTATAACGAGATCGATATCTATCGTACACCTCCATTTCGAAAGAATCTCTCTTGCATTTTCATAATTCTTACAAGTCGGAAAGAATTTTTTATCATCAACATCATGAAGAAGGGCAGCACATTTCAAATGAAGAATGTTGTGTGGATCTTTATACTCTTTTTCTGAAGAATACTCTATACTTTTATTTAGATGGTTTAATACCGTCATCGCATGGTCGAATGTATGATTTTTTTCAAATTTCGTATTTGTAGAAAAAAATATATAAACATCTTTTACAATTTCATCAAATACATCCATCTCTTTCTCCAAAAAATATTATAATTTATATTAATAAATATGACTTCTTTAGAAGATTATCTACAAAACCCAGAGTGGAGAAGAAACTTTAATTATGCATCAAATGAAAGACCGAACGGTGGATTTTATAGACGTTGGCCGCAAGGAGGTACTCCTGGTATGAACTCTCCAATGAATATTTGGTCAACACCATATTCAGTTTTGGAACTTAAACACGGTACCAACGACCCTTCTCCGTATCGAGGATTTCTTCAACCATTTACACCGATGGCTGCTCAACTTAATCCTAAAGTTGAAAAATGTATTCAAGAGACATGGAACGGTGGAAACTGTATCGGTAAAGCTCTTTATACAATCTCAACCGACCAACAAGCAAGAGAAAGAGTTCTCGCTCAACAAGGTTTTCATGTTCCTCCTTCAGGTCCTCAAAATTAATGTGTTTAGATATAAATATATTTTTTAAAATATATTTATTCGCAATCTGGTACCTTTATTTCGAACGCTCTCATCTCATCGACGATCTTCTCAAACTCGGCGATTAACTCCTTGTTGTGAAAACATTCCAAAAACGTTCGATTCGAAACAGATATCTTCGCATCAACATCCGCCCCATGTTCGATGAGAAACCTTGCAATCTCGCCATTGTCATGAATAGCTGAAACATGCAGCGGTGTTTTTCCTTCACGGTCTTTGATATCAACAGAAGCCCCGTTCTCGATCAAAATCTTTGCATGAACCAAATTATTTGTGACAGCAGCAAAATGCAAAGGAGCCCACTGATAATGATCCCTTTGTTTAATATCCGGTTCTTCTTGATTTCTTTCGAGTAAACGTCTGAGGCATATCACACAACCGTTACTTATCCAATCTCCGCCGACCGCTCTGAAAATATCATAACCGCAGCATTTACCGCACCCATTTTCCAAAACAGAAGCAGAATCCATAATTCGACTTTCGATACTCAAAACTATATTTTTCTGAATTTTTCAGAAAAATATATCATTTTTTCGTTACTCGCCCGAATATTATTTTCAATGTATTTTTTATTGAAAAATATATTTTTTATTAAAAAATATTCACTGCTTATGAAAATCAGAATAGTTACATGAAGCTACACACCGATCGAATCTCCCTCTGCAACTTTCACTATCTATATATTGATATCTTGCCATACACCCATTATAATACTGTCTACAGTTCTCATAACAGTTATTCTTTGGAGGTCGTTTAAATTGTTTTAGAGCTCCATAATTTTCTCTCTTTGATTTTTTCCTAAAAATTATAACGATAAAGACGATCACAATCGCAAAAATAATAACTTTATAAGTATTCATTTTGTTTATTTACAGAGATTTTTTGAAAAAGATATTTAACAATTAAAATTTAAGAAGGTGAAAAATGAGATTTTAATTTGGACATTCTTTAAAAATATATTTCTTGAAAGTTTTTCGTCAAACAAGAAAATGGAAGACTCTTCTTTGGATCATTTTTTCTCTACAAATAAAATGTATGTAGCATATCCGCGCCTTCAGCTCGCCGGCGAAGGTGTATGTGTTGCAAAGAATACCCAAACCGAGGAAAAATGCGTTGTGAAAATCATAACAGAAAAAAAATACGCTGCCGGGGAATTAATATTGTGGAGAAGAGAACTTACTCACCCAAGTATTATTCCTTATTATAACGTTGATACTATTTTTACAACAACATTTATCTACATGCCTCGTTACGACTCGAATCTCAAAAGTTATCTTTTAAGTATCGATGTTTTCAAGAATGATCGCTTACCATATGAAAAAATAAGAACTATCTTCCTCGAATTATGTAAACCCATTTTATTTTTACATCAGAATAAAATCGCACATAGAGATGTGAAATTGGAAAATTATCTTGTTCGCGCGGATGAAAAAAGCGGAGATATCAAAATTGTTCTTTCTGATTTTGGGTTTGCGTATGATTGGAATCTTGCAAAAGAAAATGTTGACTTTTTTCGAATCGGTTCTCCCGTGTATATGGCACCAGAACTACTAATCTTAACGGTATATAACGTATGGAAACCGGACATGTGGGCTCTTGGTGTTTGTTTATATATACTTGTTTATGGCAATTTCCCATTTTGTTCTCGATACCGAGCAATTCTCTATGAAAAGATAAAAAAGATTGAATATTCATTTCCAGAACTCTCCGATTCTGAAGAGGAGCTTTTGAATATGAACCGCGTCATCGAGAGTATTCTCGTAGTTTCATCAAAAAGACCATCGGTTGAAGATGTTATGAAAATGTTTTGAAGTATTTTTTCCGAAATTATTTTATATATAAAATAATTTACAAATAATAAAATGCAGAGTCCAGTTCATGAATATAAAAAATGTGTTTCCTATATGGATCAATTATTAAATAAAAAAGATTCATGTCTTGGAACATTATTGCGTTCGTGTCCTACTTTACTTAAATTTGATGATATAGTACTTTCTCAACCATATGAACGTCAAGCAGCTACAAAATATCTTACAACTGTACATAACGGTCAAGTAAAACTTCTTTTATCTGAAATTCAGTTTCTGACAAATAATTTGGAGAATGTTAACTCTACTGCGTATGTAATATATGCAGGATCTGCTCCAGGAAATAAAAATATTCATCTATCAAAATTATTTCCAAATGTTAAATTTATATTCGTAGATCCGGAAGAACATTTTTTTATGTTGGGGGCGAAAAATCAATATACTTCATCAGAAATTATGGATAAGATTTTATATCTATCCCTTTCCAAAAATAAAACTCGGTTCAATTTTAGAAAAGAGATAAAAGGTCCTCATAATGTAAATGTTTATAACACCGATACTAAAAAAGTTGAAAAAATAGATCGAAATAATCCAAAATTCAGTTTTAAAATATTTAATTATGCAAATATGATTCAAAAGTTTGATAAATATAACGTGTATGTAATTGAAGATTATTTTACTTCCGAACTCTCAGAAGATTTGGTAAAATTAAAGAGTAGCGGTATACCTTTATTTTTTATCTCCGATATAAGAACTGTAAGTAGAGAAAAAAATCCATCGCAAACAAGAAAAGATGAAGATTACGATGAAGGTCCTGTAAATGGTGATATTTTATGGAATAGCGCTCAAATGTATAATTGGGTATCAATCTTAAAACCAGATATGTTTATGCTTAAATTTAGATGTCCTTTTAATTATGGAGAAGATGTTAGTAAATTTAAATCGATTAAAGATATTCAAGAGGCATCAACAAGAGGTATAGATTTTGTTGAAAACTATCAAAATGGAGTTTATAAATTTATAAAACCGATCGATATATTTTTACAAGCATATCAAGGAGCTACATCTACAGAATCTCGATTGATTGGTAAATATCCTTTCGAAATTCAAGATTATGATATCAAAGATTATGAAGATAAATTTTTTTATTATAATCGTTTCCCAAGATCGTTTGGTTATAACGATTCAATTCCAAAACAATTTTTAGATAAATATCATATGATCGATAGATGTTTAGACTGCGGTATCGCATATCATATTTTATCTTCCTATCTCAAAAAGAAAAATATGGGTTTGGACGATCCTGTCAAAACACATAATTTATTCTCCGATATTTTAAAAAACTTGAGTCGAGAGATGTTAAATACTCGTATGGATCTTCACGGTCTATATTATCAAAGAATTGAACATTTATCTTCAATTGATCGGTATAATTCTTTTATGTGTGGTGTAAAAATTGGAGCAAAATTTAATGATATAACGAGAAGATCTCATAAAAATAAAGAGATTTTAGGTTCCTATATAAAAAACATTTTTGATTTGAAAGATAAAGATCGTGTGAATATGAGACATGCATGTATGATGCATTATCTATTCGACTTTGATGTTAGGGGGATAATCGATTTCAATAAAAATATTGAGAGGTTCGATACTATTAACGAACTTTTATCTACAGCATTTTCGGCAACCGGTAGTGAAAATATTCTTATTCATAATCGTAATTTCTACAAAAGATTTGATGAGTTTCATAGAAAACATAATATCAAAAATGTGATAGTGTTTCGTTCAACGAAAAATGATCCTTTTTTTAATAGAGAGTTTTATTCAAAATATGTATCCTATGAAAATGTTTACGATTTGATTTTATTCGAAAAATATATAAGGGATTATGAAAAACTTGGAAAGAGAATACACACTAGTACTCTTATTATTGTCTGTCTTGAAGAAGCGCCTCCTACATTTTTCCATCTTCGAAAATATTTTATATCCGACTTTAGGAATAATAAAATTTTATTTATGAATAGAGTTGAACATGAAATTTTTGCATCTCACAATTATTTAATTGAGAGAGGTAATATAATTCATTTGGAGACATATAATCCCTATTCTACTGATTTGGATACTAAATTTTCAACAAAAGATTTTACATTTGATATTGAACGTATCGATAGGAATATCGGTTTTAGAATTAAGAATGTGCCTTATTTATTTTTAAATATAAAAAATTTATCTCGCGAAAATGACTATTCAGATTATATTAATTGCGTAAGAATTTATATATTAACACAAGATCTTTCGGATGATGAGGGAAAAAATTATATCAAAGTTAAATTATTCGACAATGATGATATATACACAATTCAGAAATTTCGAAAAAATGAACATAAACCGTGCAACAGATATATAAAAAACTATTTTTTATTTACAAATAATATTCAACAATATTCTTCTGGATTGGTGTATGGAAAGTTAAGAATAAATGGAAAACATATCGATTCGCCTAAAATGAAAAATATGCATGATGTTATTCATTATGATAAGATAAATTCTCAACCGGAGATTCTATACTCTTTTCTGAATATTCCAGAAAAAACATTCAGAAATTATAAAGAGATTTTACAGATCATTGTTTAAAGGTAGATATATATCAAAGATTTTGATATATATCAGATTCAAATTTTCAAACCCTCCTTCAAAAGAAGTGTATAGTTACTAAGATATTCATGTATCTCATCTTTGATTTTTAAAAGATCAGAGTTTAAGGAATGGATAGATGATTTTACCTCTTCAGAAATATTATCTAAATTTTTTATATCTTCCTTGAATTTTATAGGATCTTTTTCTGTTTTCAATCTTAATATTTTTATTTCAGCGATCATTCCGGTAAGTTTAAATATTTCGTTTTTGATCTTCATCTCTTTTTTAGTTTTTTTCTCAATAACCAATCGAGTATTTTCGACAAATTTTGCGCACATTTTTTGAATATCTGAAAGTTTTTGTTCTCTCATCTCTGTTTCATTTTCATCAAGTTGGTGATAGAGTTCTAATAATTCGTCTTCGTAAGAAGAGATATTTTTGAAAAAAGATGCGATTGGTAAACATACAATGACGATACCAAGACTGACCTCTATCTCTTCGAGATGAGGAGGGATCGTACTCCCGTATCGATGTTCAGAAATAATAGGTTCTTCGATCTTTTTTAATTTTGATTTTATTTTATTCAGAGACTCTGAATCTACGTTTCCTTTTTTTTCTAAAAAAAGTTTCACGTCATCGATTAATTCACCCTTCTCGTTTTCAAAAATAATTTCTACCTCTTCTTGGATCGGGGGTGTTGATTTTTTAGAACTTTCTTCTTCTTTGAGGGAAGACGGATGTAAAGATGTCTCTTTTTTAACGGAATCTTCTTTCTTAAATTCAATTATATCAGTATCTTTAGATTCTTGTTTAATTGATTTTTCTTCTTCAACTTTGAAAGATTTTTCATCTTCCTTCTCTTCGTCAAAGATTGATTCATCCTCTTCTTCATCATCTAAAATTGATTCATCTTCTTCCTCTTCTAAAATTGATTCATCCTCCTCTTCCGAGGCTGATTCATCTTCTTCAGATAAAGATCTTTTATCTGACAAATCCTCCTTATCTATTAAAATATCTTCATCCGATGAATTTTCTAAATCTTCTTCTAAAGATTCTTTACCAGAAGATTTTTCTTTAGAAGAATCTAAACCTCCCAACATAGACGAGCCTTTGAGTATATCATGTAAAGAATGAATTCCTAATTCATGACGAGGATTTTTTTTAGAATGGGTAATATGGTAATATTTGTAAGTTCCGTTATCAAAATATAAAAAGAGATCGTTACCTGTAAGAGTTATTAAATCGCATTCGAGTGATGGACCTTTCATTGTAGACATATACTCAATATGTGTTTGAGAAGGAATCGATGTTGAAAGTGTAATATCATGTTTTTTAATTCCAGACGATGTATTTCGAAGAGCATACCTATCGTCGGGGATAAAAATAAAAAAAGATTTTTGATAAATTGGAGAGCTACATTCTAAAAATCTTATTAATTCTCCTTCACAGAATATCGTTTCAAGAGTATAATTATATTTCAAAAGTAAATCTTTCAATTTAACAAAAGATAATTTAATCAATTTCATCTTACTGTTCTTCTTTTCCTTCATATTTATTTTAATGATAAGATATTTTTATGAGTATATAGAAAAATTTCGTAGAAATAGAAAATTTATTTCGTAAAAATAAATTTTTTCTATGAAAGAAAAAATTATAAATAACTTAGTTTTCCAATTTCTTACAATATTTCATTTTGAGTTCGGATATATACTGTTCTATATTTTTTGATGTTTGTGAAATATACTTTTTAATTTCATTTTCGCATGGATTATTCTGGTATAATAAATTTTTAATTTTAGTATCTTGAATACCTTCAAGAGATTTTACACCACATGATTGAATATCGAGATATTCAATATTTGTTTCAGATAACTCTCCTTTAAGATTCTCAAAAGAGTTACCTCGTACTGTTAAATTAGTAACACTTTTCGGTAAATCTTTTAAACCCTCCCATCCTTCTATATTTTTATAGAATGCGTAAACATCCGTTGTTCCGAATGGAATCTCATGAATAAAATCTCTAAAGGAGTACACTTTAATATGAGTAAAAACTACATAATTTATATGTTTATCTCGTCCATTACATGAAACTGTAATTTTTCCAAAATTTAATTTAGAATTAATCTTGTCCAAATTTATTTCGATGCGGTTCTTTTCTAAAGAAAGAAAAGACTCTTCATCTTCTTTGGAAGATGATGATGATGATGAAGTACAATCATCGTCGATAAACCTATGAAGTTTTTTAATTAAATGAATAATCGCCCTTTTTTTAAGTTCAAGAGTCTTAAACTGTTTAGATGAAAGTTTTTTTT
>Ga0208482_1000537_pt1 | contig 11597 bp, 10 predicted proteins | sample LakMenEpi26Sep10_FD_150737 | JGI IMG/M metagenome (GOLD analysis project Ga0208482, IMG submission 150737) | Freshwater microbial communities from Lake Mendota, WI - 26SEP2010 deep hole epilimnion (SPAdes) | ecosystem: Environmental > Aquatic > Freshwater > Lake > Epilimnion/Euphotic zone ... | reverse complement strand
GCCTGCGATTTCGATGATGTAAAGGTCGCCTGAAGAGTTCCAATCAACGCCAAAAGGGCCTTTCAATTGAACTTCAGTTGCAAGGGCAGGGGGAGGATTTTTTCCTGATCCTGCAACCAAAACTATTTTGGCAGCTTCCGCAACAACAGAGACGCTAAGGAAAAGAGAACAGGCAAGAACAAAAATTCGCATGATAGAAATCTCCCGCTTAATGTTCAGCATGAAACCAAACAACATCGTAATGGCTGAGGATATTGTTTGGAAATGAAAAACAAGACATGACGATATGAAGCAGATTGACCTCCGGTCTTAATTATCTTATTATGAGTTATCAATTTAGTAATTCATTCCGTAATTTTAAGAGCAACAGTTATGTTAAAACCCCTCAATCGACGAACTTTCCTCCGGGCAGCGGGCATGACCATGGCTTTGCCCATGCTAGATGCAATGGAAGCAAAGCTTGGCGCTGCAGAAAAAGCAAAAGCTATCCCCCGAAGGATGGTTGCAATCCAAACGAACATGGGTATCCTGCCCCAATTCTTCTTCCCAGAAAAAGCGGGTAAAGATTACGAACTATCACCCTACTTACAAAGGCTGGGCGCCCATCGCAAAGAAATGTCCATCTTCTCTGGCGTAAGCCTTCCTGGAGTTACAGGCTCCCACGCTGCTGAAAAATGTTTCCTTACCGGAACCCCACATCCTGAACGAGGTGGCTTCCGTAACTGGATCTCACTCGACCAATTCGCTGCGGAACAAATGGGTAACCAAACCCGCTACCCTTCCCTCGTATTGGCTATGAGCAGCGAAGGTGCAACCCTAAGTTACACACGCAGTGGCGCCCCTATCCCCGCAGAGAGAAGCCCGAAAAAGGTTTTCCAAACTTTGTTCCTGCAAGGCAAGAAGGAAGAAGTTGCTGCCAACATTGAAGCCATCAAGCAAGGTCGCAGTATGCTCGACTTCGTAGGCGATCAGTCAAAAAGATTGAACCGTTCACTTTCGAAAACAGATCAGGCACGCATGGATCAGTATCTCTCTTCAGTACGAGAGCTTGAAAAAAGATTGCAAAGCTCGGAAGAATGGGAATACAAACCCAAGCCCAAAGTTACCGCTCTGCCTCCAGAAGACATCGAAGATTCACGCGAGTTTGTCAAGAAAACTAAACTTATGTTTGATGTCATGAAGCTGGCACTGGAAACCGATTCCTCCCGTATTATCTCATTGTTCATCGATACCACCGTGATTCATAACATCACCCATCATGGCAACCGACCAGAAATGATTGCGGAACTGCGCTCTAAGGAAGAAGGCCAGTTCGATGTACTTAATGGCTTCCTCAATGGCTTGAGCGAAGCTAAGGAAGAAGGGCAGTCGCTGTTGCAACGCACCATGGTTCTTTATGGCACTTGCATGGGCAGCGCCAACTCGCATTCCAATGTCAACCTGCCCGTGTTGCTTGCAGGCGGTGGGTTCAAGCATGGCCAGCATCTTGCGTTCGATACTAAAAATAATTATCCGCTGAGCAATCTTTATCTTTCCATGCTGCACCGATTGGGGATCGAAGCTAAGGACTTCTCCACCTCGAAGGGCACCATGACCGGATTGGAGATGGTGTGATCAATCCCATGCGAATTATTCAAACCAAAACCCTTTGGGCCCTTGGTCTTTATCTTGTATTGGTGCACCATTCATTTGCTGCAGAACCAACAATTAATGCCTTCCTTGAGAAGCACTGCATTGCCTGCCATGAGGGTGCTAATAAAAAAGGAGGCCTTGATCTTACTCTACTAAAGGTCGATCTGAGTAATTCAGATAACTTCAGTTCGTGGGTAAAAATTCACGATCGTATTCAATCGGGTGAGATGCCCCCGAAAAATAAACCCCGACCTTCCGAAACCGACAAAGCTGCTTACACAAAATCTTTGAAAGAATCGCTTCTAAAAACTGAACAGGCAAAGCTTGCAGGCGCGGGTCGCACTGGTATTCGCAGGCTTACCCGAACCGAATACGAGAACACAATCCGCGATCTTTTCGATATGCCTGGCATTGCCTTACAAGGATTGCTGCCTGCAGATGGCTCCGCCCATGGTTTCGATAAAAACAGCGATGCCCTTGATATTTCGCATGTCAACCTTTCCAAATATGTTGAAGCTGCAAACCTCGCCCTCGACCTTGCAACCGCAACCCGACCAAATCCTCCAATCGTGCAAAAGCGGCGCATCTCTCTTGCAAACTCAGGCGGTTTCGTTGCGCATATCATCCTCAATGGCGATGGTGTGTTGCTCAAAAATAAGAAACCTGATCCTGATTTTCCACCCGCTGCAGAACAGAGCCATCTGGATGAAGGCGCACACGAACGCATGGGGTCTTTTCGTAATGGTTCCAGCGTTGGGCTTTTCCGCCATGAAGATGAATCTGTAAGCCCATACTTTATCGAACATGTAACGATTTATCCCGGGCTCTATCGTGTTCGCACGTCCCTATGGAGTTTCCAATGGGATAAGGGCCAGGTACTTCCTTCGCGTGGTACGGAAGCCGCACGGTTATCGGTTGTGCAACTTACGGGCGATGGTCGTGGTGGCCAGCATCCCAGTTATGTATTGGGTTATTACAACGCACCTTCCCTTGAATCCAAGGAACACGAATTAACCACTTGGTTGAATCACAACGAAATCATCGGATTCAACACCGCCTCACTAGCACCCGTCGCAAATTACTCGAGAAAAGGCCGGGCAATGGCCTTCACCGGCCCGGGGATAGCTTGCGATTGGCTCGATATCGAAGGGCCGTTGCACAGCGTATGGCCGCCTAAAAGCCATCAGACTTTATTCGGCGATCTTCCCCTCACGGAGTTCAAGCAAGCTGAGCAAAAAGAGGTTAGGCCTCCTCAGCGAAAGGCAATCAGACAGTTAGGCGCAGGGAAAAACCGGCCTGATCTTGTTACCGGGCTCTGGACGGTGCAAAGTGAAAACCCTTTGAAAGATGCGGATCGCCTTTTGGCTTCGTTTCTTCCCAAAGCTTTCCGCAGGCCGGTTTCAGATGATGTTCGCAAAGAATATATCGCTCGGGTAGAAGAGCGTTTAAAAGCAGGCGATTGTTTTGAAACTGCAATGCGTTGGGCTTACCGGGCAGCGCTGTGCTCCCCTGATTTCCTCTACCATGTAGAACCAGATAACAAGCTTGATGATTATGCCCTCGCAAGCCGTTTGTCTTACTTCTTCTGGAACTCGATGCCCGATGCGCAGCTCATAGAGCTTGCCTCCAAAGGAAAGTTAAAAACCAAGGAAGCACTGCGTGTGGAAGTTGATCGTTTATTAAAAGACTCTCGTTCGCAGCGTTTTATCGAAGACTTTTTAGGCCAATGGTTAAAGCTTAGGCTCATTGCTGCCAACGATCCTGACCGAGGGTTGTATCCAGAAGCGAACCCTTATTTGCAGGATTCAATGCTTGCAGAAACCCGGGCCTACTTCCGCGAACTCATCGAAAAAAATCTGGATGCATCGCACCTCGTGAAGTCTGACTTTGTCATGATCAACGAAAAGCTTGCAAAGCATTATGGTATTAGCGGTGTGACAGGCGCTGAGATTAGAAAAGTTCCGTTACCAAAAGATTGCCCCCGCGGAGGATTTCTGACCCAAGCCGCAATTTTGAAAGTAACCGCCAACGGCACAACCACATCGCCTGTGCCACGCGGAGCTTTTGTTCTAGAACGCATTCTTGGAGAACGGCCTGATCCGCCCCCTCCAAATACTCCTGCAGTCGAACCGGATGTTCAAGGAGTAACCACCATACGCGAACAGCTTGCAAAACATCGTGCGGATTCTTCTTGCGCTTCATGCCATGCCAAGTTTGATCCCCCAGGTTTTGCCCTCGAATCCTTTGATGTGATTGGCGGATTCCGCACCCGTTACCGCTCCATAGGCGAAGGCGACAAACCAGAACGAGGCCCGATTGATCCGTTCATCAATATCAAGTTCAAACTAGGGCAACCGGTTGATCCTTCGGGTGTAATGCTGGGTGATAAGCAGTTCAAAGATATCCAAGAGTTGCAAGTAATTCTTGCTGCAAATCCTGAGCGATTGTTGAAAAATCTGTTGGAGCAATTTGCAGTGTATAGCACAGGCAGACCCATAGCTTTTAGCGATCGGGATCAAATTGCAAACCTAGTTGAAGCCACCATGAAAAACAAAGCGGGCATTCGAACCCTGCTTCAAGAATTTGTACAAAGCGAAATGTTTCAGACCCGCTAATAATTTTATCTAGGCTAATAACAATGACTATTTCAAATGCATTCATTAAGACCGCTATGGCAATGGGTTTCTTACTCGTAGCACTGAATGTTCATGCGGACGAAACAAAAACCAAGGTGCGCCTGTTCGGAGTTTTCTCTCCCGACCGAGAAAAAGACCTCCGGAAAATTACCGATGAATGGACCGACATCAAACTAGAGTCAGTCGATTTCAAACATGCAGAAGGCGTATTTGTTTTCGATGCTGATAAGTTGTTCCCAAAAGCAAAACCTGAGCAGATCATCACCAACCTTGATAACAAACTTCGTACCTCAAGCAATAGTACCTTTGGTATCAAGCCCCTATCCACTGTGGCGAAAGATAAGCTAGTTCGAATTGAAATTGGTGTGGTTGGCCTCGATTGCAAGGCTTGCAGTTTTGCAGCCTACAATATCGTTGCAGGCGTTGATGGCGTAGAACAAGCAACTTGTAGCTTTAAAGATGGCTTGATAACCGCATTAATCGATCCCGCTAAAACACAGAAATCTGTTTTGGAAGAGACTCTAAAAAAGCGCAATGTAACCCTTAAACAAGATCAGGTTACCAAGTAAAGTTATTCAATTACTCTTTCCTTTTTTGCACCACGGGCTGATTATCCGCCCAGCGCTTCAAGTAATTAATATTTTAACCTTTAGATCATCGATTAAGGATGGTTGTGTTTTTTTCAGCAATATGTCATTATCCCGCTTGGCAATTATGCCAGGCACCTGTTATTTGACTTAAAAACCCAATGGAGACAATCATGACCACCAAATTTTTCATACTAAAAGTATTTGCAATCTTCATTCTTACTACGATCATTGCTACAGAATCATTTGCTCAAGCGCCTAAACGTACCAGAAATAAATCTCAGGAAAGTATCGCCGCCACCATTAAGGAACTCTCCACCGATTGGTCTACTGCGATGCTTAAGGGCGATGCTAGCATTCTTGAACGAATCTGGGCAACCGATTTCATCTATGTCGAACCAAATGGGAAAAGGTTCAACAAAGCAGAAGGAATTGCGGGCATGAAAAACAGCACAGAAAAGCTTACTTCTGCGGTGGCTGGCTCGATTGATGTTCGTGTTTATGGTGGTGGAACAGTTGCAGTTGATATCGGCGACTACAAAGAAGTCGGCACGGATAAAGACGGCAAGCCTTTCGAAAGATTGTCCCGCTTCACCAATGTATGGGTGCTAAAAGAAGGCAAATGGCAATGCGTCAGCGGCCATGCCTCGAGCGTACCGGTAAAATAGTAATCAATAATGTTAGAGTTCATCACCAGAACAAAAAATGTTCAGGGAATGTACTTTTATCATTTAGCATGATCATTAATCAACTTGCTTTTTATTCCGAGAAGGTCTGCAACTTCCTTGACAAAGCCCTTGTTGTTCTTGGGTGCGCTGAAGTACCAGTTATCTAAAAAGCTTTCAAAACTATTAGTGGCATCAGGCCGGCCAAGATTTAGGTAGCGAAAAGCTTCCCACTGGCTGGGATCACGCTCCAACATTTTAAAAATATGGATCGCAACAACTCGATTGCGAACACGAAGATGGGGATCAGCTTTTAGGGCGGGACGGTTATCACTAAACCACTGGGGCATTTTATCTACGGCTGGTATCTCGGTATCTTTAAACATTTTATCAAGATACTCTTTGAGGGCGGGCGCAAAACTTTTCCAATTCATATAAGGTGGATCAGTCTTCCATGTTTCTGCCATTCGCCCTAACACAAATAATGAAGCCACCTCAGCTACAGTTTCTTCAAACCACTTATTCTCATTCCCAATCTTATTATCGTTTATGCGTTCATAATGAGAAACAATATGGCCAAGTTCATGACCAAACTGAAAAGCAAGCTGCGCCCAAAAACGACCCTTAACAGCCAACCGAACTGTGTATTCCCCATTTGCCGCACGTTTGAAATCAACTTGAGGCACAGTATCTGAAGGCACAACATGAATGCGGATGATCTTGTTCTGCGGAATATGCTTCAGCAACTCCCGACCTGTAGATTCGAGAACCCTTCGAATATCTTCTGGCGATGCACCACCCCATTCCCCAGCTTCAATCCGAAATACCAATTGTTCAGATATGGGAATTCCTTCAGACGGGAATGAAAGTGCACCCATGCTTGTAAAACATAAAATGAATGCAAAACTGAGAAGGATAATTTTATGTTTCATGCAAACGCTCCGCCGCTGGTTTATAGCAACCAACAACAAAATTTAGAAAACGTTGGCTGATTACCTTTCTTTATAAATGATATCCACTGCGAGGCCCGCTGCTAGCATTAAAATAGCCTTAGCGGGTGAAGGTTCATCATTTAAGGCGATAATGTAATTATCTGCAGAGGTGAACATTTCTTTTCCTACACCGGCCCACTTCTTAGTAATTGTGCCTATCTCGTTTTGTTCTCTATCAAGAAATTTAAAAGTCCATCCAACCCAATTTCCCTGCACAAACGCAACTTCATTTCCTGAAGAATCGTAAACATAAAACGCTCCTCCAATGGTAAATAATTTGCTTTTAAGCCAGCCCAGCACTACTCCATTGGCGTCACATATATCCACCTTTGATCTGAGGAATGTGACGCCCCTTTGAATAGAAAACAATAGCCTTGATGGATCATCAAAATCGGACCCTTCATAGACAAAAACCTTCGTAGGAAGGATTCTTTTTTCCACTAGGAAACGCAATACATGAACGAGCGTTCCGGGCTTTTCCTTGGCAATTCCTAATTGGTTATGGGTTTCGGGGTCAAGAATATCATAAGTATCGGAAAGCTTGAACACCCCGACATGCTCTCTAATAAAATATGTTTTACGGCTTAACATGATCTCACCTTTTATTAAATGTACATCGCTTACACGAGTCTTTGTGCCTTTGTGATAAGACCTTCATTAAATAATCACAATCCACCTATCATCTACAATTCAAAATTAACTTATTTCAGTTGATTTTAAACTAAAAGTCTGACTATTAGTGTTATATTCTTGATGTTGTTTTGAGATTAGAAATATACAAGTGTTAAGGTAATGCTTATCAGTTTCAAAACACAAGTAATTTAAGAGAATAATGAAATGAATTTATCAAAATTAGCAGAGATGCTTGGACATGTTTGTTTTTTCGGAGGCTTTGCCAGCATTATTGGCTCTATCGCTATCTGGTATTTAAAGACCAATGGCGTTGAATCCTCAGAGCTAAAAGCTCATGGCGAAAGATTTGGTATTTTCGTGGGCCTATGGGCACCCACATTTTTAATTCTTAGCCACAGGCTATCCCACTTCGCCAAGGAATCATCTGGGAAGTAAGTTTAGTCATCAAGTAAGAATTACTTGCTTTACTGGTTATATGACCACCCTTAAAAACATTGCGTTAATTTAAGGGTGGTTGTTTTTTATTTTCTGACCAAAACTTCTTTGCCACAACAATATCACTGTTCTTCTTATCTTTTTAGCATTTAATTCAATAGCATGACTTTTGATCTTGTGATTTAACCCCTTGTTAAGCTTCGCTATTTCCAACTACGATTCCTGATCGTTAAACCCATTTGACATTCAAGAAAAGGTGAAGTTTAATTAAGGCATGAAAACAATAGTCTTATTATGTACGCTTGCAATAGCCCTAGCAGCAGCAGAAAACCCAATCAGCCTTAACCCACAACAACGCACCAAGTTGATGGAGCTAATTAAAACCGACAAAGAGGCCAAGGCTCGTTTTGAAACCTTAAAACGCGCTGCGGACAAAGCTCTTAATGATAAGCCAAATCCTATACGGGTCATCCAAGGCGAAGGCAAAATCAAGACCGATCTTCTTGCAATCAAGACACGCGAAAGCCTAGCTGATATGCGGAAAATGTATTTCTTCGCTTACACTTTCGCTGCAACAGGCGATACCCAATACGCAGATAAGGCACGCGAATTCATACTGGCTTGGGCGCAGCAAAATATGCCAACGGGTAACCCAATCGATGAAACCACGCTCGCGGATCTTTTCTTCGCTTTTGATCTCACACAATCCCAGTTTTCCCCCGCAGAGAAAAAAATAGCCCAGACCTGGATGCGCAAAGTAGCGGACACTCAAATTGCCATTGGCTTGATGCATACAAGAAAAGGTGATGGCACATCTAAAAATAATTGGCAAAGTCACCGCCTTAAAATCGTCGGGCTGATTGGCTATACCCTCTCAGAAAAGAAATATATCGATTATGCAGTTGAAGGATTCAAAAGGCAGATCGAGGTAAATCTCAGGCCTGATGGGTCAAGTATTGATTTTCACGAACGCGATGCATTGCATTATCACTGCTACGATATCGAACCTTTGCTGGAACTTGCGATAGCGGCCAATACCAATGGAACCAATCTTTACACCTACAAATCAAAAAGTGGTGCATCATTGGAAAAATCCGTCAAGTTTCTTATGCCTTTTTGTTCGGGTGAGAAAAAACATCCCGAGTTTGTCAAATCAACTGTAGCGTTCGATCGCAAGCGCGCTGAATCAGGGGATGAGAACTATAAAGCTGGCCATTTTTTTGATCCAAAAAAAAGCGGGCACTCTTTAGAACTTGCTGCAGCGTTTGAAAAAAATATTTCAGAAATGTACTGTCAAGCTACTGCCCGTACAACGTCGATTTATCCATCCTGGCAATTTGTAATTAACGCTGCCCGTGATAAATAATTTATATTTTAGGACAACCGTTGAGCCAAGATATTACCCTTAAAACACCAGAAATTCAAAATCAAAATCGTAGGCATGACTTGGATGCCTTGCGTGCATTTGCCATGTTTCTTGGCATTGGATTGCATGCATCCTTAAGTTTTGTTTCACTTCCCTGGCCTGTTCAGGATATTACACAACCTCCCATTTTTATTTTTTTCATAGTACTCGTTCATGGCTTTCGAATGCCCCTGTTTTTTCTGCTGAGTGGTTTTTTCACCATGATGCTTTTTCGCAAAAGAAATATCAAATCATTGATTTTACAAAGAATACTCCGCATTCTTTTGCCCTGCTTGATTGGGTGTTTCACCATTATTCCGCTATTAGGTTATGTTTCAAGAGAAACAGTCAAAGCCGGTTCGATAAGTGTGCACTTGGATGAAAATTCGCTTGCAGGGGCAATCCGCAAAGGCGACAGAAAAACCATCAATATATTCCTTATCAACCCAAATGAAATTGAAAAACCTGACAAAAGATTAGGCGTAACACCCCTTTCATGGGCTGCAATGATAGGAGATCTCGAAACAGTTTCCGAATTAATCAAGCTAGGGGCAGATGTAAATTCAACTAACAAGGATGATACCACCGCACTGCATGGCGCAGCTTTTTTAGGCAGAGATGCAATTGTAAAACTTCTTTTATTCAATGGTGCCAATGCCAGCAAACGCAGCAAAGCTGGCTTTACCGCTCTGGAAGGTACTTTTGCAGATCCCAATACCACAACCTCAATTTTGAATGTTCTTGGTATTCAACCACCCAACGAAACTGATTTAACTTCAGGAAGAATCAATGTTCGCAGCAGATTATTGTTCAACCAGTTTTTAAGCCCAGACTCAAAAACCCTGCCCCAGACAACCGAAACAATCAAACCCAAAGAACAAAATGAATTTTATAAACGCTATAACTCTTGGCTTACTTCATCTTTTTTCCAGATAAATTTCTTTAACAAACCAACGCACCTGTTTAAAACCAGTATTTTTCATCACCTCTGGTTTCTTTGGTTTCTCTGCTGGATGCTTCCATTATTTCTTCTTTTTTTCAAGCTAGGCTCCCTTTTGTTTTGCAAATTAAATACCAACACCATGCGCATCCTTAAAAAGACGATGCTTTATATTTTAATCCCAGCCCCTTTGTTTCCCCTTTGCCTTATGGGTGAAATACTTGGCCCAGACACTTATACCGGGATACTACCGCCCCCACACTTGTTGTTTTATTACATGATCTTTTTCGGCTTCGGCTTGATCTACTTCGACTTAAATGATTCCGCCTGTAAGCTCACACGCTTTTGGTACATCATGCTACCTTTGGCTTTGTTCATTATTTTTCCTGCAGAGATTGTATTTAAGGACAATTTACCATTGAACCTTTTGTTTCAAACACTTTCAGTTTGGAACATGGTGTTTGGAATGATGGGAATGTTTCATGCATTTATCAAGAAAGAAAATATCCTCATTCGGTATTTATCTGATTCTTCTTACTGGATTTATATTGTGCATCTGCCTTTAGTGTTAATGATGCAATTTCTCGTCAGAGAGTGGCCTACTAGTGCATTTTTAAAATTCCTACTGATCAATATTGCGACGATTACCTTGCTGCTTTTCAGCTACCATTTGCTGGTTCGTTCGACTTGGATTGGATGGCTGTTGAATGGTCGAATGATGCCTTGGTTCCCCAAAACTTCCACGACACAAACAAATAATTAAAACAGTTCCTTACGCTCTACTTCTTCTTAGGCGCTACTTTATTTTCGAGGTGTTTGTTGAGGTCTGCGAGGTCAGGCAATATTTAAAATCGCATTATTGTTGAAACTTTTCTGCTTCATCCGCTGAAAGCGATATTGCCTTTCCATTATCCCAAACAATAATTGGCGTATTGGTTTGGCGTGCTTTTTCAATTACTTTGAGGGTTACCTGCTTGAATGCTATTTGGACTTCGAGCAGCATAGAACTTTTAAATTTCTCATGGTTTGGGAGATCTTGATTTATCATTGTTTTTTCCCACTGCGCGCTAAAGATATAAAGCGAAATACATAATGACCATTCTTTTAGAAATTTTTCGGGTACGTTAAAATTGTACCCTAACAACCACAAACTTTAAATGTTCACATATTCCTAAAACAACATACTTTTGGTGTTTTTCCCAAAAGGCTATTTAAAATCTAGATTGTTGCTTACGCCTTACTTCTTCTTGGGCGCTACTTTATTTTCAAGATGTTTGTTGAGGTCTGCGAGGTCAAGTTTATTTGGCGCACCCTTTTCTGGAATCTCTAACCCTGCACTCCAAAGCATCCCATTGACAACCAACTGACGCAGACCATCCTTGCCCCAATTGGATTGCATATGGCCGCCTGTATAAGAGAAAGCTCTGCCACCCTTCGAGGATTCAAACGCCCAGCCTACGGTTTCGGGATTTGGTGCATTCTTTTTAGCTGAAGCTGTGCTTCGCATTTTTTCAGGTGGATTGATCATAACCAATGGGGTAACACCCTTGGCAGCAAAGTTCATATGAAACAACCAGCCTTCATCAACTTCGAATGGAGTGACTCCCCGTGTGATTGGATGTTTTGCAAACTGATCCACCGTTGAAACCCAATGGCCCCTGCAAGAAATACT
>Ga0208482_1000531_pt1 | contig 11702 bp, 7 predicted proteins | sample LakMenEpi26Sep10_FD_150737 | JGI IMG/M metagenome (GOLD analysis project Ga0208482, IMG submission 150737) | Freshwater microbial communities from Lake Mendota, WI - 26SEP2010 deep hole epilimnion (SPAdes) | ecosystem: Environmental > Aquatic > Freshwater > Lake > Epilimnion/Euphotic zone ... | reverse complement strand
CACTGCCATATTGGCTCGAACGTTTTTGCGGTAGAAAACTTCACTCACGCGTCAAAAATCATGGTTGACCTAGCAAACGAACTTGATGTAGAGGAATTGACGCTTGGCGGCGGTTTAGGTGTTGCGTATTTGGAAAGCGAGCATGCTTCCAGCATCACCGAATGGTCGCGACACTTGTTGGCTGCGACGCAACAACTACGCCGCACAACGAAAGTGTTTGTAGAACCTGGCCGTTCCATCGTTGCCTCCGCTGCGGTCACGCTGTATCAGGTGGGAACAATCAAGCCAATCCCTGGTGTGCGCACGTATGTTTCGGTGGATGGGGGAATGAGCGACAACCCGCGTCCGGTGATGTACGGAAGTGGATACGAGGCGTTCATGCCGGCAAGAGCAAATGCTGATCGAACTGAAGCGATCCGAATGGTTGGCAAACACTGCGAAAGCGGCGACGTCCTTATTAATGAGGCAATGGTTCCGGCCGGACTGCAAGTTGGCGACTTGCTTGCAACACCAGTGACGGGGGCCTACGGCCATTCGATGGGCTCTAACTACAACAAAGTGACGCGCCCACCTGTTGTGTTTGTGCGCAATGGCGAGGCTCGGTTGGTTGTTCGGCGAGAGACGTACGAAGACTTGGTTCGCTTGGATATGGCCTAAACGCCAATAGCGTGAAGGCATGACAGCACACGTTGTTCGTATCGGCGTAATTGGCCATGGCACTGTTGGCGCCGCCTTTGTCAAGCTGGTGAAACAGCAGGCCGACACTATCGCGGCTCGCAGCGGTGTTCGGTTGGAGATCGCTCGCGTGGCGGTTCGAAACACCGCAACGCATGCTGGTTCGTTGGCTGCAGATGTACTGACGCAAGATGCAGATTTTGTTGTGAGCGACCCAACAGTTGATTTGGTTGTGGAGTTGATGGGCGGCATCGATGAAGCGCGGGCTTTGATTTTGAAGGCGCTTGCCTCAGGAAAGCCGGTAGTTACAGCGAACAAGGCACTGATCGCCACACACGGGGCCGAATTGTTTGCTGCAGCAGACAAATCCGGTATCGACTTGTTGTTTGAGGCGGCGGTGTGTGGCGGCATTCCTCTTATTCGACCGCTGCGCGAGAGTTTGCGTGGTGAACCGATTAGACGAGTGCTTGGCATTGTCAATGGCACAACCAATTACATCCTCACGAAAATGAGTGAAGACGGAGCAAGTTATGCCGATGCGCTTGCCGGCGCGCAACAACTTGGTTATGCCGAGGCCGACCCAACTGCAGATGTTGAGGGTTTAGACGCAGCCGCAAAAATTTCAATCATCGCGAGCATTGCTTTTGGTGCAAACGTTGTTGCCGGCGATGTGTACAGCGAAGGAATTACCAAAATCACTGCAGCAGATATTGCTATTGCACATCGCCTTGGTTACGCAGTCAAACTTTTAGCGATTGCCGAATTGGAAAAATCCAGCGGTTCGGTCTCGGTGCGTGTGCATCCAGCCATGGTGCCGCATCATCACCCACTTGCATCCGTGCGCGATGCGTTTAACGCCGTTGTTGTAGACGGCGAAGCGTCGGGTTCATTGATGTTTTACGGCCGTGGCGCTGGTGGCGACCCAACAGCAAGCTCGGTGCTTGGCGACGTGATTGATGCTGCGATCAACCTAAATAAAGGTGCGCACGCAACGCTTGGTGTGTTGACAAAGGCCAAGTTGCTGCCAATGGCGCAAACCTCGTGTGAGTATTTGATCCCGCTTGAAGTTGCCGACAAGCCGGGCGTATTGCACGCGGTCACGGGCATCTTTGCGAACAATAACGTCAGTATCCGGGCTGCCGAACAAGATGGAATAGGCAGCGGTGCACGCCTGGTTTTTCTCACTCACATGGCTAATGAATCTGCCGTCCAGGCGTGTATTGCGCAACTGCGCAATCTTGACGTAGTGATGCACGTTGGCGCATTACTTCGCGTTATCGCCGACTGATTACGATTGACCGAGTTATGCGTTACATCTCGACCCGCGGCAGTGCGCCCGAATTAGGTTTCTGCGATGCCCTGTTGGCTGGGCTCGCAACCGATGGCGGTTTGTATGTGCCCCAATCGTGGCCACGCGTAACCCCGCTTGCAACGGGCAACTATGCCCATCAGGCTGCTCACATCATGCAGACCTTTGTGGGCGACGAAATTGATGCGGCCGTGTTCTCGCGGCTTTGCGACGAGGCATACTCGTCGTTTAGGCACCCGGATGTGGCGCCACTTGTGCAGATTGGGCCAGAGCAGTACTTGCTGGAATTGTTCCACGGCCCAACGCTTGCGTTCAAAGATGTTGCGCTGCAGCTGATCGGCCGCTTGTTCGACCACGTATTAACGCAACGAAATCAGCGCGTCATGATCGTTGGTGCAACCAGTGGCGACACGGGAAGTGCTGCCATTGATGGCGTAAAGCATTGCAGCAACGTCGACATCGTCATTTTGTATCCGAATGGCCGCGTGAGTGATGTGCAACGTCGGCAGATGACCACTGTCGAATCGCCCAATGTGCACTGTGTGGCGATTGACGGAACATTTGATGATTGCCAGGATTTGGTGAAAGCAATGTTCAACGATGCACCGTTTAGGGATGCCAACTCATTGTCGGCCGTTAACTCCATCAACTGGGCTCGGGTTATGGCGCAGACGGTTTACTACTTCACCGCATTGCAGTCGTTAGGAACCAAGGCTTCGTTCAGCGTTCCCACCGGAAACTTCGGAAACGTGCTTGCTGGGTGGATTGCAAAACAAATGGGTGCTTCGATCGACAAACTTGTCGTGGGTTCAAACAGCAACGATATTCTCACGCGTTTCTTCGACTCGTTGGCAATGTCGATGCAGCCAGTGGTTCCAACGTTGAGCCCAAGCATGGACATTCAAGTGTCGTCAAACTTTGAACGGTTGCTGTTTGAAATGAACAACCGAGATGGTTCGGCCACTGCACAGCAGTTGCAGCGATTCCGAACAAATGGTGAGTTGATGGTTGAGCCTGATCAATACTCCACATGGATCACGCCAACTTTCAGGGCACATCGCAGCACCGACAGCGAAACACTTGCAGTGATGAAACGGATGTATAACGAACACAAGATGTTGGTCGACCCACATACCGCAGTTGGCATTGCCGCTGCCGAAGAGTTTGCGGTTCGCGGCACACCAATGATCACATTGGCAACTGCGCATCCAGCCAAGTTTCCTGATGCCGTTGAAAAGGCCACCGGAGTGCGCCCAGGCTTGCCCGAACACGTAGCCGACCTATTCGAGCGCAACGAGCGAATCGTCAATTTGCCCAATGACTTGCAGGCTGTCGAGGCATTTGTCGCAAGCCACCATTCGTAAATTGGCTTCCGCGTTGTAACGCGGCTAATCAATCGGCTATCATCAGTAACGACTCGGATTCCCGAGCGAAGCCCCCGCAACATGCGGCGCCAAAGTATCGCGTCAAGCAATTGTGGTTGAAAGGGCATCTCACGATTTCTGTGAATGCCCGTGAAAGCAGGACCTGTGGCTAATGGAGCCCTAGAACAATCCGCATTAGAAGCAAAAGACCGCGAGCAGTTGGTGGCTATCGCCGCCGCGCTTGGTGTCAAATCTGCGTCACGTGCGAAAAAGGCCGAACTCATCGACATGATCCTTGAGCAGACCAAGCCAGCCGCACCAGTGGCGGCAAAAGCCTCGTCAAAATCTGTCGCAGCACCGAAAGAAGATGCACCGGCAGCCGAGAAGGGCCCGATGTTGGGCGCCGATGGCGAGCCGCTTGCCGATTGGGAAATCGAATTGGCCGAGCACGAGGGCACGCCAGTCGCTCCGGAAGCACGTCGTCATAACAACGAGCGAGCAAACGAACGCAACCCGAATTACAACCCAAATCGCAACAACGATCGCAACCGCAACAACAATCGCAACGACCGCCAAGGTGGAAACGACCGCGAGCCGTTCGACCCGAACCGCAACCGCAACCGCAACCGTCGACGCCGCGGTAAAGGCCCGCGCGACGAGGGCCCTCAGGGCAATGACCGTTACGAATTGAACGAGCCAGAGGTAAGCAACGAGCCAATTTCGACCGAACCAGTATCAGTTTCCGGCTACCTCGACTTGCGCGACGAGGGCTACGGCTTCTTGCGTGTTAACGGCTATTTGCCAAACCGCGAAGACTCGTACGTTTCTGTTCGACTTACGCGTCAATTTGGTTTGCGCAAAGGCGACTTTGTGTCTGGCATGTCGAAGCCTGCAGGCCGTAATGAAAAGAATCCTGCGATGTTGGACATTGCAACCATCAACGGTGTTGATGCCGAGAAGGTTAAGAATCGTCCACGGTTTGAAGATCTCACGCCGTTGTTCCCAGATTCGCGCCTTGTTCTAGAAAATGCGGCCGATCCAAACAACATGACAGCTCGAATCATCGACCTCATTGCGCCAATTGGAAAGGGCCAGCGCGGCATCATCGTTTCGCCACCGAAGGCAGGTAAGACGACGGTGATGAAGACGATTGCAACCAGTATCGAGCGCAATCATCCCGAAGTGAAGTTGATCGTGTTGTTGATTGACGAGCGTCCCGAAGAAGTAACAGACATGCGTCGCACAGTTAAGGGTGAAGTCATTGCTTCTACATTCGACCGTCCTTCGGAAGAGCACACGCACGTGGCCGAACTCACCATCGAGAAAGCAAAGCGAATGGTGGAAATGGGCAACGACGTGGTAATTATCCTCGACGGAATCACTCGTTTGTCGCGTGCATACAACTTGGCTGCGCCGGCAACAGGCCGAATCATGTCCGGCGGTATCGACGCTGGTGCGTTGTACCCACCAAAGAAATTCTTCGGTGCGGCACGAAACGTGGAAGAGGGCGGCAGTTTGACCATCCTTGCCACCGCGCTTGTCGAGACAAACAGCCGCATGGACGATGCGATCTTCGAGGAGTTCAAAGGAACCGGAAACATGGAGCTTCGCCTGGACCGCAAGGTTGCAGAGCGTCGTATCTACCCGGCTATCGACGTTGATGCATCCAGTACCCGTCACGAAGAACTGCTGTTTGATCGCAAGGAACTGCAGCAAGTTTGGAAACTTCGCCGCGTACTCAGTGGCCTTGCCGCCGACGGCAACGCAGCACCTGGGCTCGAGTTGTTGATCGATCGCTTGAAGACGTTCAAGAACAACGCCGACTTCCTTACCGAAATCGCCAAACAGCCAACTTCCTAAGTGTCTGACGCCCGCCTGCGCATGGCCGCATCGCAGTGCGGCGTAGATACTGCTTCATTTGTTCCTGTCGAGTTTGCATTCGGTAATGCCGCGCGGGATGGTTCGACGGGTTGGATCTTCTTAACTGAACAACACGACCGAGCCCTCGGGCCGGCGTTGTTGTGGGCACAAAAACAGCAGGTGCAGGTTGTAAACATCCTGAGCGAGAAAAGTGCTGGCGTTCTTGCGCGGCGGGCATCGCTTTTTTCACATCAGATCAATGTGTGGTCCGTGAGTGATGGAAAAGTTGTTAAGGCCGCAGCCGAGGCAGTGCTGAACGAAGCAACAGTTTCGAAACCACACGAGAAGTTTGCGGCCATGATTGCCGAATCTGGTGCCGAAGTCGTTCGCGAACACGGGGTGTTGAGCGGCGAGGTGATGGGTTTGGAAGTTTGTCGTGTTGTTGACGACAACGGGGAAGCGCGCCTAGAAATTGGTGTTGGCGTGCACGACAGAGAGACATTTCAGCTATTGCATGGCAAAGAGGCAACGTTGCAATCGTTGCGCAATGTTGTGGAAATTGTGGGCAAGCACCGAGCCGAAGGCGCCGAACATCACCCACTCAATCGACTGGGTGCAGAACGACTATTGCGTTACCGCATCGTGTCTAGCCCCCAACTTGTCGGGCTTACCACTGCATACACAACCGAACCGCCGGTGAAGCGAATGAACGTTAAAGATGCAGTGCCATGCGTTGCGGTTGGAAAGAATGATTTGGGTGACGAAGTTGTTGTGGTGTGCACCGCATCAGTAGACGTGGACGTGGTGGCATTTGCTGCCGACGCCCGATTGCGTATTTCGCCCAAAGCCAAATTGTTGATTGCTACTCATGTCAACAACGTGGTCCCGGCATTGCAGAAATTGGCAGATTCACTTGTAGAACCAGCGGCATTTACCGAAGTCGCGCCTGTTCGTCGATAGAAACGCCGTAGCCTTAACACCGTGTTAGATCGCTTATTAGAAATTGAGGCCGAGTACCAGGCGCTGGAAGAAAGCCTTGGCAGCCAAGAAGTACTGAGCGATCAAGCCAAGTTGCGCGACGCATCCCGTCGATACAAGCAGCAGACGCCCTTGGTCACGTGCATTCGCGAATATCAAGATGTTTCGGGCAACGCGGAGGCAGCACGTGAATTGATGGCCGACGCCAAAGGCGCGGAGCGCGAGCAATTGCAAGCCGAGTTGGAGACTGCCCAGTCGCGTATGGCCGAGTTGGAAGAACGTCTAAAAATCTTGCTCCTGCCAACCGACCCCAACGATGGCAAAAACTTGATCGTTGAAATTCGCGGCGCTGAAGGTGGCGAAGAGGCAAACCTTTTTGCTCACGACTTGTTTGATATGTACAGCGCATGGGCGGTTCGAAACGGTTGGTCGATAGAAGTGCTGTCACTAGATAAGTCGCCAATGGGCGGTATCAATCAAGTGACCATGCTGGTCAAGGGCGACACCGCGTGGACTCGCTTGCGTTTTGAAGGCGGGCCGCATCGCGTGCAACGTGTTCCGGTTACGGAAGCTCAAGGCCGAATACATACGTCGTCTGCAACCGTGATGGTGATGCCAGAAGCCGAAGAAGTTGAAGTTGATATCGACGAAAAGGATTTGAACATCGACGTGTATCGCGCCAGCGGCCCAGGTGGTCAGGGCGTAAACACCACCGACTCTGCCGTTCGCATCACGCACATTCCTAGCGGTTTGGTTGTTGCAATGCAGGACGAGCGCAGTCAGTTGCAAAACCGATTGCGTGCAATGACTGTATTGCGTTCTCGATTGCTAAAACTTCGCGAAGATGAGCAAGCCGAAAAAATGTCGGCCGAGCGCAAGGCGCAAGTTGGCAAGGGTGGGCGTGGCGAAAAGATTCGCACCTACAACTTCAAAGAAAACCGCGTCACCGATCATCGAATCGGATTTACTCTGTATCAACTACAAGACGTGTTGGCCGGCAACGTCGACCCAGTGGTTGATGCACTGACGGCACAATTTGAAATCGAGCAGTTGGCCGGCGCCAAGAACGATTAAGTACGCCAATGTCTGAACCGGATGTTGTGACGTGGCGAGAAATGCTCGCCCAAACTGTTGAATCGGTCGGTAACGCTCAGGAAGCGCGATGGTTGTGCGAGCACGCAGCTGGCGTAGACGGAGCAGAGTTTTTGGCAGTCCAGGACGAGCACGTAACGGTGTCAATGGCCAATTCGCTACACGACATGGTGAGGCGTCGGCTACTGGGCGAGCCACTGCAATATGTGATGAAGCGATGGGCGTTTAGGCACCTTGATGTTTTTGTCGATCAGCGCGTGCTCATTCCTCGCCCTGAAACCGAAACGGTTGTAGACATCGCGCTTTCCTTGGCAACTCAACGATTGCAAGAGTCGTCGCCAATTTGCGTAGTGGATTTGGGCACGGGCAGCGGCGTCATTGGCCTTTCTATGGCATATGAGTTGCCTCACGAAAGTGCTCAGGTGTGGTTAACCGATGCATCCTCGGACGCACTTGATGTTGCACGCGCGAACATTGTTGGCGTTGGCCGCAAAGGCGAATGCGTTCGTGTTGCAGAAGGAAATTGGTGGAACGCACTACCAACAGAGTTGCGCGGTCATGTAGATGTGGCGGTATGTAATCCGCCGTATATTGCCGAACACGACAACGAAGTGGCTGATGACGTACGAAAATGGGAGCCACACTCGGCGTTGTTCGCGCCAAACAATGGCATGGCAGACATTGAAGTAGTTGCGCGCGACGCGTCCGAATGGCTTTCGGTGGGTGGGTGGTTGGTGCTCGAGATTGGATATCAACAAGGTGACGCCGTACGCAAAGTGCTCAGTGAAGCCAATCTGGCTGATATTGAAATCAGAAAAGACTTAGCTGGCCGCGACCGAATTGCTCTTGCGCGAAAAAGCTAGGCGTTAAGCGAACGCTGCAGAAATTGAAGTTGGTGCAGCAATAGGTTTTCTGCAACTACCTCTTGGGGCGTCATGTGTGTAACGCCAGCCAGTGGCAAAAACTCGTGCGGCTTTCCTGCATGCAGTAATGCAGTACTGAACTGCAACGAATGTGCTGCAAGCACGTTGTCGTCGGCAAGACCATGAATGATGAGCATTGGGCGCTCGAGCCGCGCAGCGTCGTTGAGCAGGGATGAAACGTCGTATGGCTTCGAATCCTGCGTCGGATTTCCTAAATAGCGTTCGGTATAGAAGGTGTCGTACAGAGCCCAGTCGGTAACAGGCGCACCGGCGATTGCGCAGTGAAATTGTTTTGGCGCGCGGAGCACTGCCAGGGCTGCCAAGTATCCACCGAAACTCCAACCCCTGATTGCAACGCGCGAAGTGTCGGCGCATGGCGCAATTTCGGGAAGGTGTCGAAGCACGGTCAGTTGATCGGCAAGCACGGAGGAAGCGAGATCGCGATGAACTTCGCGCTCCCAAGTGCTTCCGCGCCCAGGTGTGCCGCTGCCGTCGGCAATAACTACACAAAACCCTTGGTTAGCAAACCACTGAGATGCGAGATACGCACCGCTGGCACACAACACACGTTGTGCATGCGGGCCGCCATAGGGGTCGAACAACACGGGGAGCATCGAGCCATCGTGATTTTCGGGCAGAACTATGGCGGTTGCGATGCCGCGCGGCCCAACGCTATGAAGCGAGACATTGTTTCCGATGAGCGGCTCTTCGGCGTGATTGGCCAGTTGGTGGTGATTGTTTACGAGGGTTCGCGAACGGCGTGTTTCTAGCGTCGCAGATCGAATAACCGTGGTTTCTCCGCCAACAGTTGCGGAATGAATACCGGCGCCGTCCGACAGCTGTGTTACCTCGCCTCCTGCAACATGCACCGAGAACACGTGCAACTCTTGGGGGTGCTGAACATTGTTTGCCGAAAAAATGATGTTGTCGTGTGAGGCACGAACGACGGAGCGAACTTGTAAATGGGGCGGAGTAATGACGTCGTTGTTCACCACGATCGCGCGCACCCCGTTGCGTTCGCCGCACCACATCAACATGCCTTTCTCAAGCAAACTTGGCCCGCCAGCAACGAGTTCGACCCAACACTCATCGTGTTCTGTGTGCAGCGAATTTGTATGGCCGCTCGAGATATCTACAGCTCTGATGTCGAGGATGCGTTGATCTCGTGACATCACCGAGATGACGAGCCCATGCGTATTCCACTGCACAGAAGTGAGATACTCGAACGCGGCAGAATCCCACGTAACCGCGATGCGGGTTCCGCTGATTGCAACGAGATGCAGCGAAACGAGGGCATTGGCGGTGCCGGCAAACGGGTAACGCCGCGAGCTTGGTTTCGAAGTCGGCTGTGCCGGGTCGGCAATCAAAATGCTTTGAATTGGGGAATTGTCTGCGCGTTCTACGGCAAGCGCACTGCTGTCGGGCGCCCACCAAAAGCCTCGCTGACGGTTCATTTCTTCTGCAGCCACAAACTCGGCAATTCCCCATGTGACATCGGGCGATTCTTCCGACGCTAGGCAGCGTTCGACGCCTTGCAAATCGCACATGTACAGCGATTGATCACGCACATATGCAACATGTTGCGCATCGGGGCTGATGCGTGCGTCGTAGATCGTTCCGCTTGCCGGGTTTTTGATAACAATCTCGTTTGCATGCTGCATGTTGCACACGAACAGATGTCCTGCGACAGCGAAAGCAACGTGCTGCACTTCCGCATCGCATGAATATTGAACGATTCCGCCAGCACCTTCGCGTGCTCGTTCGCGGCGAGCTTGTTCCTCGGCAGATTCAGCATGCCCCTCGCCGGATGAAAGCAGCTTGCGCACGTCTGCAATGCACACTTCAGTGTTTCGCTCTACATGCAGTAACCACAATGACTGAACGGTGTCGGTGCCATTCGTCGATCGAAGAAATAACACACGCTTGCCGTCGGGGCTAACGGTGATGGTTCGTGGTTCGCCCAACGTGAGACGCTGAGTACGTGCGTACTGGCGCGGGAAGGTATCGGTCATGCGCGAAGTTGGCCTGAGGCATCTATGGCAACGGGCTTGCCAACCCATTCGGTTGTACACATCTCGACGCCAAGGTTCGTGTCATTCGAAACACACCATGCACGACTTCCGTTTGCAAGCAGCACGGCAGCACGAATGGTTTCAGGTTTGCCCGAACGATCGTGCATCACGCTGTATGCCTCGATAGTTGCAGGCCCGGCCGCTTCTGCAGTGGGCGTAACGTCGCGTTTCGGAAGCGCATCCACTTGGGCTTGCGGCGAATCATGTTTAAAGCCGTTAGTCGGGGGAGTCGCGCCGTACACGCCGAACGAATGCTTGGTGGCATATCCGCCGTTGGCCCAAACAAAACCCTTCTCTTGGGGTTGGCTACGAACCTTTTCCATGGTCGTCGCAATTGCATGCATGACGTAGTTATTGAATGGTCCGCCTGCAAACGGCAAGCCGCCAGTGATCGTAAGTTGACGCTGCAGCGAAAGACCCAAAGAGTGCGCGCCAAGTTGCACAGCAGATGGAAAGCACGAATACAGATCGACAAACTGAATTTCGTCGAGTGCGGTGTCGGCCAGTTGCAACACGCGTTGCCCACCAAGACGGATTGCCGGTGTATCGGTAAACGAGTGGCGATGTGAAACAAAGTTGTGTTCGTGGCAGTCGGTGCCAGCATGCGGAAACACCCACTTGTCCCGGGGAACGCCAAGCGCTTGGGCTTTTTCTGCAGAGCACATGATGAGAGCAGCTGCCATGTCCACGTCGTTATTCGAGTTCATCAATTTTGTGTAGGGAAAACCAATCATTCGGTTGGTGGCAGTGGGAGTCCGTATCTCTTCTGCGCTGTATTCATTTCGCAGCCAGGCGTTCGGGTTCGATTTCGCAACCGAGCTAAATCGAGACCACAATTCGCTGATTGCCTGCTGATGCTCGGGGACCGTGCGTTGTTTTGAATACCGAATTGCGGTTTCGAACATGGGATATATCTCGATGGGAAGCATGATCTTGAGGCCCAACTCAATTTCGTGGTTCATCATCAATTCTTCGCCATCAATTTCCGGCGCGTCGTCACCTTCGGATTGTGTAGATGCCGACATCCACGCCAGGTTCTGTTCGGCATTTCGCGCTCGACGGCGCGACCGCGTTGTTTCGCCGCCAGAGAGAATGATCAAGTCTGCATCGCCGCGTTGAATTTCGAGAGCAGATGTATTGACAAGCGTTTGTGGCAGGTTGCCGCCATGCGGGGTATACGCATATCGGTTTGCCGAGATGCCAAGTGCTCGTGCAATGCTTCGCGCAGGGTTCGGCTCGCGAGTGGAAAGCGAGCGAATGACGCGAATGACACTGGCATTGCCAAGTTCGGCAATTCCTGCATCGACCGCGGCATCAGAAACGGCCTGCGCCATCAGTTCGATTGGGCCTCTGGCATTGGCAATTATTTCCTCGTGTTGTGCCACCTGCGCTTGGCCCACCAAGACAGGGGTGCGAGGGTCGATCGTCA
>Ga0208482_1000530_pt1 | contig 11702 bp, 15 predicted proteins | sample LakMenEpi26Sep10_FD_150737 | JGI IMG/M metagenome (GOLD analysis project Ga0208482, IMG submission 150737) | Freshwater microbial communities from Lake Mendota, WI - 26SEP2010 deep hole epilimnion (SPAdes) | ecosystem: Environmental > Aquatic > Freshwater > Lake > Epilimnion/Euphotic zone ... | reverse complement strand
AAGTTTATAAACTTATATTATTTTTCTGAATATAAGTTTATAAACTTATATTATTTTTCTGAATATAAGTTTATAAACTTATATTATTTTTCTGAATATGAGATAGTCACAATTATTATAGTACGATTGAAAATGAACATTTTATTAAATGGATTGCTGAAATAAGTAATTTTATGTATAAGATATATACAATAAGAATGTGGGTTATTTGGTGTATTGAACATTAATATGCAATATTTGAATTAAAAACCAAAAAAAAATATAAAATTTAATATATAAAATGGTTAAAGCAAAAACTTGCGGGTCTCGGCCTTCAAAAAATAATCAAAATGTATATACTCGAGTGGAGCTTAATCAACTTGCTCTTAAAAAAGGATTGACAAGCACTGAAATTAAAAAACTTAAAAAAGATGAACTATGTAAAAAACTTGGGATAAAGTGGGTCTCTTCTGGTAAAAAATCCGCTTTGAGTGAAATTAGAGTTGGAACAAAGTTATGTTCTTCATATAAAAAATCTGATCTTGTAAAACTTGCTATTAGAAAATTAAAATATACAGAGGAAAAAGCTCAAAGTAAAACAATGAAAGAATTATGTTCAGATCTATCTCAAGTTTCTTTAACACCAGCCCGAAAAAGCAAAAAGGTTGTAAAACCAAAAACACCGGTAAAACCAAAAACACCAGTTCAATCAAATAAACCTTCGTTGCATGCCTATCAACAAAAAATAGTTGATTATCTTTTGGATGATAACCATCGAGGTGCTATCGCAGCATTTTCAACCGGTAGTGGAAAAACTCTAACAGCCATCTATTTAATAGATAAACTTATGGAAAAAGATAGTTCATATAATGTTATTATTCTTACTCCTGTCAAACAAAATTTTGAGAACGATATGATAAAATATGGATTGAGTGAAAAAATTATGAAAAGAATCGATATTATGACATCATCAAAGTTTAGAGGAGCTTATCCTCAAGGTATCGTAAAATGCAATTCTAAAACAATTTTAATTATTGATGAAGTTCATAATCTTAAAACACCTGTAACAGAAAAAGAATGGGGTCCTCCTAAAATTCGAAGGGGTCGTAAATATTACAAACCAGTGATAGCCGCTCTAAAATGTTCGAGTAAAGCTTCTAAAGTTTTGTTATTAACAGCAACACCTGTTTTCAATAATGAATATGATACCGTTAATTTGATTACAATGGTAAAAGGTGATGGCCTACCTGTTACACAAACAGTTTTTAAACACATACTTTCAGATGATAAAAAATTTGAAGAATTTTTTAGTTGTGTATTTTTATTTCATCAAACAAAACATTCTGATGAAAATTATCCATCGAAAAAAGAACATGACATATTACTTCAAATGACTCCGTATATATTTAGAAAATATAAAGAAGTTTATGAAAAAGAACACAAACCATCTGGGTTTGATAATACTTTCTTTTATGATGGAGTTCGAAAAGCAACAAATATTTTGCTCGACCCGACTGGAAATGAACTTCAAAAAATATATCCTCTGAAATGTATTTGGATATTAGATAAGATCAAAAAATCAAAACAAAAAACTGTAATTTATTCAACATTTATTGCGAACGGTATTGAAATATTGCAAAGTGCGCTCGAAAAATCTAGAATAAAATATTTAGAAGTAAAAGGAGATATTAAAGAAGCAGAAAGAAAAAAGATTGTTAAAGAGTTTAACACGGATGAAAATGTAAATGTTCTTTTTATAACAAAAGCTGGTTGCGAAGGGTTAGATTTAAAAGGTGTTCGTAATATTATTATTTATGAGAGCGGGTGGAATCGTAAAAGCGAATTACAAATCATTGGAAGAGGTGTTCGTTTCAAATCTCATCTTCATCTACCACCGGCAGAACGCCATGTTGATATTTATCATCTACTATTAGTTCCTCCAGCAATCGATCCTGTTACAAAAGAGGAACACGAGATCTTATCCGCGGACCAAGTTCTTAAACAGTTGAGTATCAAAAAAGAAGAACGTCTTGAAAAATTTGAAGAAAGATTGAAAAAGATCTCTCTTGGTACAAAACATTGCGGTTAAACCTTTTTCAGGGCAAAATATAAAAGATAAATATGAATTATGATCACCTATTCATACTTTTTTAAATACGAAAATGTGTTAGTATGATTAAATTTATATTTTTGAATAAAATATAAATTACGATATGATCATAATTTTAACAATTTTTTCTGTTTTCAAGAACAGAACTTTTTGAATTTAATCCTAAATATGCATTGAACATTGTATTTATACCGAACACTTTATGAACAATAACACCCAATATAACTAAACATAAAAATACAAATAAAATATTCGGTGTTGAAAATTTATTGCAAAATATATAACATATAATAACAGCGGCTATAAAAGTACATACCCAATCAAAAAGAGCCATATTAAAAATTTTCGGTCCTCTCAATTTATCGATAATCGTGCATTTTTCGTTTGAACTCATATTTTTTGACTTTAAAAGATATCAAATAAAATAATAAAATGGAAAAAATCCAGATACGAGAAGAGTACGCTCCAAAACTTATGATACAAAACCCTTCGAAAGAAGAAGATTTTATGATACGAATGAACATTTCTCCTATTTTGTTAAACGAAAATACTTTCGTAGAAGATTCTCATACAAATAATTTTTCAAAATCGAACTCTCTCGTTCTTGAAGACGACGAGAATCTTTCTAAAAAATTGCATTTCCTTCAAGAACAGCTTATTCAACTTCAACATGAAAATTCGAATCTAAAAGAGCTCGTGATTTTTTCGAAAATGCAGATTGAAAAATTAGTCTTTGATCTTGAAGAGTTAAATAAATCGATACCCGAACAGATTCGAAAATCAAAAAATGAATATATTTCAGCGTTGCAATGCGAGATGGAAATTTTACGAAATTTATTTTCACGAGAGCTTCAAAGAGTTTCTGGAAACTCTTCCCTTAAAGGACACGGAGATCCATTTTTTCTTTAAATATAATTTTATGAAATTATATTTTTTAAACGGAAATTTTTGTATAAAAAAACATCTCTGATCTTTTATATTTTTCATCCAAAAATATATCTTTTGGAATCTCTGGACCTAAATTTATAATTCGAGGATAGATATCATCATATTCATACCAATTTTCCTTATCAAAAAAAGGACGCAGATATGCAGTATAATGCCCCCCTCCGTATGATGAAGGATCTGAAGGAATATTACCAATATTTCTTATTGCACCGAACAATCTATATCTTCTATTCAAAATATATTCGGAAAATACCCTTTTCTTTTTTAATTTTTTACTATATCTTTTTGGAACACCATCCTTATATTTTATAATCTCTATTCTTTCTTCCCCAGAACTTCCATAATCGTAGATTCTTGGATAAACTCCTAATTGAAAAACTAAAAAATTCGAATTTAACTTATTCCAGATATAATTTTCAGAAGATTTATCTACATGAGGGTTCATAAAATCCCACATCATAAACATATTCATTTTTCGTATCTTGAACTCTGTATCCACAAGTGTAGGAATATCATTTATGAGTAGTTGAAATAAACTACACAAAGTCGAATATATCTCCGAAGGGGTGAATGTTTTATATTCATATTTTTTTGTAACCATTCCTGGATTCGTTGGAATTAAATATTGTCGAAGGGTCGAACATCTAAATTCTCCTTTTTCAAAATTCAACATTCGAATAAATGTGCTTCGAATATAATTTTGTAAATTTTGTGTATATTGAACTGTTTTTTCTTCAGTGTCTGTTTCTTCTGCAAGAGTCGGATTTATAAATGTTTCAATAATTTTATTTTTACCGTCTACGATTTTTTTCGTCGGATATTTCAAAGAACTTATATCTAAATTTAAAAGAATTTTTTTGATATGAACATCATCTCCGAATAATAATACAATTAACAAAGAATCTAAATAACAGCTCGAACTAAAATTTTTTAGAAGAGAGATTTTATTGTCTCGAGAATTTATATACTTTTTAACATTTTCCAAATCGATTGTTTTTTTCAAAGGATGAAAAATATTTATATCTTCGATACAGACTCTCAAATTTTTATGCAGATGATTAGATCCAAAAAAAGATTTTAATAAACATTGATATAGCTCTCCTTGACATTTAAATATATTTTCTTCATCCTCGTACACCGTTAAAATATTATAATAGCCTTGAACAAGAATAATAAGTTGAACAATAAAATTTTCAATCAAGATAAAAATTCGAATTAAAACATTTTCATCATCGATTATCGAATCGCCTTTTTCTGATTTTAAATTTTCGAAAAATGATTTTTTGATTTTGTAAAAGATAGAATCTTTAGAAACTAAAATTCTTTGATTATAAAATTCGAATTCGTCGAGAATAAAAGATATTTTTTTAGTTACCAACCGAGATATCTGATTATTGAAAATATATCTGTCATACAAAATAAAGATAGATCTTAAAGAAGATACATCTAAATTCTGAGAAGGAAATTGTTTTAGATATATACTTTTTAAATATTCTCTTCTTTTCTGAAAAGACATTTTTATTTATAAATTTATCAACATTTTAAAGAATAACTTTTTCTCCAAAAGTTAATCTTCCAATTTCCAATAAATGGATTATTGTGCTTTTACCGATGGAGCATGTAAAGGCAATCCGGGAAAAGGAGGTTGGGGTTGGTTGGAATTTGTATCAAACGAAAAATTAGAACCTAAAGGTCTAATTATTTCTGGGTGTGGAGGTTGTTTAAATACAACAAATAATAGGATGGAGATAACGGCGGTTCTTGAATATTTGAAAGAGTTACCTTTAGGACGAAAAACTGTCATATATTCTGACAGTCAATACGTTCTAAAAAGTTTAGTAAAAGACGGATTAAGCGGAGCTCTCGTTTTGAAAAACCCCAAAAATATTAATTATACCGGATGGATGAAAGGATGGAAACAATCTTCTTTTTTAAATGTAAAAAATTCTGATCTATGGAAAAAGCTCGATGAAATTTTATATCATCATCTTTCAAATGGAACTTTATTGGAGTTTAGATATGTAAAAGGACATTCTGAAAGTAAAGGAAATAATTTAGCAGATCGATTGGCAAATGAAGGAGTTTTGAAAATCAATCATAATTATTAGAATTTAATTTTTCTACTAAACATTTTATACTACATTTTTTATTATCCATATGAGGATTAACTTTCTTACAAGTTTCTATACACATATGTAAAGGAATTGGGATACCGTAATAATATTTTTCTTTTCGATTAGATAATATTACGAAGATTAAAATTATTACTATTACAATTATGATTAATTCGTGTATAATTTATTATTTCATCTATAAAATTATATTTTAATAAAATATAATTTTTATCCTACGATAATTTTTTCAAATAAACAGTTGTTATATTTATTTTGATAACATTTGACAAACGAATCGCTTTCCGCACATTTATTTTTCGCATAAAGTTTGCATCTTTCCTCTAAAGTTTCGGGCATACCGTTAGCAAAGATACCTTCATATTCTTTACATCTTCCATATTCTTCATTTACAATATCATAACATCTTTCGATATCGGGTGAATATAGATCACATTCATTTTGAGATTGTGTTTTCATAATTTCACAAGAACGAAGATTTGCAGGAACAGACCCCGGAGTTACAAATAAACCTTTATATTCGAACTTATCTTTTCGAGATCGAACAAGAAGGACAAATATTATCACGATAAGAATTATACATAAGAGATGTTTCATTTTAAAATATAAAATGAAAAATTAATTTTGTAATTCAGATTTCAGATTTGCATATTTCATATAAATTATCTGCTTTACGTGTGCAATATGGAGTTGTTTTACCTGATAATATACAACGCATATATCTACCTTTAGCGGCTTTTTCACAAGCGTCTTCTGGAAGATAATCTTTTATAATATAAGGTGATGAATAATAATAAGGCCATGAATAATCTCGGTACCCTCCGTACCCTCCTCCACGTCCTCTAAATCTCCATAAACCAATATCTTTACCTCTGCCCGAGGATCGAACGTCTCCTCCCCCTCTACCGCCACCTCCTCTAAAATAATCCTTTTTAGTTCGACATACAATTATAAATAAAAAAATTATAAGTAAGATTATCACTATAATTTTTTCGATCATTTTGATTTTTAATATAACACAAATTTTAAAAAATGGAAAAAAATGAGATAAAGAAAAGACAATTCTAGAATAAGATACATATTCTCCTTTTGATCAAACAAACTTTTTTTAAAAGTCCGTCTTATTTGAACAATTAATTATGGCCGCAAACAAGAAAACCGTGTTTATTCCCTTTGGAACTTTTGATAAATCGAAATGTAGTTTGACGGACCCTTTTATCGTAAAATCTAAGAATGGACAACATGAAACTTGTAATTCTAGTGTTAGATATAAACTTGAAGATGGTACTTATTCTGATGATATTCGATTGGAACTTTTTCCTCGAAAAACTTATGGCATTTTTCCTTCATATCCTTTTGGAATGGATAAAAAATTACAAGGACCAGAAACAATCAACGGATACCAATTTACTTATACTCTAACATCACCGGAAACGGTTAACTCCCCTACAAAAGAAGAAAAGTACACTATTGAGATTTTTGATTATATTTCTGAATTAATGTGGGAAAAATTATGCGAAGAGGTTGATAAAGAAGATGATAGTGTTATTCCACCGGTAAGTAAAAATTGTTATCTTGGAGCAAATAAAAAAAGTGGAGTTAATAAATCTTATGCGATTAAACCTATCTACGAATATCCAAACAAACAAGATGACGGGCCTTCTGCTAATAAAAAGAAGGAAAAAGATACAAGCCAACCACTTCGAATTTACATGAAGTTGAACTGTTTCGGTTCTGGAAGTAGTTTGAAATGTTTTACAAAAATTTATGGTCCTGGAAATAAATTGGTATCTCCTGCAAAATATCATAAAGTACAATGTACAATTCATCCTGTCCTTCAACTTAAAAAGATTTTCTGGGGTTCTCATGGAAAAAATACTCATGGAGGTAGTTTGAATATGCATGTCTCGGAAATGAATATTGTTCCTATCGCTCGGGAAGGCCAAAGATTCTTGGCCCCTAACCCTGCCCCAGAAGAGGAGGAGGAAGATGAAACACAGTCTTTTTTCCATAATCCTATGGGTAACGAAGCCTCTTCAAAACCAGATCCTTCTTCTTTTGAAGAGATTGATTTTAGTGCAGATTCCAAAAACCCCATTGAAGATTTGGAACATTCTGAAGAGGAGGAAGAAAAACCAAAAAAGAAAGTTTCTACAAAATCAACAACTTCTAAAAGTTCATCATCCAAAAGTTCAAGTTCTAAAAAGAAACATACTAAATCTTCTGATGAATAAATTGAGAATATAAATATTTTACGTTTTTTACGTAAAATATTAAAGATATTTTACCATCCAAGATTAAGATCAGGAGGATTTTCACATCTATATTCCACGGCGTCTGCATGTTGTTGGCATCGATAATGATTTTTTGTATCTTTATAACAATCTTCATAATAATTATCAGCTTTTTGCGAACAATTACCATAAGGAGAAGAGACCATGCTACTATCTCTTCCTACTCTAAATCTACGAGGGGTAAATCTATCTTTTCTTTGGTTCATCAATACGATAACAAAAATCACGGCAATAACCGCGATGACAATCGTAAATTCTTTAGACATTTTATTAATAAACTATAAAAAATATTTTAGTTTTAAAGAAATATATTTTACTTCTAAAGTAAAATATATATTTTCATTGAAAAAATTGAGATATATTTTTATATATAAAATAAATAATAATTGCTGCGATGGGAAGAAAAATACTTGTTTATTGGATTGGAATTATCGGTATACCTGGGAAAGGTCCGGCTTATATTGAAACATTTGATCCGAATAGAACCATCGGTGAACTTATTAAAAGTATGAGCGATGCGGGTGCCGGGGAAAGAAATAGACGTATTGAAATGTTAAAACATAAACCAGGCGATATTAGTAAATATGATATTCATAACCCATATTGGGATCATAATACAAAATTATCGGAATATGTGAGTCAGATAGGTGAAGCTAATAATACCTATGATATACAGATGGTATTTTGTTTGATATAAATTTCGTAAATTCATAAATTATATTTTTCTCTTGGATAGAGAAAAATGATTTTTATTTTTGGATTCGAAAATAAATATTAGTTTTTGTTTTGAAAAATGAACGGTCCTATCTCTCAACACGAATCTATCTCTCGAAAGGAAATTAAACAACTTCGTGCGGAGCTGCTCGAAAAACAATCGACGATTGAACGGCTTCAAATGGATATCGAAAAGTTCTCGAAAATAAATATTCGTGATTTTGCAATCAAAGAAGGGTCGTGGTGTTTCTTTTGCAAAAAGGTTATAAATGAAGACGAGAATTGTGTATGCGAATATTGCGGGAAGTATATATGCGACGTGGACCATTATTCGATTTATGAAAATTGGGATACTAAATATTTTTGCGGAAAGGTTTGTATAAAAAAATATGTTACAGATGACAACCCATATTACGATGATGATGAACAGTATCGATGTCTGGATCGATACAATAAAAGGTAAAATATTAATTTTTGAGATTGTGTTTTTTAAATTTTCAATTTAAAAAACTCTGAGATCTGAATATGTATAAATAAAAATCAAAAAGTCTCAAATGGCGATATTCAATCAATTTATAAATTGATTAACGATTCAATTTATAAATTGATTAATAATCAATTTATAAAAATAATTTCAAAGAAGTTCTATTATAAATGTATTCAAACTCAAATAAATCTTTTCCGAACTTCTTCTCGGCGATTATACCACATGCTGGAGAAAAATACGCCGGTCAAGCGCGTAAAAAAATCTTTGATTATATTCTAAAATCTTCAAAGGTTAAAATCAAATATATTATTTATATCGCATCTATCCATAACATCCCGGTCGATAATGATGGTGTATATCTTTTATATAAAGATTTTGATATTGGAGGAAATTTTATTTTTAAAGAATATCCATCCGATGATCATGAACATTCTTATGAATGGGTAAAAGATGAATTAGACAAAGCGTTCCCTTATTCGAAAAGAATTATAATAGGTCCAATATCATCATCTTTAACATCTTACAAAGATCTATCGAACGATATTGCAAACTTTATTTTGGAGAGAGATAATTCTCAAGGAATTTTATTATTGGGAACAACAGATTTAATTCATTATGGATATACGTTCAATAATTATGGGCTATTGGAATATCCTGAAAGACAATCAAAAATACAAAATGAAGAAGATTTAATTATGAATATGATTCAATCTTCCTATCGTAAAATTGAAGAAGATCTCTCCTCTCAAAGAAGATTATCTCAAAAAATTTCTCTGGCGTGCGGTCCATATGCGATAGAAATGTTTACGTATATAAATTCATTGATTTTTAAGAAAGGTAATATTTCTTCGAAGACGGTGTGTGGAAATGTTTTAGACTATTATGATTCGTCTGTTTATGATAAAAAAGGTATCGATAAATATGTAATTTATCCAAAACACATCGTAGATTCATTTGTTTCATATGTAAGTATTATCTATGATTTTGGAGATTATTCGAGAAAATATCCTTTTAAGAACGGTGTTGACGATGAGATGGCTTTAGGATTTGTAAAAAGTATATTACTTCGTACCCTTACCTCCAATAAATATTTATTAGAGTTACCAAAGTTCCATTCTTTTCATAGAATGAGAAATGGAGTTTTTGTGGGAACTAGTTTGGATGGGATTGTAAATAGCTGTTATGGCCGTTTTGAAGAAGAAGGAAAATCTCTCGAAAATAATATTATCCATGCAGCGAAATTGTGTGTATCTGATTCAATTGAGAGATGGAATAATCCTATTACTCTTTCGAATGTAAACAAACTCCAAATTAAAATCGATATACTCGATGAAAGAAAAGATTGGAGAACAGTTTCGCTAAATACTTTTTTGAAAGAGTTTATCGTTGATGGAAGTTATGGTGTTTATTTAACTTTACCTAATGGAAGTTCGGCAACTTATTTACCTAGCGTTGCTTATGATTATAAAGGAAGATGGACTTCAAAGAATTATATAACAAATCTAACCCAAAAAGCGGGAGGGGGAGGTTCCGAATGGAAAGATTCAAAATCTAAAATACAACTATACAACACAAAAACAATCGAATCTTTATAAAATAACTTGAAATAGGTTATTTTATTAATTCAAAATTTGAAATATGAGTACATATTCACAGATTTTGATTCGAAATAAGAATATGAAATTCTTTACTATAATCATTTTCCAAAAAAAATATCAAAATTATATTTTGGAAAATGATTATAGCGTAATTAGAAAAATGAGATTTTTTTTGACTATTGATAAAAATTTTAGTTTACCAAAAAGTGATGGAGTCAAAGATTTTTTCTTCAGAGGAACATTCTGTGGTGTGCGGGGTGTGCATCGATAGTTTCGAAACGAACAGTGCTGAAGAGAGAAGCCATTGGGGTAAGGATTATGAGGATTTATATGGGAGAATCGTAAGTTCTGATCAGGGTTATACAATGACGCATGTCTGCGCTCGATATGGTCATTGTGGATGTCTGGAAAAATTGTGCTTTGAGAACAATTTTAGAGATATTCACGATCGGTCGAACAGGTTGATGTTCACCCCATTGCATCTCGCGGTAAGTTCTCAACATATTCCTGTCATTAACTTTCTTTTGAGAAACGGTGCTTCTCTTACAATCGACGATAGGAACTTCAAAAAAGTTACGGATAGTCAATGGTTTCAAGAAAAGGTTCGAGAAGGAAAAATTATAATCCCCTCTTTTTAATTTTTTAATAAATATTTTAAACTAAAATATTTATAGAATTGATATTATGTATTTGAAAAATGATATAGTTTTTGAATATAGGACAAAAACTTTACTTTAGTGTAATGAGTTTTCGAAACCCGTTGTGTTGTCAAATTGTTTCTAGAGGAGAAACGAACACCGATGTTTTAAATAACTATCGAGACGATAGAGGGTATAATGCTGTACATATCGCCGTATTCAACGGTCATATAGACTGCTTAAATTATCTCGTTGAGTGTGGTGCAGATATTAACAAGGATAATCGAGGATCTACACCTCTGCGTATTGCAATATTAGCAAATTATAGCGAAAGTATGAAAATTCTTATTCAATGTGGAGCGAATATTCGTAAAGATTCTTTTGGAAACACCCCTCTTCATTATGCATGTTCATTTAATATGAAGGAAGCTATAAAATATTTGATCTATTCTGGTGCAAATATTTATGATGGTAATAATGAAGGAAGAACCCCTATCGACATGTCAAATCCTGAAACTCTCCGAGATTATGTTTTAAAATGTTACGAAGAATGTCAAGCTTTTGATATAAAAGATCCAGGCTTTGAATAGAGATGTTTTTAGAAAAATGATATTTTACTTTAAAGTAAAATATGAAATTTATCTTTTCAGTTTTGGTTTGAGTAAACTACAATTTTACATTTTAAAAAATGTCTTACATTGTTAATCGTAATATTGAATCTTTGGAAGAGATTATAAATGAAGTACCGACGGAGTACAATATTTTAGTATGTAGAAATAAAGGTTTAAGATCTTTAAGAGGA
>Ga0208482_1000518_pt1 | contig 11791 bp, 11 predicted proteins | sample LakMenEpi26Sep10_FD_150737 | JGI IMG/M metagenome (GOLD analysis project Ga0208482, IMG submission 150737) | Freshwater microbial communities from Lake Mendota, WI - 26SEP2010 deep hole epilimnion (SPAdes) | ecosystem: Environmental > Aquatic > Freshwater > Lake > Epilimnion/Euphotic zone ... | reverse complement strand
CGCCCCCTCATAATTTTCCGGTTCTTTATTTGGATCTTTTTTATTATATGGAATAACTATATTTTCTCCGATAGTTTCTCTGAATATTTGGGCAAGTACTTTAATCTGCTGTCCTCTTGTATGTAAATAAGACATCGGTACATGCATTACATTTGACATTTCTTCCATCGTCGTTAATAAATTTAATTTATTAACAAGTCTAATAGGAAGAATAGTATCCTGTTTACAATATCTCAAAGTCATTGTCAAACACTCTCGAATCAACAAAGTGAGTTCATCTTTATCTTGACAGTTTAACATTTTCCTACGATGTCTACGTACAACTCCATGAGTTTTTCGAAATGGAAGAATATGCTTAATTTGTTTTTGTAAATCTGTAATGTTTTCTCTATCTACAATTTCCAAAAGATCATCGGTGATTTTGTAAAACATAAATAATTGTCTAGGTGTAATATCATCCTTATGTTCATCCAAGAATTTTTCAGATACAGCATCCAAAGAATAAGTCGGTAAACGATAATTCCTTTCAACCTCTACCAATACATCAAGTTGCGTTCTTCCAAAACAATCGGGAAACTTAAAATCCTGTTCTCCGTACGCCGAACTACTCCAACTTGATTTTTTCAACTCTGCCTTTTTTCCTACAATTCGAGAAATATCCAAAAACTTTGGAAGATACCCAAACTTTTCTGCTCTCTCAATCATATACGTCCAATCGAATTTCATAATGTTATAACCGATAAAAAATAAAGGATCTTTTTTTCGTATTAGTTTTGAAAAATAGAGTAACAATTCCTTTTCTTTTTTGAATCTTATAACTTTTGTACCTTCGATGTCGAGAGGATTAAAAAGAGAAAGTAAATATATTTCGTCATGACCTTCTTTTCCAAACCTTCCAAAAACCATTGAAATTTGAAAAACCTTGTTTTCAGGATTTTTAGGATCTGGTAACTTCGAATTGTGATTTTGAGAATTACACTCGATATCAAAACTACAGTACAAAGGATGAAGAATAACGGTCTTTTTCATCACATAAGGATTCATATTTTGATAATGACAATAAAAATCGATATCCGCTGTTGAGAACTTTCTTTCATTAAGATTCAATCCAATCTCATCATCATGAATAGTTTCCTTCGTACAACAGATCCACCCTGCAAGTAATAATTTTTTCATCGCCGTAAATTTCAAAATAGGATCAATATTTTGTTCATGAACTTTGAATACTCCATCTTCAATCATCCCTACTCCCGGAATAAAATTTTTTCTTGAACATCTTCTTTCAAACTCAATACATGCTTTGTTTGTTGAAAAAGTCAAAAACATAAAGATACCTTCTTCTCGAAAATGTAAAATCTCCTTTTTCTTGAGTTTATATGAAAGAGGTCCGTTATTTTTCAGATTAGTTTTAAAATATTCATAAACTTTTTTACATTTTTCATTTGTCCAATTTCCGCCTCCGGGAATTTTGAAAGGAAGTTGTAAATATACATATGGAGTAAATTTTTCAATTTGAACTTGTACTGTTTGTTGTGATTCTGTCATACCGCTTACATGAATAATTAAAGTATTATCTTCTGTATCTTCAAAGGACCAATACATTGCTTTGAAGATAATATTTTTTCGCACTTCGGTCATCTTACCAAGAATATATTTTCTGTAAATATATTTTTAGAGAATTTCACTTTTTTCACGGAATATATTTTTAAAGTTATAATTAAAAATGGGTGATAATACAACTTATTTAGTTTTAATTGTAGTTATTATATTTGTAGTTTATATGTGTATAAACAGAAGATCTCATTTTTCACATGATCATCCTATATTACGACAAGTTTCAAAAAATTTTTCTCAACTTGATCCAAAATATGGAGACATTCCTTTACAAGAAGGAGGAAGCGCATATACAGAAAACAAAGAAGTTATTACTTTATGTTTGAAAGATCCAGAAACACAAAAATATTATGATATGAATACAATTATGTATGTTGCATTACATGAACTTGCACATGTAATTTCAAAAACTCACGGTCATAATAACGAGTTTAAGAAAAATTTTGCAATTTTATTGAGAGAAGCCTCAAGAAAAAAGATATACGATCCAAGAAAAAATATTCCTACGACGTATTGCGGAGTCGGTCCAAATGATTAAAGAAATATTTTTATTAAAAAATATTTATTAAAGTTTTTAATTTATTATAATATGGTAAATGGAATTCAAGACTTTCAACGATTCTTCTAAAGGAGACCTTTATTTAAACAAAGGTAACAGCATATTAAATCCTTATTTTATAAGTTATACACCAGAAGGACCAAATTCGAAAAAGTTCTTCATATATGACGAATCAGACGTAAATTTAATGAAACAATATTATGAAGGTCGTGAATATGTTATTGAAAAGTATAATAGCAGATCAATATTATTATGCATGGACGGAACATTAAACCACGAAGAAAATTATATTTTTACTTCTAAAAATAAAGCTTTAGGATTTTGCTATTTTATCACAATACAAAAAAGAAAATATGATTTATTTATTGATAAGAATATAATATTCAAATTCAGCGATGACGAAATAGAATTATTTTTAAAATTTTACGATTTTATGGATACTTTAAGATGGCCGGGGTCTCGAAAAGAATTTAATGAAATTATTTTATTATATCGAGTATTGACCAGTGAAAAGAAAATAAATAAATTATCTCGAAAAAATAAATACATATACAATTTTATTCAAAAAATGGACAAGAGTTTTAGTTATTATCAACTTCCCCCAATAGATAATATTTCAGGTTTATTATCTGTACATTTATTTAGAAGTTCTAAATATAATAAAAATATTTATTTATTAGGTGAAAAACATATAAATAATATTCAATGTCCATCATTTATTGAAATTTCACCAGGAAAACAATATATATACAATCCACGTGATGATAATTGGGAATTTGTTCATTCAGATGAAGGAAAAAAAATATTTGAAGATGTTAAAGAAAGTGGATCGGTATACATAAGATTATTTGTTGATACTATTCTTCACAATAAATCATTCTTTGTTGATTTTTTATTCGAAACATGGTATAAAGACAAGTTAACACTAGAAAGAGGTTATTTAATGAATGGTTTGGGCGCACTTACCAGTTTTAAAGCAGATAAATGTTTAGAAAAAAAAAGTAAAAATATGTATTCAAAAAAACAACATAAAGGAAAAGAAGAATGTTTCTTTTTTAGAATCGAGCCTGTAGATTATAGAAGAATAAACGATGATTCTTATTTTAAAGTTATTTCAAAACGAGAAAAAATATTAACGTTCTTCAAAGATGAAAAAAATACTTCTTACGTTTTTCAATATTTATCTCAAAGAATAAATTATCCTGTTTTTGTTGGCCTTAATTTGAAATTTTTAGAGGAAATTTTAGAAATTGAGCATATAAAAAAAATTATAGATATGTTTATAATTCCCAAACATGGGAGAAGAATTATTATAGAGTATTTTCTAAATCTTATGTTAAATAAAAATGAATTTATTAATGATATTAAAAAAAGCTATTTGTCGAACGAGATTCTCTCTTTCATAAAAGAAAGAGTATTATCGGTTGTTAAAGAAAAACGAGATTATGAGTATGAAAAAAAATATATGAAAATTTATGAAAACTTGAAATATCCAGATAACATTCTATATGGTTTGATTAAGCCTATATACGAATTTATTGTAACTATAGAAACTTATATTATGGATGGATTTTTACTTTCAAAATTATTTAAAAAAATGAAACATGATCCAGGTGAAGATCACGGGCCTGATGAAATTAGAAACTGTATTATATTTGCCGGAAATCACCATATCGAAACATATAAAAAATTTTTCAAGTATATTGGTAGTTTTAATAAAGTATCATCATATTCTTATGATCCCTCTAATGCAAATTCATGTGCTAGCATAAAGGATTTTTCTCAACCTTTTTTTAATTTTAATAAAAATATTTCTTAAATATTAAGATGGCGGCTGAAGAATGTTTGCCAACAAAAATTAAAAAATATAAAAAGTGGTATTTGCGATTTGATGAAAATATAGGTGAAAAAAGTAGATATGGAAAAGTATACAATGTATGCAAAAAAGACGACTGTAGTTATGTGATGAAAGTAATTAAACCTACAAATAAATACGGACTATCGATAAATAAAATTGAAGCAAAAAAATCTTTCAAAAAAGAGGTTGAGATGCAAAATAAATGCGCAACTTCAAATAGTGAAGAACGATTATGTCTCAAAGTAGAAGATAGTTGGTCGTGTGGAAATGGTGAGGTGAATGTTATTGTTACACGTCTACTCAAAGAGACTGTTTTACAATACTTGGGAAATATAAATATTGAAGATGGTCAAAAAAGTGCAATATTAAAAGAAATTATTCGAAAAATATTTCTTTTACATTTTAACGCTGGTATACATCACGGGGATACACACTTGAACAACTTCATGATAGATCACGACAACAGTATTAAAATAATAGATTTAGGTTTATCTCAAGAGATAGGTTTGGATGAAAATGGTGTTGTGTTAACTTTAAGAGGGATGTATGAACAGATTCTAACAGATTACAAAATATTATTATCTTCGATAGATATTCGCTTTAATGATACTTTTCCAAAATTAAATATATTGAAAGGTATAATCTCTCGATTATCCTATTCTTTTTCACAGATTTATGATATTTTAGGAAAGTATAAGATTAAAAGTTCAAAATTAAAATTACCGAATTTATCTAGCGACTGTTGTAAAACAGAAGAATCTTTTCTAAGTTTTTATGAGGAAACGTTAGAAAAGGCTCGGATAAAAAATTATGTTGATATTAATTCTATAAGATTTTTATTGTTAGGGGTTGAAAAACTAACAATCGAAAAATATTTAAGAAAGTTTTAACTAAAATTATTTTATCATATATTTTTGCAAAAATATATGATTTATTGAACAATTTTATTTGTATTAACAAAAAAGACAAGGTTATCTCTAAAAAGGGTATACACTATTTCTTTTTTATATTTTTTCTCCAAGAAATCTTTTATAACTTCCAAATCTTTTCTGTCTTTGAATTTATAAATTTTATGAAGTTCGAAATTTTCAAGATTCATAACTCTCTCAACTCTATTTTATAAAATAGAATATAGAGAATGTTAAAAATCATTTTTTTGTTATAAATTAAAATGTTGAGGCGTATTCATATTAAAAATAGGTAACTCCAATAAATAACATATCTCTTTATTTATGAGAAAATTTATAAAGATTGCAAGTTTTGATATCGGAAAAGTTAATTTTGCACAATATGTGGAGAATGTAGATACTGAAAGTATTCTCGAGTTGGAGAAGAGATATTCATTACTTCCTAAAAAATTACAAAGAAAAACAAAAGGAATGTTTCCGGAGGAGATTCAGAATATCATTGACGAAATGTATTTGTCAAGTGAACGAGTACATACAGGAGTTTACGATATTCGAGAAAATACTGAAAGTTCGGTTTTCGATATACAAACTCGAAAAAATCTTATTCATCATTTAGATTCGCATAAAAATATATTTGAAGGATGTGATATTTTTGTAGTTGAACAACAATATTTTAAAACGTGGAGTGGTGGAAAAACTAGGAATAAGCGAAGCGCAGGAACAGAAGCGAACGTAGATGCGATAAAAATCGCAGAGTGTTTAGTGACTTGGTTATTATGCGAGTATCCATTAAAAGATGTTATATATTTTGGGTCTTCTAATAAAACGCAGATTCTCGGAGCAGAATGGGGAATTTCGAAAGATCAAAGAAAAAAATGGGCGATTAAAGAATGTCGAAGATTATACGAACTTCGTAAAGATAAAACGATGGTAGATTTATTTAATCTGGAGGATTTGGTATATAGAAAAAAACTTTCAAATGAAAATAAAATTCAGAGTTTTTTAAAAACTTACGATTCTTCAAATTCCGAAGATGGAAAATTGCTCGCAGAAAAAGTTGTAAGAAAAAGACAAAAACTCGATGATATTAGCGATGCATGTCTACAACTTCAAGCTTTCAAATTCAAAACGATGATCGCTTGTTTTTAGAAGAAAAACTATTTCAAATTGAAATAGTTTTTTCTAAAGATAAATAATATTAATAATATGGATGAAGAAGAAAGGAGACTCTACAACTATGTCAAAGATTATATGATAACCAAATGGGCGTTTCAACGATGTCTCAAAAAAACATCAAAAAAATTACAGCTCGATAAAAAATATATTGTGAGGTCACTTTTAGAAAAAGTAAGAAATATCGTTCAGTATTCTATCAAAAAGGCAAAAGATCATGATATGGAATTAAAATCTTATCAAAAATTAGCCGTTGAATATATGGCGGTTAATAGAGGTATGATCGCAGCGTTTGATGTTGGTACCGGAAAAACTTTAACAGCGGTCGCGATAGCCAACTGCGTTGTAGAATTATGTGAATTTTTTAACAGGTACGTTAAAATTATTGTTATAACTCCAACCTCTTTGCAAAAAAATTTTAAAAAAGAGATGATAGCGTATGGAAATAATCCCGATGATAAAAGATATAAATTTTATACGGTAACGAAATTTGGTATCGATTACAAAGCTGGGTTAATCGATTGTTCTCGTACTTTTTTTATAGTCGATGAAGCTCATGTTTTTCGAAAAGATTACAGAAATATTTTTACACGAGGTCCTATGCGCGGTAAATATATTAAGGATACTCGTACAGAATTTGCATTATTTTGTTCGACAAAAGCATGGAAAGTACTTTTATTAACCGCTACACCGATGTATAATCAATATTACGATATTGTAAATTTAGCTGCTATGATAAAAGGAATTTACCCTCCTTCAGATAAATCGCCTTTAGGTGAATATAGTATGGATAAAAAAAAGTTTATAGATTTATATTGCGATCCTATTTTATTTCAAGAGTCAGATAAACAAAATTATCCTTCAAGAATTAATATTCTTATTGAAATTATCATGACAGATAAATATCAAAGATTATATGAAATATTAGAAAATTCTGTTGGAAAAACTAATATATACGATCCAGACAAATTGAAAAATGCATTTTATATCGAAATGAGAAAAGCATCAAACAAACTCGTTGATTGTTTAAAATGTGAATCTGCGATGCAAATTATTCGCCGAAAACAAAAAACTATATTTTATTCGTGTTTTTTATCTCATGGCGTTGAGATTATTATTGAGAAACTTAATGAAGAAAATATAAAATATTATTTGATCGATGGAAGCGTTCCAATGAAAGTAAGAAATCGAATTATAGATGATTATAATAAGGGAGATTCTGGTATTGATCTTTTATTGATAACAAAAGCTGGAGGAGAAGGTCTTGACCTGAAAGAGGTTCGAAATGTTATTATTTTTGAAAGAGGATGGAATTTTGCAAGCGAAGAGCAAGTTATAGGGAGAGCAATTCGATATAAGTCTCATGTAAATCTTCCGGAAAAAGAAAGAGTTGTTAAAGTTTATTATTTAATGGTTCAAAAACAGAGTTTATGGGATATCCAAAAATATGTTCAGTTCAAATTCCCATATCTTTTTAAGTTTGTCCCGACTTATTCAAAGATTATATATATGAACCAAAAATATATGAAAGAAGAAAATTATGGAACAACCGCAAATAAAACAAAGCCGAGCATCGACACTGCAATGTTTATTAATTCTTTAACCAAACAAAGTGAAATTGCTGAAGTCACCGAGTTGTTGAAACAAAATCAAATCACAAAAGAAAAAGTCGATATGCAAATGTAGAATTTATTTATTTTTCAAATAAATTCTTTCAAAATCGCTATGATCAAATTTATGTAAATTTTAGTTTTCTAAAAATCACTATGATCATTTTTTATTCTTAAAACTCCAAATTTTCTTCAAAAAGTATGGATAGGTATTCATGAATTTTAGAGATTTTCAGAAATTTTACAAAAACTTTGAAAGTTCAAAGTTTTTATATTCGAGAGTTCGGAACTTTTAATCTTCGAAAGTTTTTATATTCGAAACTTTGAAAGTTAGAAACTTAGTTCTGAATTTTTTATATTCGAGATTCTTAATCTTCAAAAGTTTTTATATTTGAGAGTTCGGAATTTTTTATATTCGAGATTCTTAATCTTCAAAAGTTTTTATATTTGAGAGTTCGGAACTTTTAATCTTCAAAAGTTTTTTATATTCGAAACTTTGAAAGTTTAAAAATTATATTTGAGAGTTTTTTTATATTCGAGATTCTCAAAGTTTAAAAATTATATTTGAGAGTTTTTTTATATTCGAGATTCTCAAAGTTTTTGTAAAATTTTTGAAAATCTTAAAAATTTGTGAATAGGTATTCATACTTTTTGAAGAAAAATCTAAGAAATTAAGAACAAAAATGATCATAGTGATTTTTAGAAAACTAAAAATCATATAAATTTGATCATAGTGATTTTGAAAGAATTTATTTGAAAAAATGTAAATTTATTTATTTTTCAAATAAATAAAAATTTATGCGAATCAATGATCTTCATTTAAAAATATATTGATTACTTATAAAATGGCCGATACAGATATCAAAGTAGAATGTATTTTAAACAAAGAGGACGAAACATTACCTTATGCATATTTTCATCCTGAACATGATGGAAAACTAACATGGATCTGTGGTCTGGATGCTAATGGAAAAATTACGAGTGTATTTTGTATGGATCTAGGAACTGAAAAAGATAAAAAATGCCAATATGTTGAAAATATCGAGCAGGCTAAATTTATAAGAGACGAACTTGTTCGAAACGGGTGGCAAAAAATTAAACCTCCGGAAATTTCTGTTAAAATGCCCGATGGAGAAAAACGTCCTTTGAATAGAAAAGAACGAAGATATCTACAACGTAAAGTTGATAAAATGAATAAACAAAATCCATTTTCGTAGATATTTTTTTAGAAAATGGATTTTGTTTATTCATTTTCGTAGATATTTTTTTAGAAAACAAAATCCATTTTCTACTTTTTGATTGAAAAATATAAAAATTTCATAAACCAAAAAATGAAATTTTTTTCTGACTTTTTTCAAAAAATTAGTTTTCGAAACAAAATGTCCTCGAAATTGTTGTGTGCTGCTATCAAGACCGGTGATGATAAAAAAGTTTTGAAATATATGAAATCTGCGGAAGAGCCTTTTTCTGTTGAAAGTGACGGGGAGACTATTCCCACCCTTCATTTTGCAGTTGAACATGATATTTCCGAAGGTTGTAAATGTGTCAAGGCTATTATCAACTCCGGGGCAAACATAGAAAGATATAGGTATCAAGATCAAGAAACTCCGAACGATAATTATGTACCTCTTGTCGGGAAAGGAGATTGCTCCGCTCTTGCTTATGCGGTTCTTCATAAAAATATGAAGGCTGTTAAGATTTTATTGGAAGCCGATGCGGATCCAAATGGAGGAAAGAAAAATACCCATCTTGAAAATCCTATGGTCTATGCAGCATGCCTTGATAGCGATGATGATTGCGAAAAATTTCTTGACAAACTCGTGAGCTGGTTTGGTATTTACGAGGTTAAGGAGTTGATTAAAATAGTAAAGGGAGATTGTAACTCTACAAAAGCCATGAAAAAGAAACTTGAAAAATATGACGACGACTTTCCTTTTTTCGAAGGTGATAAAAAGTCTAGAGTTGCCCTTTTAAAACATCTCGACGAAGTTTATAAAGAGACGATCAAACCTCTCTCGTATTACGAACAATTGCCGGAGGAAGAGTTTGAAAAATTAACGTCTTTGGAAGAAACTAATTCATCCGAGGATTCTGTCGAAGAAGTTCCTAAAAAGTCTAAAAAGACAAAATCCTCTGAAAAAGTTTCTAAAAAGAAAAGGTCAAAAAAGTCTAAACCAAAAGAGTCGGATGATCATGATTTGGCAGAAGATGATATGGTAATGGAAGAAGAGGAGTAAGTTTATATTTTATTTTTTAATAAAATATATAAAACTAAAGAACATGGGATATAAATAGTATATAGTTAAAGATGGATATGAAAACATTGATTCACGTCGGTGTTGAAGTTGTTGTTATTGGAGGTATAACATTTCATTTTCAAAGAAAAATTTCGAAACTTGAAGGAGAATTACAATTAATGAGAGATGAAAATCTTAAAATGAGAGAAGAGATGAAAATGCTTGCAAGAGTTATCTCTGCACATGATGAGTTTCTAAGAGGTGGTAATGCAAATATGATGAGAACTTCTCAACAACAACACCCTCGCCAACAGAGTTTTTCGAATGTTAAACAACAACATGAACCTTCTCCTATTCCGAAACAAACTACCATCAATGAAGAAGAGGAGGAAGAAGAAATTCCCGATGAAGAATTGGATGCATTATTGGGAGAAGAGCTATCTGATTTAAAAGAAAAAACACAAGATTTTATCGAGCTTGATTGTTCGGAAGACATATGCGATATTTCTTCTTCTAAAAAGAAGAGCAAAAAAAAAGTCCTCAGTCCAGAAATAAAAGAAAATGGAAGAAACTAACACCGTTAGAAAAAGCTACAGAGATGCAGCGTCAATTACTTACATCTCAGAATCCGATGGAGAATGCGATGAAGATGCATCAAGCGATGCAGGAAAATCTGAAAAAAATTATGGATCCGCAAGCGATGAAAGAAGAGTTGATACATGGAATGAAGATGATGTTCAATCAGGAAGAGTTCCTCCCTATGGAGGAAGATGTGCTATTGATTATCGATCCACTAATGCCACATCCATATTTCCATCAGACTACGAAAGAGGAATCTATAAAGCCATCCATTGTAGAAATAACGGACGAGACCGACCAGAGTGGTGGAGAGAAAGAGACTGGGGTCCAAAACCCATCGGATTCAGAAACGGAAGGGACTACCATTATATCTTTTGGAGACGAGCATATTTCAAATATTTGATTGTTTTATATGAGAATTTCATAAAAACTTTAAAATCGTATAAAGGTTTTTCAAATACAAGATTAAGTCTGGAAGATTTTATCGACCTTGCATATTTAAACTCTTCTGGGTTTATTATTAAAAATACTTAAAATGCCTAAACATTATGATAGTCGTCATAATTTATCAGACGAAGAACATGATAAATTCATTCCTATCGCAAAATCTCTTAAAAAAGATAATCAACGAAAAATAGATATTTCTTTAGAACTTCTCCAACAATTACAAGAATCGGTAAGCGATATGGGTTTACCTCTTTTTGATTTAAAAAAATTCGGAGCAAGACAGATATTTTTATTAATTGGGCGAAGATAAATTTATATTCTTTTGAATATAAATTTATATTCTTTTGAATATAAATTTTCTTTTCGAAAAGAAAATTTATCGTAAACTTAAAAAATTAAGAAGACAAAGAGCTCAAACATTTAGAGAAAACTTCTGTAATCTTTTTTATTTCAGTATCTGTCTCAGAACCACCTGAAGGTTCTCCAAAAAAAGATTCTTCTTCGATTAGCGTAATCGATTCTTCTTCTGATTCAGACGATTCGGGTTCTTTAGGAACATATTTATCTTCAATCGCAAGAATATTTCTTCGAGGTACATCTACAGTCTCTTCAAATTCTAATTCAGATTCGGATCCAGATTCAACATCCAGATCAGAATCGGTAACATCTTCAACCCCGGATCGAATAATCTCTTCAACCCCGGATCGAATAATCTCTCCATCTCCACCCAATAATGTATTTAATGTTTCGAGTTCATCTAATTTTCCATAAATAGTTTTACTACCTATTTCTAAACGCCCTTGACC
>Ga0208482_1000516_pt1 | contig 11799 bp, 12 predicted proteins | sample LakMenEpi26Sep10_FD_150737 | JGI IMG/M metagenome (GOLD analysis project Ga0208482, IMG submission 150737) | Freshwater microbial communities from Lake Mendota, WI - 26SEP2010 deep hole epilimnion (SPAdes) | ecosystem: Environmental > Aquatic > Freshwater > Lake > Epilimnion/Euphotic zone ... | reverse complement strand
CTCCGCTCGGATCGAACGACGCGATTTGCGCTGACGAAATACAGCTCAACATTTTCGTACAACACATCCGCGACCGAGGTCGTGGTGTTGTCTATTGCCGGCTCAAGGGTGGTGGTGGGAAGCGCGACGGTGGTGGTAGCAGAGAGTGCATCAGGAACCTCCTGTGGCGTGAGAGCGATAAAACGTCCCTCCTCAGGCACGCCACATGCCACGCCTGCGAGGATCGCGAGAGAGCACACGACGAGCGGAGCAAGTCGACGTTGCTTCATTCGGCGACCTCAGTTGGGATGGTGACGACGAATCGTGCGCCGCCGCTGGGCGAAGTATCAACATAGGCGCGGCCACCAAGGGCCTTGGCGTGCTCTGAGACGATCGCCAATCCAAGACCACTCCCCACACTGTTACGGGAAGCAGTTCCACGAGCGAATCTTTCAAAGATCCGCTCGCGTTCGCTCACGCCAATGCCCGGGCCATTGTCATCGACGATGAGCAAGAGTTTGCCCGATTCGTCGCTACTCAAGAGAATCTCCGATGCCCCGCCCGCATGATCACGTGCGTTATCCAGCAGGTTCAGCAGTATCCGTTCAACGCGCCGTCGATCGAGGGACACGAGATCATTGTCGCCAAGATCCGACACCACCAAAATCGAACCATATCCGTGACGACTGGCGATTCGCTCCACGAGTGCCGTGAGGTGTAGCTCTTCGCGGTTGTCCTGACCTGCGCGGGCGTCAAGTCGGCTCAGCTCGAGCAAATCCAGGACAGTCCGATCGAATCGCCGAACCTGGGTAGCGATGATGTCGAGCGCCTGACGATTTCGGTCAGAGAGTTCGTCGGCTCGGCCCTTCAGAACTTCGACTGCGGCTCCGAGCGAAGTGATGGGAGATCTCAATTCGTGGCTCACGTCGCTTGCGAACCGTTCTTCGCGCTCGATTCGTTCTTGCACTGCATCGGCCATTCCATTAAAACTCTCTACGAGTTGCTGCAACTCGGGGTCAGGTTCTGGTTCCAGACGAGTCGCAAGAGATCCCTCCGCAATCGTCGTAGCTGCTTCGGACACTCTGCGCAACGGCGACAAGACGTTTCCGCTGAGCAGAAACCCGATGAGACCGGCGGCGATGGTGATGGCAAGCACGGCAACCACCAGGATCGACCGAATTGTGCCAAGCGTGTCGGCGACATCATTGATCGGAAACACCTCAAAATACGTTGCGTCGATTGCTGGAATATCGATTGCGACAGCCTCATATGGTTGCCCCAAGAAGTTGACTCGTTGTACGCCACTTCGACCATCAATTGCCTGACTGACGAAATCAGTCGGAAGATTTGACTGTGTGAAGCGCAACGGGGCCTGAGCGTAAAAGAGGTTCTCCGTACCGAGATGGAGGACTGCGTATCCGCCTGGTTGTGTGCGGAGGTCGGTAACAACTTCGCCTGCATCGGTCCGACTGGCGCCTACGAGGGTTCGCACGAGCTGTGCATTGGCAAGTGCCTGCTCTCGGGCGGAAGAGCTCGCCTTATCAACGAGATAGTTGCGAGTGGCTGCGAAGGTGACCACGCTCAGAATGAGCACGCCAATGAACGTGGCAAGTGAAAAGTAGGCAACGATTCGCGCCCGCAGACCGGGTCGCAGAATTCGTGGAACTGGCATACGAACAGCATGGCGCATCGGCGCTCGTTCAAGGTATTGAGCCGGCGGGGTCAAGGGGGAGCATGACCCAGCGCCGGCTCACCCACAACACTGGTCCAGGTAGATGACGGCATGCCTGCGAATGTGTGCGTTTTGTGTAACTCTTCTTCGCGCTTTGGCAGACTTCGTGCCATGGCACAAATTCTCTTAGTCGAAGACGACGCGGGAATTCGCGGAGCGCTGAGCCTGGCCCTTGAAGACGAGGGCTACGAGGTGTTGCAGGCCGCTACTGGTCGGCTCGGCCTGTCGATGGCGGCGGCGAAGAATCCCGATCTCATCCTGCTCGACCTTCGACTACCTGATGTCTCGGGCTTTGAAGTGTGTCGTGAGATTCGCCAGCAGAGCAACGTACCGATCATCATCGTCACCGCCCAGACCGACACTCATGACCTGGTTGCTGGTCTCGAAGCGGGCGCAGACGACTATGTCACCAAACCCGTGAACACGAAGGAGCTCGCCGCTCGCATACGAGCAGCATTGCGACGTCTCGTACGCGAAACAACGAGCCGCTCTCCGGACATCACTAGATTCGGCGACGTTGAGTTGCGCAGAGACGCAGGCATCGTCACCAAGGCTGGGTTAGAGGTGGCTCTCACGAAGACGGAACTACGACTCCTCATCGAGTTCGCAGATCATCCAAACAGTGTGCTGAGTCGCGACCAGTTGCTTGAGCGTGTCTGGGGCTATGACTATCTCGGCGACAGTCGTTTGGTGGATGCACACATTCGTCGGCTTCGTGTCAAAATCGAGGACACACCGAATGATCCGAAGTTCATCGTGACGAACCGCGGACTCGGCTACCGCTTTCACCCTGACGCTTGATGAAAAATTCCTCGACTTCCTGCAGGGACGATGTTTCTGGCATGTGCGCCACGCCGTGTAGCACCAGCGGTTTGTAGCGCTTCGTCGCCAGGCGTGGGTCAAGCACGGCGACCACACCATGGTCGGTAGCCGTGCGAATGAGTCGACCAGCGGCTTGCGCGAGCGAGGCTGCTGCGATTGGCACGTCAATCTGCAGGAACGACTCTCTGCCAGCGTGCTCACGTCGCGCATCGAGAAGGGGGTCTTGCAGGGCGGGAAACGGTACTTTGTCGATGATGACCAGACGAAGCGCGTCACCGGGAATGTCAACGCCCTGAAAATAGCCGCGTGTTGCGAACAAGCAGGAAGACTCTTCGCGTCGAAACCGATCCAGCAACATCTTCTTCGGCATGTCATCTTGCGCGTAGAGGGTGATGCCGGCTCCGAGATCGCCACGCAAGGCAGCGACGGCGTCGTTGAGGGCCGCCCAACTGGTGAATAAGACGAGTGCGGACCCGCCAGACATCGAAATCAGTTCCTGAATTCGATGGTGCACCGCATCTGTGCGACCCGACTCGTTCGGTGCAGGCAAGTCGCCTGCCAGATAGAGCAACGATCGCCGCGCATAGTCAAAGGGACTCTTGACCCGAATGATGTCGTCATCGGTCTTGGCGAGTCCAAGCCGCTGAGGAAGTCCTGGTGGGATAGTGGCACTCGTCAGAAAGGCGACGTTCTCTGACCACACCGGTGCCAGCACCCCGCTGACACGCATCGGAGCCGAGGTGAGGCGCGCACTGCCGCGCTGGCTGGTGACGAACGAAACCATGTCGCTGCCTGGGCTGAGTACGTTTTCTATATCGCTTTTCGCGCGGTTCAACGTTGATGTTGCCCGAAGCACCTCGGCGGAGTCGTCGGTCTTTTGGGAAATCTGATTGATGAGCAATTCAATTTGGGCGAGGGCTACGGTTAGCGTCTCGGCGACATCAGCCGCCAAGGCATTTCGGAAGCGGACGCCAATGTGGCGAGAGAGCACTTCCTCGAACTCGATTGCGGTTTTGGCCAGAGCATTGGCCACTTTCTGTGTGGTGAGCGCCTTTCGTGCAGTCTCAGCGACGGTCGACAGCGTGCGTGGTCCGATGACGATTGATGCGGTATCGCTGATGACGTCCTCGAGCTCGTGCACCTCGTCGAAGACCACGACGTCATGCTCGGGAAGGAATTCGCGATGTTGCTGCAGGTCCAGACCGTAGAGCGCAAAGTTCACGACGATGACGTTTGACTCTGCGGCACGAAGTCGGGCGAGCTCGGTGAAACATGTGTCTCCGAAGGCGCATTTGGCGGCTCCGGGACACTCATCGGATGAGAGGCTCACCTTTCGCCATGCGGCATCTCCAACTGAGAAGGGAACATCCGAGAGATCTCCGGTCGACGTTGTCTCCGACCATTCAAGAAGACTCCAGACTTCTTGCTTCACCTGCTTGAGAGATGGTTCAACATCAAGTTGGTCTTGTCCAGTTTCGATTTCAGAAAGTCGTTGCCGACACAGGTAGTTGTTTCGTCCTTTGAGCACAGCCCATTGGAAGGCAAGGTCAGGGTCGTCGCTACACACCTCTTGCAACAACGGCAAGTCGACGCTGGCGAGTTGGTCTTGGAGAGCTTTGGTATATGTGGCAACCACTGCGGTTTGTCCAGCAGCCAAGACGGGAATCAGATATCCGAGGGTTTTGCCAGTGCCGGTTCCGGCTTGGATGACAAGGGTTTCCCTGTTGTCGATCGCAGTAGCAACATGCCGAATCATGTCGGCTTGTCCTTCACGCTGTTCGGCACGCTCGAGTCGTGCGAGCACGAGTTCGAGCAGTGACGCAGCTTTGCGTTCAGCAGAGTTCATGCGTCAACGAGGACGAGCAAGGGCAATGGCCTTGTCAATTTCGGTCGCACCAAAGTCGGGCCACGAACAATCGGTGAAGTAGACCCGCGCCCCTGCCGCTTGCCACAACATGAAATTGGAGATTCGAGTTTCTCCGGACGTGCGAACCAGAACATCGACGGGAGGCAACGACGCGTCATACAGCTCACGTTCGATAGTGCTAGGTGTAACTGGGGAATTGGGACGGCGGGCGCGATCGGCAGCTCTCGCAATCTCGGCGCGGCTGCCGTAGTCGAAGGCGACGGTCAGCACCATGCCTGTGTTGTGTTTTGTGTCTTCAATGGCTTGGGTAATGGATTTCTGCACGTTGCCTGGGGTGCGCGACCCTGGTTCATTGAACGGTCGCCCAATCCAATTCACGCGCACATTGTTGGCATTGAGTTCTTCGATTCGCCCAAAGAGTTTGCGATGCAACCCAAGAATGTGACGAACCTCCGATGGGGGGCGAACCCAGTTTTCTGTGCTGAATCCGAAGACCGTCAGCCAGCCGACCTGTCGACGGGATGCGAGCCTCACGATCTCAGCGAGTGCCTCTTCGCCCGCGGTGTGTCCGGCGGTGCGTGGCAGACCACGCCGCTTAGCCCAACGTCCATTGCCGTCCATGATGCAAGCGAGATGGAGCGCGTCGGGCATGATGCTCATCAGAAACTACTTCCTAGTGCGAGGATGTAACGGTGGCCCCACGGTCGAGTCTGTCCCATGTTCTGTTGTGTGCAGGCAGTGTCCACGAGTGGTCACAAACTGATGCAGCCGCATGGCGAGCACGGCTGTCACTGGTGGCACGGGTTGCCCAGGGTGGCGGCGCGGAGTGGGCAAGCATCGTGCCGTACGGCGCCGGTACACCAGCAGAAGTCGCTCACATCAGAACCATGCTGATCGAGTCGTGTGGTGGTGTGCAGTACGCAGATCGAGTTGTTGTGTTGAGTGACGAGGGCGTCACGGTCATCGTTGACCTGTGTGCTGATGGCCAACGACGAATCGCCGATGCGGTGAACCGGATGACCACCGATGAGGTGACGGAGCAGCGTCTCTCATCGGCACTGAGTGCGCCAGCACCAACTGAGCCAGATCTCGTCATCGTGCTGGGGAATGCAACTGAGATTCCTGGCTCACTCGTCTGGGAGCTCGCCTACGCAGAAATGGTCTTTCTCGATACACCGTGGAATGCGCTTGATGCCGAGCATCTCGAAATGTCCATCGATGACTTCGCGAGACGCGACCGCCGATTCGGTGGAATTGATTCCTGATGCCCGTCTATCGGGATGTTGGTGTGGTGGTGCGAACCCACAAGCTCGGAGAGTCTGACCGCATCGTCACCATCATCACGCAAGACTCAGGCAAGGTTCGGGCCGTGGCCAAGGGCGTACGTAAGACCGGATCGCGGTTTGGTTCAAGGCTTGAACCGATGAGCCATGTGCAGGTGCAGCTATATCGCGGGCGGGAACTCGACATCGTGAATCAAGTGGAGCTTGTCGAAGTTTCAAACAACGTTCGCTCAAGTCTTGAGTGCACGACTGATGGCTTGGCAATGTGTGAAGTGGTCGACCAACTCTCCCATGACCGGGTGCCGAACAAACATCTGTATCGAATGTTGGTCGGCGCACTACGCCAGTTGGAAAAGCAGTACGCACCACTCGTCTTGCCGGCCCTTCAATTGCGGTTGCTCGAGGTAGAGGGGGTAGGTCCGTTGGTCGATTCATGTGTGGTTTGCGGAACCGCTACCGGACTATGCGCGTTTGACATTGCAGCTGGAGGCGTTCAATGTGCAGCCCATAAGCGGGGGCTAACTCTTTCGCCAGCCGCACTTGACATTCTGCGGGCTGTCCTCAATGGACGAGTGGCAGAAGTACTCAACAGGCAAGATGTGCCTGAACTCGTGGTGCGCGAAGTCGTGACAATTGCACGCTCGGCGATGGAACACCATCTTGAGCGTCGGATCCGAGCAACATCGCTGTTCGAAGCACCACAGGCAGGTTGAGTAGCCTCAAACAGATGCCAGCGAAGGATTTGGACCAAATCGTCAATCTTTCCAAGCGGCGCGGGTTTGCGTTTCCGAGTGCCGAAATCTACGGGGGATTCCGATCTTCCTACGACTACGGCCCACTCGGAGCCCTCATGTTGCGCAACGTGAAGGATGCCTGGGTTCGTTCGGTGGTTCAACAGCGCAACGACGTAGTTCTCATCGACGCGGCAATCCTGAATCCGCCACAAACGTTCGAGGCGAGTGGACACCTCGCCAATTTCAGTGACCCACTCGTGGACTGCACAGTTTGCAAGCGTCGTTTTCGCCAAGATCAGCTCGATACGCGTGATTGCCCGCAAAAGATGAAGGGCTGCGCTTTCACCGAGGCCCGAGCGTTCAACCTCATGTTCAAGACGCACGCTGGACCAATTGAGGGTGCAGGAACCGAGGTGTACCTACGTCCAGAAACCGCGCAGGGTATGTTCGTCAACTTTGCCAATGTGCTCGCGACCAGTCGTAAAAAGCCACCGTTTGGCATTGCGCAGGTTGGCAAATCGTTCCGCAATGAAATCACGCCAGGCAATTTCATCTTTCGCACCAGAGAGTTCGAACAGATGGAACTCGAATTCTTTGTGCCCCCTGCCGAAGGTCCGCAATGGTACGACTACTGGAAACGTGAGCGCATGGCGTGGTACGTCGCTCATGGCATTCCGAGTGAGATGCTCCGCCTGCGAGAGCACGAGAAGGACGAGCTGTCTCACTACTCCGCAGGAACGTGCGACATTGAATTCCTGTTCCCCTGGGGTTGGGGAGAGCTGGAGGGCATCGCTCAACGCACTGATTACGACCTCAAGCAACACGCTCAACATTCCGGCCAGAAACTTGATTACTTTGACCAGGCCACCAACGAGCGCTACGTGCCGTTCGTCGTGGAGCCGGCAGCGGGTGTCAACCGCACGATGGCGGCATTTCTGCTGGCGGCGTATGACGAAGACGTGGTCAATGACGAAGCCCGCACGGTGCTGCGCCTGCATCCACGAATTGCGCCCTATCAGATCGCCGTATTGCCCCTGTCGAAGAAGGATTCGCTCACCCCATTAGCCGAGCAGGTGTTTGCCATGCTTTCGGCGCGCTACATGTGCGACTATGACGAGACTCAAGCGATTGGTAGGCGATACAGACGCCAGGATGAAATTGGCACGCCCTGTTGCGTGACGGTGGACTTTGACTCCCTTGACGACAATGCAGTGACGGTGCGCGATCGAGACTCGACCAATCAGGTGCGAGTACCTATCGACGGGCTGCTTGCGCACTTCGCCAATCACCTCGGTTTCTAACCGACGTGAGCTATCTGGAGTCAATCGTCGCATGGCATCGAAAGCGCGCCGCATCTGACTCGCGAGAAATCGCGAGAGTGATCAAACAGCTGCCCAGAGAGCGCCCGTCAGCACAGCGCTCCTTTGCCAATGCGCTCCAGCAGCGCTCCACATTGGCGGTAATCGCGGAGGTCAAACGGCGCTCCCCGTCAAAGGGCTCAATTGACGAATCGCTCGACCCAGCAACACTCGCTCGGGAATATGAGATGGGTGGAGCTGCTTGTCTTTCGGTGCTGACCGACACACCACACTTCGGGGGCAGCAGTGCCGATCTTGTGGCAGCACGTGCTGCGACCTCCTTGCCGATCTTGCGCAAGGACTTCACGGTGAGTGAGTTAGATGTAGTCGATGCCGCGCTTATGGGTGCCAGTGCCGTGCTGCTCATTGCTGCGGCACTCACCGATGAAGAACTGATTCGTTTTCAAGAGTTGGCGGTGTCAATCGAACTGGACTGTGTGGTCGAGGTGCACGACGATGTCGAACTTGACCGCGCGCTCGCAATTGGGGCAAAGATCGTCGGCGTCAATCAACGCGACCTACGAACCTTCACCGTCGATCAAGATCGCGCAGCGCGCATGGGGGAGCGGATTCCAGCGGGAGTAGTTGCGGTAGCGGAGTCGGGGGTTCGAGGGATCTCCGATGCACAACGGCTTGCCGCGGCTGGTTACCAGGCGGTGCTCGTCGGGGAACACCTCGTGAGGAGCGCCGACAGGGTTGCTGCACTTCGCGAATTGCAGGTCGCACTACCGTCGTAGTCACAATGTTCGTCAAGATTTGCGGTATCACGAACGAAGAAGACGCCCTGCTCAGCGTGGCAATGGGCGCGACGGCGCTCGGGTTCGTCTTTGCGCCCTCCAAACGACAAATCACGCCGGGACGAGCCGCTGACATCGCAAAGCGACTACCCCCAGGGGTACTCACTGTCGGCGTCTTTCGTAATCACGATATGAAATCGGTGGCACGGATCATGCGCGAAACGGGTTTGCGTGGAGCGCAATTGCACGGTCGAGAGTCTGCACACGAAGTAGATCAACTCACCGCTGAGCTTGGCTGGGTGATGAAAGCGGTCGTGGCGGGTTCGGACGATGCCAAGAAGTGCGACCGCTACCGCACGGATTTGATTTTGGTTGACTCTGCCGTGCCTGGTTCTGGGGAGTCGTATGACTGGTCACTGATTTCCGAGCTCCCTAAGGGCGTTCGATATGTGGTGTCGGGCGGTTTGACACCAGAGAATGTGGAACAGGCGATCACGATGACGAATCCCTACGGGGTTGACGTGAGTACAGGAGTCGAACGTGATCCAGGTCGCAAGGACGCAACCAAGGTGAGGCGTTTCGTCCAAAATGCTCAGCGTGCATTCGAGGCGCTCGGTTAGCAGCCCTGCTGCGCACTTGTACAGTGAAACGGTGAACGGCGGTCTTGCAGATCCCACACCGGAGGGAAGATTCGGTGAGTTTGGTGGACGATACGTTCCCGAGACGCTCGTTCCTGCCTGCCAAGAATTGGAGCGATCATTTAACGAGGCTTGGGCTGATCCTTCATTTCGAAACGAATTGCAACGCCTACAGCGGGAATATGCGGGACGCCCCTCGATTCTGACCGAGTGTCACAATTTGGGTCGCCAGCTGGGAATCCGACTCATTCTCAAACGGGAAGACCTTAATCACACAGGTTCGCACAAAATCAACAACGTGCTCGGTCAGGCACTACTCGCCAAGCGAATGGGAAAGCGGCGATTCATCGCCGAAACCGGAGCCGGTCAGCACGGCGTTGCGTCGGCGACCGCTTCAGCGCTTCTCGGGCTCACCTGCAAGGTCTATATGGGTGCCGTGGATGTCGAGCGTCAGGCGCTAAACGTGTTTCGAATGCGTCTACTAGGCGCAGAGGTGGAGGCGGCGCAGTCAGGTAGTCAAACGCTGAAGGACGCCGTGAACGAGGCGATGCGTGATTGGGTGGCAAGCGTCGAACACTCCTACTACTGCATCGGGTCCGTGATGGGACCTCACCCATACCCGTACATGGTGCGACAGTTTCAAAGCATCATCGGACAGGAGGCACGGGCACAGATGCATGAACTGACCGGTCGTGATCCCGACGTGGTCACAGCATGTGTGGGCGGGGGATCGAATGCCATCGGCATTTTTAGCGGCTTTATCGACACCAAGGCGCGCCTCGTTGGCGTAGAACCCGCTGGTGGAGCAGCAGTCGGCCGGGGTGTCCCCGGTGTCGTGCACGGGATGAAGAGTTACCTCATGCAAGACGAAGACGGTCAGGTGCAGGAGGCGCATTCGATTTCGGCGGGACTCGACTATCCAGGAGTCGGCCCCGAGCATTCGTATCTGTCCTCGATTGGTCGCGCGGAGTATCCGAATGTGACTGACGACGAAGTGGTAGCGGGATTCCAGCTTTTATCGCGCACCGAAGGCATCATCCCAGCGCTCGAGTGTGCGCATGTTGTTGCGTGGATTGCCAGAGAGGCGCCCTCAATACAAGGCCAGACCGTCCTCATGAATCTGAGCGGTCGTGGCGACAAGGATGTCGCACAGATGATGAAGGTGCTCAGCTCACAGGTTGAAAGCTGACGCACCGACGTGGTCGCATTGGAAGAACAGTTCCGCTCGCTTCGCGCAAGTGGTCGCAAAATTCTCGTTCCTTACGTGACTGGATTCGTACCGGGTTGGACTGATGCGATTCGCGCAGCGGTTGCCAATGGTGCTGATGCAGTGGAGATCGGGCTCCCTTTCTCTGATCCCGTGATGGACGGCCCGATCATTCAACGCGCGTCGACCATCGCACTGCAGCGAGGTGCCACCACACACACGATTTTCGACGAGCTGCGCAGCGTCGACGTCAATGTGCCCTTGGTGGTGATGTGCTACTACAACACGGTGTTTCGAGCGGGCCATGAGCGTTTCGCCGCTATGGCGAGAAATGCGGGTGTGTGCGGCGTCATCGTGCCCGATCTTCCATTGGAGGAGTCAGCGGCTTGGTGTAGAGCAGCAGATCAGGAACATCTTGCAACGGTGATGCTCGCTGCACCAACCGCCCCCACAGAGCGCCTTCCCCTCATTGCTGCTCGCTCGCGCGGTTTTGTTTATGCAGTCGGCCTGCTGGGCGTCACCGGCGAGCGTGCATCACTCGCCGCCAGCGCCACCACGATTGCTCGCCGAGTGAAGGATGTAACGGACCTGCCGGTGCTCGTTGGCGTTGGCGTTTCGGATGCTGCGCAGGCGGTACAAGCCTGCTCAGTTGCCGATGGCGTGATTCAGGGTGCCGCGGTGATGCGCCGACTCCTCGATGAGGGCGTTGACTCTGTTGGCTTGTTCGTCGCCGATGTGCGACGGGCACTTGACGAGTAGTTTTGCCACATGCTCAAACCCGGTGATAAGGCCCCTGCGATCTCCCTCGTGGACCAGCACGGCAAGAAACGCTCCCTCAAGGAATTCGCAAAGCGGAAGGTTCTCGTGTACTTCTATCCGAAGGCCGACACACCAGGCTGCACTCAGCAGTCGTGTCTCTTGAGCGAAATCAAGGGAGAGATTGGCAGGACGGTGATCATCGGAATCAGCCCGGATGCACCAGCCAAGCAATTGAAGTTTGATACCAAGTACAAACTCGGATTCCCACTCCTTGCTGACGAGGAACACGAGATCGCCAAGGCGTACAAGGTGTGGAAGAAGAAGTCGATGTATGGCCGCGAATACATGGGCATCGAGCGATCAGCGTTTCTCATCGATGGCAACGGAAAGATTCTGCAAGCGTGGTACAAGATCTCGCCGAAAGACACTCCCAAGTTCTTGCTTGAAGCACTCGAAGGCTGAAACGGTGAATATCCCTGCACCGTCTGCAGTGCTCCCGCATCGTCCGCCGTTTCTGTTTGTTGATCGCATTGATGAGGTGGTGCCAGGACAGCGCGCAGTTGGGCGTTGGGCGTTGCGCGGTGACGAGTGGTTCTTCTCGGGGCATTTTCCCGGTCGGCCAACACTGCCCGGAGTGCTGATGTGCGAAGCAATTGCCCAAGTCGGCGCCTTCGCGCTCCTCA
>Ga0208482_1000507_pt1 | contig 11949 bp, 9 predicted proteins | sample LakMenEpi26Sep10_FD_150737 | JGI IMG/M metagenome (GOLD analysis project Ga0208482, IMG submission 150737) | Freshwater microbial communities from Lake Mendota, WI - 26SEP2010 deep hole epilimnion (SPAdes) | ecosystem: Environmental > Aquatic > Freshwater > Lake > Epilimnion/Euphotic zone ... | reverse complement strand
CAAAAAAGGCGTTATTAAAAAGGCCCCGCCTGAGAAAGAAACAAAAGCAAAGGCTCCTCCTAAAAAGAAGAAGCCCGATAATAAGTCTACTAAAGGCAGGCTTTGGAAAAAAGATTAGCCTTACTTATCCTGCAATTTGGATAAAGCAAGCGATGCTGCTTTGCGCACATCGCCATCAGGATCTTGAAGCAAATCTCGAAGTTTTGGCAATGCTTGTGCGCTGGAAGTAGAGCCAATTTCAACCAAGGTTCTTATAGCAGTCCAGCGAACAAACCGGTCGGAATCGTCCAGCGCTTTAATAATGTTGCTGGTAAAAGCAGCGCCTTCGGGCCCTAGAAGTTCGAAGGTTTCAAGTGCAGTTCTTCGTACTCTGAAATTAGAATCGGATACTGATTTCGATAATTCTTCGATGATTTCCTTCATGGTTACAGGAAATGCGGGCGCATCTTTGATATCATAGGCAGCAGTTTGGCTCTTCCATGCTTTGCGTGCCATCGCAAGCTCTTCCATTGCACGATGGATTGAAAGGCGAGTTTCCAAATCTGTATCTCTTATCATCAGCAACAAAGCGGGCCTTGTTTTTTCAAGCACAACCGCAAGATCATAAGCTGCTTTTCTATCCATGACGAATGTGGGCAATCCTGGATCGCTGGAGCCTAGAACTGTTTTCCCGAGGGGGTCTGCAATCATCGAAGTAAGAACATAACCACTGATACGGGCATGGTTGGCAGCGCGTTTACGCACTTCGGGTTCGGTATCTTGTAAAGCGGTTTGCACCAAAGGCAGGGTGCTAACACATAAAATTGCCTGGGTTCTTCTACGGGCGTTATTGCCTTGATCTTTAGATTCTTCTGCGGGCCCGCTGGCTTCGACCCAATAGGAAATGCCATCGAGTGCGGCTCTGCGAATACGCATTTCTTTTTCGCTCAGAAGGGCGGAGAACAACTGCAACCCTTGTGCGGTTTCAGGGTTCAACATGCCATAAACCCGAATTCTTGCAACTCGTTCAGCCACGGTTCCTTTAAGAGAATCTTTGGCAAAAACTGCAGCAGCAGCTTTGGAAAAGGGTCGGTAGTTGCCCCCCAGTCGTTCTTCTTTGGCAATGGTAAGAACGAGCTCTAACAGGGATTCTGTTTCCTCGGGTGGCGCAGTGGTAAGGATGGTATCGAGTTTGGTTTGGAATCGTGATACGAGAAGATTTTTGGCCTCGCGGTCAGCTTTTGCGGGGGAACCATCGGAGTGGAATTCGCGCCAATCTGCTAGGCAGGCAGCCCGCCAAATATCTGCGGGATACTGAATTTTAACGCTGGCATCTGCAATAGCTTTATCGCGATATCCTGAGATGTCGTTAGGAAGTTGCAATGCTTTGCTCAAAACTTCGATCGGGTCGCTAGAATCCAAGATCGCTGCATTTACTACCGTGGGCGAAAACTGTAATAGCATCGCGGTGGGCAACCCCACCAAGGCACAACTTATAATCGAATCAAAGACAAAGGGTTTTATTCTCATGGCACAACTTCTCCGGGAAACAATATTGGTCTTAAGAGAAGCCGATACCGCAAACAAAGAAATCGTGAAAGATCAACTTTAAGCAAAGAGGGCAATTTTGGGTAATTTGGGTTATTTCCAGCCCCCTGTAATGGGTAAAACCTGGCCTGTAATGTAAGAAGCTTCTTCAGAGGCCAGAAATAAAATAGCATTTGCGACTTCTTCTGGGTGTCCAAAGCGTTTTAAGGGGATTTGTTTTTTGTATTCTTGCAAAACTTCTTCACGCACACCTGTTAACATCAATGTTTGGATCATTCCGGGGGCAACCGCATTCACGGTGATATTTCGTGATGCTAGTTCTTTGGAAAGCACTTTGGTGAGGGCAATAACGCCTGCCTTGGCAGAGGAATAATTGGCCTGCCCGGGAAACCCAACGATTCCCGATATGGATGCAATGTTAACAATACGGCCTTTTTCTGCGAGGATTTGCGCTGCGTATTTGCAGCAGAAAAATACACCATCGAGATTGGTTCTCATGACGGTATACCAATCTTCGGAGGTCATTTTTCGGATGGTTTTGTCGCGTAAAACTCCTGCGTTATTGATCAGCACATCTAATTTTCCGTGCTTCTTGCCTAGCGTTGCCAGATGTTCTTGCACTTCGAGTTCTTGGCTTACATCAAAACCAGCGAGGTCACATTTTTTACCTTGGGAGTGAAATTCTTCGATAAGTGCGTTGGCATCTGCGAGATTTTGTTCGTTGGGCAGAAAATTGAGCAAACCATGGGCACCAGCATTGACAAATTGTCTTAAAATCTGGGCCCCCATACCCCTGCTAGCCCCTGTTACCAGTACAACTTTGTCTTTAAAATCAAATTGAATCATCTTTCATACCCCTTTTATCAGTCTACTACCTCTATAATGCTGATATGATAATCTTAACTAGCAATGTTTGCTGGCGCATTTAAGCTTTTATTAAGAGTTATTGTATGACTGCCCAATCTTCAATTTTAAAAAAGACGAGCTTAACTTTCTGCCTTTGTATTCTCATTTTGGGTTGTGGCATCGCAGAATACGAAGAGCAAGCCAATCAAACCATAGATTTTGTTGCAGAGGCAGATGAAGCAGATAAATTGTTGGGCTATCCTGTTGAAATCCCTGCTCCCAAGGATGGAAATGGAACTGTAGTTTCCAAACCTACCTTCCTGCGCCTGCCCAGGGAAAATTACTCGCGCCCTTATCCAGATTTTGTTAGGGGCAAGGGGATGTTACTGGTTAAATATGGCAAGCAAAAAGGGAGCACGGTGATTCCGCGTGACGTATTTCTCGCTTATTCTGATGAAACTGAGGGGGGCGTTTTTAAGGATGGAGTGCTTGAGCACTTCGAAGCCAAGACCGAAAAGAAAAAGTTACCTAGTTTAAAACTTAAGGATGATGTGAAATCGGATCAATATTACTTCACGAATTCTTCTTCAGAAACTATTCATCTTTTCTTGGCCTTTGAGGAAAAGGTTGCTGTAATATTTAAATATGATCTTGATAAGCAGCAAGGCAAGAAACAGGAAATGGTTTCTGAGAGATCCATGCGAACGTTTCGTTTGAATGATAACGCTGTTAAAGCAAAGAACCAGTGGGATTTAAAACAACAGTACGAGGGTGGAGATAAAAAACCTTGAACCTGAGCTTTGTTAAGGATGATACTACTTTGGTTGACACCCCCTTATCAAGATCATGCGATGGCCAAAACAGGCCCGTATTTCTGGCGCATTTAAGCGATATTCATGTCACTGCAAGCAGTGCATGGACAAAAAGTGATCTATTCAGTAAGCGATTTACAGGCTGGATTAACCTTAAGATTTTTGGCAGGGGATTTCGCTTTCGTAACACCAACGAAATTCTCAATGCCTTGATGAAAGATATCAAGTCTCAGAATTTAGACAGTATTGTATTTTCGGGCGACGCCACGGCTTTAGGTTTTGAAGAAGAGATGGCAAAAGCTGCAGAACTTCTCGGCCTGAATGGCCCTGATGCGCATCCTGGGCTTGCTGTGCCCGGTAATCATGATTACCAAACCGCTTCCTGTGCAGCTCAAAATCATTTTGAAAACCATTTCTCCTCTTGGCAAAAAGGCGAGCGCATAGGCGATCATATTTACCCCTTTGCCCAAAAAATTGGCAATATCTGGGTTGTTGCGGTGAATTCTTCGACGCCCAATCGTCTGCCTTGGGATGCCCGGGGTTGTGTGGGTAGTGATCAGTTGCAGCGCTTAAAAATGTTGTTCGATCAGCTGGATGATAGCCGTAGAATTCTTGTCACACATTACCCAGTCAAAATTGCAAGTGGCCAGAAAGAACGAAAAATTCGCGCTCTTCGTGATCTTGATTCACTTCTTAACGTTGCTGCAAAGGGTAAGGTTTCACTTTGGCTTCATGGCCATCGACATGACCAGTTCTATCACCCCACAAGTTCGGATGTTCCATTCCCGGTTTTATGTGCTGGTAGTGCCACACAAAATGGAAAATGGTCTTACTCCCGCTACTCTATCTTGAATGGCAAACTCGGGGTTGAATGTCGATCTTTTAATCCTGGAACTGGCCTTTTTCATAAAGCTGAAAGCTTTGATCTCGATCTCCCCTATACTTATTAGACTTGCTAGCTCTAAATTTGTTATTTTAAATATTTTGATTATTTATTGCACTGAAAGCTTCCAAGTTGGGGCAAGTGGCGTTATTATTTAATGGAAGAACTTTGCTTGCAATATTATTTTAACTCGGGTGATTTTACTTGGAACCTAATATGAACTATCCTGTTGAAATGGGCGGCGGCGTAACCCCAAGTAACATTGAATCACCACCCGTAGTTGCACCCCAAAACGAACTTTCAGAAATCCTTAAGCAGATTCTTGATATTCAAAAAGAAATGTTGAACCATCAGCGTGCTGCATTAGCTGCCCATGATCACGCAGCCCGTTGGAAATCTTTCATTTCTCGCTGGCCTGATGATTTCCCCGGCCTTCCAGATATGAGCAAAAATGCTTTGCCTCATTTGGAAAAAGCATATGGAAAAATGATTTACGATATTGTCGAGCGGATTTCTGATGATTCCGATTGCATCGACAACGAATTCGGCCTGCAAGAGTTTCTTGATCGGTACGGAATGCGGCTTGCCCAGATAGGTACCTTGCTTAATTTGGTTGCCCCCCTTGCAGACCTCGGCAACAATCCTGAATCGTAATCACTTATGCTTAATCAAGAAATTACCCCGGGCTTTATCACCGTGGAATTTCTTGGCATTCCAAAACTAAAAGCGGGTGTGCCTTTTTGCAAAGCACCCGTTGGCTCTTTATCTTCGATCATAAATAATTTAAAGAGTCGGTTCCCAAAGCTTTCCGAGGAATTCTTGCCCTCGCCTTCAGGAAAAAGCCATGTGCTTTATTCCCTTAATGGGGACTATTTTTTAAATGATCCCGATACGATTCTTTTGGAAGGGCAGCAACTTTTAATTATTTCGGCTGATGCAGGCGGGTAGATTTTATCACTTCGAGCTTTTAAACTTTTGCAATACAGCTTCAAGCGATTTGGGATTTGGATTATAGCCTTTGGGGCTTTCGTAACCCGATGGGTAGGCAAGGTTTTCCCATAGGTTTTGCAAGATTGCTTGTTCAGGCTTTTTGGAACTGAGCATGGAAAGCGCCAAGGTTATCTGTGTGGATTCATTCCAAGTGGCAGTTTCCAGATTATGCTTGGAAAGCTGATCGAGTAAAAGAGTACGCCATTCTTTTGGAGGATTAACACCTTTGGTAACCAGCTCTTTTTGAATGTTGGCAAGTTGAATTGCCAGCGTATTCGCTGCTGACTTGGCTTGTTTGGGGCTAGTTTTAAAAGTGTTTTTAGCTTTCACAAAATCAGAGTAAAGGCTTGTAATTTGCTTGTCTTGGCCAGAAATCAACAAGGCTTCTGAAAGCAAAACCCCGGTCCAAGAGTCGTAGGGAAGTGAGCCTGCTTTTCTGCCTTCGTAATAATTCTTATTGTTACGCCAGCTCGGTTGTTGAAAATCAGCATGGCATGAAAGGCAGGACGATTCTGCGAATTCAGGCCATACGCCCTGATTATTAAGTGCAAGCTCTGCGCGATGCGAAGACAGCTCAATGCTTGAGGATAAGCTTGCTAATTGCCCGGTTATCCATATTTCTAGATCGCGATTGGTATTGGAGTCGTATTTTTTTTGGTTCCAATGTGGCGGCATATTTACTTGGTAGGACAATGCTTCGAAGGTAAGCCTTGGGTGTCCTGCAGCCATGATATCATGGTTGGCATCGCGGGCGGGTATTCCTGTTTGAGGGTTGGCGGGTGCTCCCACATGGCAACCCATGCATACTTGTGCTTGCAACATGGCATTTCCCAAATAGTTCATGCCTTCGTTATCATAAAGGGCCTTTTTAGCGGCGGAGGGCGTGTTTTTCCAAGCTTCGGTGGTATGAATTCCTAGCCATTTTGATGAAGCGGAGCCATGACATGATTCGCAACCAACCCCTAGGTCTAATGGATAATCTAATTTTGATTGTTCCTGAGCAATTTGCGGGGTTGTATGGCAAGCCAAGCAGCGAAGGTCTTTGTGGGCTGCTGGGATTCCCAGATTTTTAGCCATGGTTTTAGCCCGGTCTGAAAGCAGTGATTCGTAGGCTTTTGCGTGTTTATCATGGGCAATCCAGGTTGAAAATTCATTTTGCTGAACTATTTGGCCTAAAACGGGTTCGGAGCCACCATGGCAGCCGCGGCCAGAACAAGAAGAAGATGTGGCTATTGGGGGGTGTTTAGCTTCTGAGCTAGATGGTTTAATTGAAGCAGTTTTTGCAGGAAGGGGTTTTCCTTCCTGAGAGAATAAGTCTTGGCTTGTTAAAAAGAACGAAATTGCCCAAAACAGCATGCAAAAACTGAGCGCTTTAATCAAATTTAGGGGCCTACAATTTAAAGGGTTCATAAACGGTATTTCTTTTAATAATTCTCGCTGAAAACATTATCTTACAGTATCAACAGTTATTCTATTTTTAGTCAATTTTATGATAGGGTGGTAGAAAATATTCGATATATTAAGGTTAATTCTTGCTGTCTGAATTTTATTGAGTGAAGGAATAAAAATCAGTGTTAATTCGCAAATCAAACTTTGCAGAACATTACCCTTGGGTTCTTGCTTCCTCGGTTGTGTTTGCCTTGGCGGTAGTCTGGTTTATTTTTGCCTCGGTAGGCCATGCAGAATGGCCTAGTGGTAGCAGTTTACCTGGGTTTACTTTCGGAGTCATAGGTGGTCTGATTTGTTTATTCGAATTTCTAATCTGGCCTCGAAAAAAGTTAAGATCGTGGCGTATAGGAAAAGTATCAACTTGGATGCGTGCCCATATTTGGCTCGGAATACTTGCAGTTCCACTTTTGGTTCTCCATACAGGCTTTCGTTGGGGCGGCCCTTTAAGTACCACCCTGATGACTTTGTTTTTGTTGGTGATTGCGAGTGGAGTCTGGGGTTTGATATTGCAGCAGTTTTTGCCTGAAAAGATGTTGAAAGAAGTTCCTGCTGAAACCATTTTTTCCCAAATTGATTATGTTTCAGATTTGATGGCTGGTGAAGCGTCTCAATTGGTTCGATCTGTTTGCAACATCACTTCAGATTCTGATGATGCAGAAAAGTTTTCAGACGGTTCCCATATTGTGGTGGGTGCGGTTCGTAATACAGGCGCAATCCAAGGCCGTGTGGTAGTGACTTCCAGCTTGCAGGAAAGCGTGCCCGATAGTAAGCCGTTGTATGACTTTTTCAACGAGCATATTTATGCGTTTTTGAAGAATGGCGAGATGGCCAAGTCGCCTTTGCAAAATCCTCCCCGGGCTCATTCGATGTTTAATTCCTTGCGGACAAAGTTGCCTCCCCGCGCCCATGAAGTGGTTACAGTTTTGGAAGATCTTTGCAATCAACGCAGGCAAATTATTACTCAGGCGAAAATTCAGTTCTGGCTTCATAGTTGGTTGTGGGTGCATTTGCCCCTTTCTGTTGCTTTGATTGTGTTGATGTTTGTTCATGTTTTTGTGGCTATGAAGTACTGGTAAATCGAGAGGGATCCATGGCTTTCCAAGAAAGCGGAAAACAGCGCGCGACAAGAATCCAGCTCGACTATTACAAAAAGTCGACTTATCTGGATCGTACTAAGTCAAAACTAGTTTTAATCTGCTTGTTGGCGGCGGTAGGCTGGATGGCGTTGGTGTTTGCTCAGGGCGAAAAAGGACAGGCTGCATTTTCCAGAGGCCAAGTGACTAAGTTTCACGCTGCCTGGAATAATAATTGCACCGTTTGCCATTCCGATTTTGAACCCATCAGCAAAAATAGTTTCAGCATGAAATGGCTTGGCCACCAAGCAGGTAAAAATCTTTCAGGCGATGCACGCTGCGAAAGTTGCCATGTTGCACCAGTGCATCATGCCAATCAAAAGCTTGAATCAACTCCTAGTTGTGGGGGTTGCCATCGGGAACATCGTGGCTTAGATGCGAGCATTGTAAGATTGCCCGATTCTGATTGCATTTCGTGTCATAAGAATATGCAGGCTCATCTTGCAACTGGCGCTGCACCGAAATACGCTCCTAAGATAACCTCGTTTGCAACGGCCTCGCAGGGACATCCTGATTTTAAATTGTTAGCAGAGAAAATGACCGATCCAGGCACCGTTAAATTCAACCACAAGTTGCATCTGACGCCTGGTGTATCCCGTGACCCTAAGGGCAAGCCTTGGACTTACTCGGATATTCCAGAGCTTGAACGAGAGAGATTCGGATATCAGAAGGGGATGGATTTAAAGGCTTCTATCGCTCTTGATTGCAAGGCTTGCCATAACCTTGAGTCCGCAGATGCCAAGCCTTCTCCTAATACATTTGCCAACATGCCTAAATCGGTTCATGCGGAAAGATCCAAGGGCGGGGTATATCAGCCGATTGTTTACGATGTGCATTGCAAAGCTTGCCATCCGCTTTCTTTTGATGATTCGAACAAAAACGAATCCGTACCCCATCGATATCAACCTGAAGAAATACGCACTTACCTCGAAGGTTTTTACTCGAAACAATTGGTGCTGAAAACCAAAGAGTTTTCGAAACCAAGAGAGGTTTTGCCTGTACCCGTTCCAGGAAAGAACCCTTTGACGCCCATGGTTGAATCAGTGAAAAAGCAAGTTGATGCCAAGGTTTCTGTAGCAATGAACAATTTGTTTTTGGGCAAGAAAACCTGTGGCGAATGTCATTATGAAAAAGGTGATACGAAGAGTACGAACCCAGGTTTTGCCCAAATTCCCAAGCTGATTCAAACGGGCCTAGACCAAGATAGCAAGGCTTTCCAATGGTTTAAAGATTCGAGAGCAGGCGATCCTTCTAAGATTGTTTGGCCTTCCATCCCTTCGCTTTGGATGCCTCATGCCAAGTTCGATCACTCTGCCCATAGGTTCATGGATTGCGCTTCATGCCATGGTGCTGCCAATGATTCAATTACTAAAAATGATATTTTACTTCCCGGAATAGATAACTGTAGAAGTTGCCATGCACCTGCCAAATTTGTTGCAGGGGTGGCGCAAGCCGGGGTTAATCATGATTGTGTGGAATGCCATAACTATCATCATGGGGAACAACCATATCAGGGCGTTGGAGCTGCTGCTTGGGATCCGAAAATACTTCGGACCATCGAGCAGATGCAAAAACCAATTCCTTAATGGGATGCATTAAGCACACTGTAATTGTGACAGGCTTTGGGAGAAAGATATGTTAGTTCAGGCATTAAAAGAAATTCAGGATAGATGTGGTTATTTGCCCTACAACGAAATGCATTCGCTTTCCAAGCGCACGGGTGTACCCTTGCATCGTATTCATGAAGTAGCAAGTTTTTATCCGTTGTACAGGTTGGAACCGCCCAAAGGCGCAAGCATTAAAGTATGCAGGGATATGGCGTGCCATATTCATGGTGCACCAGAAATCACCCAGGGACTCGAGAATCTTTCCAGAGAACTTGGGCCCGGGAAAATCGAAGTCTGTGGTGTTTCTTGCTTGGGACAATGCGATGCAACCGTAGCTGCGTTGATCAACGATCATCATGTTTATCGTGGTATGGATCTTAAGAGTTTATCCGAGTTGGCAAGAAAAGCTGCTGCGAATGAAGAGCTTCCCCACCAACATTTGGATAATTCTACCCTTCCTTTTCAAATTAATCCCTATCAGAGTAGCGAGCCTTATGAGGCTGTCAAACAGTTTGTTAATGGGGGCATGGATCATGCAGACTTGCTGAAAAAGATGGAAGTTTCGGTGCTTCGCGGCATGGGCGGTGCGGGGTTCCCCACCTTTCGCAAATGGTCTGCTGTAAAGGGCGCTCCCGGGAATGTAAAATATATTGTTTGCAATGCGGATGAAAGCGAACCAGGTACTTTCAAAGATCGCGAACTCATGCGCAGGGCACCTTATCTTGTTATCGAGGGCATGGTTTTAGCAGCGCTTGTTACTGGCGCTGAAAAGGGTTACCTCTACATTCGCCATGAATACATCGATGAAGTCAAAGTACTCAAAGAGGCTTTAATCACTGCAGCAGGTTTAGGTGTGATAGGTAAAAATGTATTGGGTACTGGCAAAAAGTTTATGCTCGAGCTTTTCATCAGCCCTGGTGGGTATGTGCAGGGTGAGGAAAGTGCGCTTTTAGAAGCCATCGAAGACAAGCGTGGCGAACCTAGGAACAAGCCGCCTTTCCCTGTTTTTGAGGGGTTGTTTGGTAAACCTACTGTCATCAATAATGTTGAAACACTTTCTTGGATTCCTGGAATAGCACTTAATGGCGGAGAATGGTATCGCGATAAGGGCATCCGTGGTGCGACTGGAATGCGCATTGTTTCGATCAGTGGCGATGTACAAAAGCCTGGCGTTTACGAAGTGCCTTTTGGCCAGACGGTTAAAGAATTGATTTTTGAGACAGCCGGTGGAATGTTGCAGGGGCACACGCTTAAAGCTATTGCAACCTCAGGGCCTTCGGGTGGATTTTTACCTGCGAAGGTACCTGTCGAAAAGTTGCCTGCTAAATTCGTTCAAGATAAAGTTCCTGCGGGAGCCAAGCTTTACGATATCCTTGATCTGCCTTTAGATCTTAACACGGTTGGGCAGATGGGCGGCATGTTGGGTGCTGCTTTTATCGTCTATGATGATCGCAGAGATATGCTCGACAATGCATTGAACTGTGTTTCTTTTTATCGGAATGAATCGTGTGGGAAATGTGTTCCTTGTAGAACCGGTTCACAAAAGCTCGTGGATATCATCACGAATTTGATGCAAGGTAAGTCTGGCCGTAAAGAGCTTGGGCTTATTAATGAACTTGGTGAGACGATGGGGATAACCTCGATTTGTGGGTTGGGGCAGGTGGCATCCAATCCCATCACCAGCCTGTTGAAGTTCTTCCCTGAAGAAGTTGAAAACTATTTGAAACAAGTTTGATTTTAAAGATAGGGGCCTTTGCGGCCTTGGAGGTTGGCGATGAATGTAGCTGAAGAATTATTTCCTATGGTGGTTGATGGCAGGGTTGTTGAACTCGATCGTATTGCCTCGGATTTATTAAAGGCGCCTCCCATCAAAATAACAATTGATGGCAAAGAGGTGGAGATCGCCCGTGCTACGCTTTCTAAGAATTCGGTTACCGGTGAGTTGAAACCCAAGTTGACCACCATTTTGGATGCTGCACAGAAGGCGGGAGTTTTCATCCCCATTCTTTGTCATCGCGAACATATGGAACCCGTTGCAGTATGCAGGTTTTGCGCCGTTGATATTGGTGCTCGTACCCTTGTTGCTGCCTGCCATCGTCCCGTTGAAGAGGGCATGAAAGTTTCCACAGGCGCCACCAGCGACAAAGTTAAAAACTCCGTTAAGATTCTTACCGAACTTCTCTTGGTTGATAATGAAGTTCCTCGTGTGGTAAACCGGGAGTATGGCGACAATGAGCTTCGCACCATTGCCAGAAAACTTGGCATGGATCCGCATGCTTCCCGCTTTCCTAAAAACCCTCACGATCGTGGCACCGATGATAGTTCGATGATTATTTCGGTTGATCATAATGCGTGTATTCTTTGCGATCGCTGTGTAAGAGCATGCAATGAAGTTCGCCATAATGAAGTGCTTGGCAGAATGAACAAAGGTTTCAAGGCTAGAATTTCATTTGATCTTAATGATCCAATGGGGAATTCTTCTTGCGTATCGTGTGGCGAATGCATGGCTTCCTGCCCCACGGGTGCGCTTACGAATAAGAAGCTTGTAGGTTCTAATCTTGCTGCGGAACCCGGGGCGTTGCCCGTTTCGTTGGACGATCTATTCACCCATGAACTTTTTCAAGGCATCAGCAAACCCTTCATGGAGTGGAACCAAGGCTCGGTTATACGAAGGAAATTCAAGCAGGGTGAAATCGTTTGTA
>Ga0208482_1000502_pt1 | contig 12007 bp, 8 predicted proteins | sample LakMenEpi26Sep10_FD_150737 | JGI IMG/M metagenome (GOLD analysis project Ga0208482, IMG submission 150737) | Freshwater microbial communities from Lake Mendota, WI - 26SEP2010 deep hole epilimnion (SPAdes) | ecosystem: Environmental > Aquatic > Freshwater > Lake > Epilimnion/Euphotic zone ... | reverse complement strand
TGCTGCACTTGCAGGCGCACTCGTACAAGAAGTTGCTGAAGTACTTGCGGGTCTGGCTTATGTCAATGCTCTTGTGCCAGGTCACCCAGCAATTTTTGGAACTTGGTCGTTCGTTTCTGACTTGCGCTCAGGCGCAATGTCAGGTGGCAGCCCAGAGCAAGCAATTCTTTCGGCAGCAAGTGCGCAAATGGCACACTTCTACGATCTCACTGGTGGCACCTCGTCGGGCATTAGCGATTCGAAAATTCCAGATGCACAGGCTGGCGCCGAGAAAGGTTACAACCACGCTCTCGTTGGTAACGCCGGCATGAACTTGATTTACGAATCGGCTGGCATGCACGGCAGTCTCCTTGGTTTCTCACTTGAAGGTGTTGTGCTCGACAACGACATTGTCGGCGCCGTGCAACGCACAATTAAAGGCATCGAAGTCACAGACGAGTCATTGTCGGTCGACACAATTCGCGCTGCGGTTATTGACGGCCCTGGTCACTACTTGGGCGCCAAGCAAACCCTCGACATCATGCAAACCGAGTACATCTACCCTGCGGTTGGCGATCGTTTGAGTCCGAAAGAATGGAATGAAGTCGGTCGACCACAAATCATTGATGTGGCGATCGCGAAGGTGAAAAACATTCTCGACAATCACTACCCGAGCCATATTCCAGAAGATGTCGATGCGAGAATTCGCGAATATCTACCGATTGCTCTGCCTCGTGAAAAAATGATTCACCCTGCTTTGCGCGGTGAAACTGCCAGCGTTTAACTAAAACTTTTAACTAGAAGTTTTTGGCGCCCTTGGTAGGAGTCGAACCTACGACCAACGGATTAGAAGTCCGGTGCTCTATCCACTGAGCTACAAGGGCAAGACCCTCAGGCTATCTAATTTGTAATTCTGTGTTTGTGAGTATAAATGTTTGCCGTACCGTCACGTACGAAACCGACAAGAGTGATGCCGAGGTCTTCGGCTGTTTCAACTGCCAAATTTGATGGCGCACCAACGGCGGCGATAAATGCAATCCCCGCCATCGCTGCTTTTTGAATAATCTCAAAAGACAAACGACCACTCACAACTAATGCGTGATTTGATATCGGCAACTTACTGTCGAGAACGGCTTTGCCAATCACTTTGTCGACTGCATTGTGTCGGCCAATATCTTCGCGCACACAATATGCACCGCCAGATGCGTCGACTAACCCTGCTGCATGCAACCCGCCTGTGCGATCAAAGGTTGGTTGCGCTTTGCGAATTATGTCGGGCAATGATGTCAGCATTGCTGGGGTCATCACAGGCCCGGTCGTCAACTCGATGTGACTTGTGGTCTGCGCAAGTTGTTCGATCGAAGTTGTGCCGCAGATTCCGCAACTTGCCGATGTCACCATTCCACGACGAGACAACGCCTCATCAAAAGGTACCGAAAGACCAACTGTGACGACATTGAATTGCTGTTCGGCCGAATCTGGCAGTTGGCAATATCGCACATTACGAACATCATCAGCACGTTTGATCATTCCTTCAGTGAATAAAAACCCAACAGCCAATTCGAAATCGTGACCCGGCGTGCGCATCGTTACTGCGACGGGTTGAGCCTCTTGTTGCGGAGACTCTGCACGAATCTCAAGAGGCTCTTCAGTAACCAAAACGTCGGGCTTGCTGGCTTGCGAGCCGTCTTTTCGTACAGCCGTGACGGTCCAGTTGGCAACCTTGCGTCGAACCGCAGCCGCAATGTTTGCCATGCACAAACCCTACCAAGCCCTATCAAACAAGGGTTTTAGCGCCTTACAAAGTTCAGGTCGCCTGCCTTAAGTGTGTTTACATATTCATTGGGGATTCTTCAATGCCACGACGTTGTGGCCAGAGTCTCTGCAATAACTACCGGAGGACACAAATGGAAAAGCTTGTTACAGGCAATGACCAATTGGTGTACAACGCGTTTTCTTTCGCCGTAGCAGCGATGGCAATCTCGTTTGTTTACTATTTGGTGTCACGAAGTCGAGTTTCGCCTGCTTATCGCAGCGCGGTAACAATGTCAGCAATGATTTGCGGTATTGCCGCTTATCACTACTGGAGAATGTTCAGCAATTTTGCCGATGGCGCACCTTGGAACGAAGGTTACCGCTATGCAGACTGGCTGCTCACAGTGCCGCTACTTGTCGCAGAACTCGTAGTCGTCTCGGGCGTCGCCAAAGAAAAAGCAAGTGGCTTGACAACAAAGCTTGCAGTCGCAGCTCTGTTGATGATCGCAACTGGCTACCCAGGCGAAACAGCCGCCGCAGGCAGCGATGCCAGCATGATCTGGTTCATTGTTTCGATGGTCTTCTTTGTCTACATTCTCTGGAACTTGTTCGCAGGAGAAGTTGGCAAAGCCCTCAAGGGTCAGTCTGGTGAAATCGGCAAGAAGCTCAACAACCTTCGTTATGTGTTGTTGGTGACTTGGTCGGTTTATCCAATTGCTTACCTCTTGGGTGATAGCGAGAGTTTCTTGGCCAAGGCACTTGACCTCTCAGCTGGCGACTCGTCAACTCTTATCCAAGTCGGTTACACAATTGCCGACGTATTGGCTAAGCCAGGTTATGGTCTTTTGATCTTGGGCATCGCAATCGCCCGCTCAAAGGCCGAAGGTTATCGCGAAGCTTAAATCGCGAAGTATTTCGAAAGAGCCCTGGCTTCGGCCAGGGCTCTTTTATTTTGAGCACTAATCTCGTGATGCGATGTTGAAGACAAAACACCTGCCCGGTCTCGCAGTTGCCGCGCTGATTGCCTCAGTCGCGTTCGTTGTCGAATACGTTGTCAAAAACAACACGCCAGTCATCATTTCGCCATTGGTAATTGCAGTGGTGCTCGGAGCCCTGGTCTCTAATTTTGGTTTGTTACCCGAAAAATGCCGTGTGGGCCTCAGCTTTGCGGCGCGAAACTTGCTGCGGCTCGGCATTGTCTTGCTTGGTCTACAACTTTCATTCTCTCAAGTGCGCGAACTTGGCGCACCCGGATTGGCATTAGTGGTCGTCGTTGTCGCAGTCACGTTTGTCGGCACACAATGGCTGGGCAAAAAGATGGGCTTGTCGTCTGGCTTGAGCCTGCTCGTCGCAACTGGTTTTTCAATCTGTGGCGCTTCAGCAATTGCAGCGATGCGACCTGTTAGCGACGCCGACGATGACGACATGGCTTACGCAATCGCTCTCGTAACAATCTGTGGCACTCTTGCGATTTTTCTTTTGCCAGCAATCGGTGAAGTGATTGGCTTTAGTGGCGCAGAGTTCGGCTCATGGGTTGGCGCCAGCGTTCACGATGTTGCCCAAACTGTTGCAACTGCCGCCTCAGGCAACGATGATGCTCAAAACGCTGCGATCGTCGTCAAACTAACTCGAGTCATGCTTCTTGCGCCACTGGTTGCCGCTGTTAGTTTCACTCGCCGCCAACAATTAAACCGCACAAATGTCGGTGACGCGAAAACCCAGAAAGCAAAACTTCCGCCGATTGTTCCTCTTTTCATTATCGGCTTCATCGCTGCGATATCGGTCAACTCGTCTTTTAACTTGCCAAGCGAGTTTCTCTCCAACGTCAAGTGGGTTGAAAAGTCGTTGCTTGCGTGCGCTCTTGTTGGTCTTGGCGCAGGTGTCGACGCGAAAAAACTTCGTCGTGTCGGCACTCGCCCGCTTGCACTCGGCTTAATCTCTTGGATACTTATCGCCGCGCTCTCAGCTATCGGCGTGGGGATTCTTAATATTTCTTAACAATCAATAAATTCGAGCCGACCCGATTTAACATCGTAAATTGCCCCGCCGACCTTCAAAGTTTTGGGCAAAATCTCATAGCTACGAATACTGGCGACATCAGCTGCAAGTGCCGCACGTTGATCTGTCACCATTTTGAACTGAACCCCTCGAGTGTCAATGCCGTGCTTAGTTTCAATGCTGCGATGAATTGACTCTTCGTCTCCGCTCGCCATTCGGCAATCGGTATGCGGCATCACCAAGACCCTCTCAACCCCAAGAAGATAAGTCGCCAACACCAAAGTGCGAAGCATGTCGTCAGTAACTCGTGCGCCCGCGTTTCGCAGAATCTTGGCATCGCCTGATTTCATGCCAACTACAGCCAACGGGTTTATCCGCGAGTCCATACAGGTCACGATTGCCAAACCCCGACGCGCTGTGCCCGTTAAGTGCTCGTCTTGAAAACTCGTGACGAACTGCGAATTTGAACTGACAACGTCGGCAAAATCTTCATTCGAAGAGTTATTCATAACCACCGAGACTACACGCCGAGACAAACTGCGCGTACTAGATTTTGAAGGTGCTAAAAAACCAAAGAGTAATCGGTACAGCACTCGTCATGATGTCGAGTCTTGGTTTTTCAATCGGCCCAACTCTGGCAAAGTATGCATACGACGCGGGCACAAACGCACTTGGCGTTATGACAATTCGATTTACGATTGCAAGCGTTTTCATGCTGGTGGCTCGGCAAATATTGATGCGCCAAGCACCGCTACCTTCGTTTAGTTTGCTTCTTGAAATGTTCGCTGTTGGTGCGCTTGGCATCACTACTGTCTCGTTTACCTACTTCTTGGCAATCGAAGATATTGACACCGGCTTGGCAATCGTTATTTGGTATTGCAATCCGCTTGTTGTGGTTTTCATCTCATGGATTATTTACAAAAAGCGACCGTCACGCAATATCGTCGTCTCACTCTTCTTTTCGATCACAGGTATCGCAATAACGACGGGGCAAGTCAAGAGTGGTTCGAGTGGCGCAATCACCTTAATTTTTGTTTCTGCGTTTCTTTTTGCCTTCTATCTTCTCGGTCTGTCACACACGCTCAAAAAGACCGACCTGCTAACGGGTGTCACGTTCATCAACATCGGCGCATCGCTTGGCTATTGGTTAATTTGTGCAATTTTGCCGTTTGATTTAACGGTTGAATTTCCGTCAAATACCAAAAGCTGGTTATACATAGGCGCCTTCGCATTGTTCGGCACGGTGGTGCCTTTCATGTTTTCATTTGCCGGCATGAAGCGCGTTGGCCCCAGCATGCTGTCAGTAATCACCACGATCGAGCCAGTATTGGCCATCATGATGGGCATTATTTTTCTCAGTGAGCCACTCACGACGCCACGAGTTATCGGTGCGATCTTCGTGATTGGTGCGTTGATTGCGCTAACGATGCTCGAGAGCCGCGACGAAGCAGCCCTCGAGAGTCGCTAACTAAATTTAATTGTTTAGTGCCGCTTTTTGCTCCGTCGTTAGGGCATTAATAAATGCTGGCTTCAGTGCTCTTTCTTGAGCCGGTGTTAATGCGGCCAATTTTTCGACGCTGAAACCTGCTGCGGCTTTCGGCTTCAGCCCTGCCACCTGCTTGGGTTTCAATGTCGCAATCGCCTCTGCTGGTAGCGCCGCGACTTGATCTGCTTTCAAACCTGCGATAGCAGTTGGTGGCAACGCGCTGACTTGGCTCGGGCTCATCGTCGCCATGGTCTCTGGCGGCAAAGCGCCAACTTGACTCGGCTTCATCGCGGTGAATGCTGCTGGTGGTACAGCACCAAACTGCTCTGAGTTGAGCGACACAAGAGCAGAACTTGGCATCAACGCAAGTTGTTGAGGTTTAATTGTCGACAGAACTTCTGGCAGCAAAGCACCTACTTGACTCGGCTTGATGCCGCTAAACGCTGTTGGTGGCATTGCTTTGAACTGCGCAGGGTTCAACGACGAGAAAACCTGAGGCGATAGTTTCGCTGCATCAGTTGGCTTGAAGTTTGCGAAAGCAGTTGCCGGCACTTTGTCGACATTCCATCCAGTCAGTGCACCTGCAAGCGCCGCCGAGTTTGCGATGTTTGTCGGTGCTGAATTTGCAGCTGGGTTCAAAGCCTGCTTTGGCAAAGCATTGCGTTGTTCAGGACTCATCGCTGCAATTACATCTGCGGTCAACGCCTTAAATTGACTCGGTGAAATTACTGCCAGCGCACCTAACGGCATCGCTTCCATTTGTACCGGAGTAAAAACTTTCATCGCGTTCGGTGGAATCACTTTGAATTGATTCTGCTGCATTCCAGAGATTGCATCTGGTGGCAGTGCTGCAAACTGCGCTGGTTTGAAGCCAATCATCGCCTGCGGCGGTAGTGCCGCAAACTGGTCTTCTTGCATCCCCGAAATCGCAGTCGGAGGCAGAACCTTAAATTGATCGAGTTTCATACCCGACATCGCAGCAGGTGGTAACGCCGCCAGCTGATCAGCCTTGAATCCCGTCATCGCCAGCGGTGGCAACGCCGCCATTCGTGTCGGGTCGAAGCCGGTCATTGCGCTCGGCGAAAGTTGTGCCAACTGATCTGGTTTGAATCCTTGCATCGCTTCGGGCGGCAATGCACGCAACTGAGCAGGGTTCATGCCAGCCATCGCTGCCGGGTTCAAATTGTTGATTTGATTTCGATCAAAGCCAGCCATTGCCATCGGTGGCAATGCCCCAAATTGAGATGGCTGAAAATTTTGCAACGCACCAGCACCCAACAGCCGTGCATCATCAGGTCTGAAGCCAACAAAATTATCTGGTCGCAAATTTGCCATGTCTGCGCCGATTAGCGCATTCGGATTTTGAATTAGTCCACCTGGTCCAAAATTTATGCCTGGCCCAACATTGCACGGCGGCAACGGAGGCGGACCGCAAGTGACGACAACTCCGGTATTTGGCAAACCCAAAATTGGTGAGTTGAAACCTGGCGAACTTCCGCCTGTAGTACCGCCACTTGAACCACCACCTGAACCACTGCCACCACCACTAACTATTGGCGGTAGCGACGCCGTGAATTGAAACTGCCCCGCAGTCACTGCACTCGCAGTTGGATTTCCGGCGCCATCAACAAAGGCGCCGCTATCGATGAGCAAAAAATATGTTGTCGATGCGGTGAGATTTGCTTCTGGGTCAATTACGACTCGCATTCCGCCACTACTTGACGTGACGCTCGTAGAAGGCAAAGTAAACGTCTCAACTGGTGTGACGCAATCGGCGTCACCTGTGCACAAACGAATAGTTTTAGTTGCCACAGTTGACACTGCTTCGCTGAATGCCAATTCGATATTGCGATTTAACACAAAGTTCGTCATGTTATTTGTGGGATCAGATTGATTCGGCAAAAATACTGGTGCAACTGTGTCAGGGCTCGCTTGAAATCGCCACGCAGTCGTGCTCGAGAGCGCTGCCGTGGTGTTGCCCGCCAAGTCAGCAAATGCACCCGCTTCGTAAGTCACAAAGTAAGTAGTCGGTGGGTCAGTTATCAGACTTACAGTCGAGGCTTTACCCGCACGAGCAATCGTGATCATCGCACCCGAGTTATTCGCAAACTGGGTGACCTCAGCGTTGCTGTCAGTGCCAAGCGTGATCGTTTCATAAACACCACCTGACAGTGAGTTGATGAAAATCTTCTTGCCCGCAACTACCGCCATGTTTTCGGCGAAAATTAAATTAAGCGCCTGAGTTGCTTGCACGCCAACCGCATTTGGAAATGGCATCAAACTTTGCGGCGCTGGCGCCGTGTTATCGATTTTGATGCTCTTGTTTGAGTTCAACGAACCAGCTGAACCCGAACTTGGTACAGATGAAGAACTTGTAACCCCCGACATTGTTGCGCCAGTTGGCAAATTGAACCCAACAACATTCAATTTTTGACCAGATTGCGTCACTGTCGAATCGCTTGCACCAATCGCGTATGTGAATGTCAAAGTTTTGGTGCCAGAACCACTTACGTAAGTCGCAACTGCCCCACTACCTGAATTGAGCAATAGCTCTGGCACGCCTTGCACAACAACTGGTTGATTGAATCGCACCTGAATCGCTGGTGACGTGCCACCACCTGAGCGATATGAGCCATTTGCAGTTGACGAAGTGATGTCGGCAACAATTGCTGAACCTGCTGCTGTCGTGAAGTTCCAAGATGTTGCGTTACCGATGCCCGCAAAACTGAGTGCTCGAACGTCACGTATCGCCCCAGAGTCAAGTCGCACATGCATTGCTGTATTGCCAGGCAAAATCGCAGTCGGGTTAATCGTCACCGTAAATGGTGCAGCGCCAGAGTATGCCACTCTCGAACTGTCAAGTGTTGGTATCGCTTCTATTACGCGAAGCGCAGTCGCCCCCGCAGCGGCTGCACTGCTGCCGAGGTTTGTTACACCAGCAACATTTGACGCACTCGATGCAGCAGCCTTTGTCAAATTTATTGAAAATGTATTCGTATCAGCGGCAGTCACCACAAACGCGCCGTTGCTTTCTTTTTGCGTCAAACCATCAACAAAAACGACATCGCCTGCTAGAAAGCCGTGGGAATTTGAAGTGAGAGTTGCAATGTTGCTAGAAATTGCAATGTTGCTGATCGTCTTGGCTGATTCTGCATCTTCGACTACTGAAAGATATTTCAATGGTGTTATCGCGCCACCAGTCGATGTTGATGATTCGTTAGTGCAACTAACCGCATACGAAATATTTCGCCCTGCAACCCCAGTCACGCGAAAATATGTATTGCCGCCTACTCCAGCGTCATAACTTGGGCCAACTTGAGATGCATAAATCAAATCACCAACCGCAATATCGTGATTTCGTTGAGCAACAACCGTCGCTGTATTGCCACCAGCACATGACCGTGACGTCACACTGATATATGGTGTCGTTGCTTCACTAGTTGTCATCACCAAGTTCGATGTATTGAGAACTTCAGTTGCCCCATCTGCTGGCGAAAGATTTGAGATAGTCGGCGCTGTCACATCAACTGACAATGGCACCGATGCCCCGCCGCATGCGCCAGCGCTGCACAAGCTGCCAGATAAAGAAGTCGACGCCGCAGTAACTATGTCGTAACCCGTGACAGTAACTGTTGCACCATTAGCTAGAGTCAACGCACTCGGCCCGAATAAAGTTTGCGATGTGTCGCTAGTCAAAACTGTGTAAGAAAAAGTCATGCAAGAGTTGACACCGCCAGCGCCATCAACTCTGGAGCCATCCCAACTGATACCCGTTGAACGGGTATTCAGAGCTAATTTGACATCATCATCGGCGCCACCTATTCGACCGACACGGCCCTGAAAGCAAACTGCCAGATTGATCGAGTCACCCGTACTCAGTGTGGTGCCGTTCGACGAAATGGTTGTGTTGTTGAGCACTGTTACTGCGGAGGCCGTAGCCCCAGCCGGCTCAACCGTGCCAAAAACCATCCAAACTATTGACGCGAGGCTGGTTACGAGCCCTGCACGAGAAAAGCCACCTGACATATCCAACCCCCCATGTTGAAATGCTTAAATATATATTTCACTCTTAATAAGAATAGAGACTATATTTAAATTGTCAAGAGAGTTTTTCAACCAATAAATCACCCGGTTGGTTTAAAATGCAAATAATCATGCCTTCACCTTCAGTGATCCCCCGGCGGGCGTCATCGGCACGGGCGCGGGCAAATACCACAAAAGTGCTCCGGGCGATCTTCCGTAATGCAGCAGACCAAGGGCTCGACGAACTCAGCATTGGTGAAGTAGCAAGATTGTCTGGTCTCACCACTGGTGCCATCTACGGACGCTACGAAGACTCGGACGAAATGGCCATTGAGTTGTGGCAAACAGTTATCAGACAACCCTTCAAGGCGCGACTGCAGCGAAGCGTTGAATTTATGCTCGCCACGCAACAAAATCCACAACCTGCCAACAAGCTAAAAGTCTCTGCCGAAAACGCACTCGAGACGATCACAAAAGACCTCGAATCGCCAGATGAGATTGCCAAACTTGGTGCTGAATTTCTGGTGATTTCTCGTCGCAATCAAACTGTCGGAGAAGTAGTGATTCCTGAAGTTACAGATTGGTTTTCTGAGTTTGGTTTAGCAAATGCAAATGACCCAATTGCTAACGCGACGATTGTTATCGGTTTATCTGCATCAATCGGCACGGCTCTGCGCACTTTTGTTTTAAAGTCAAACCCAAATTGGATGACAATAGCCAACAGTCTTCGTGAAGCGGCTGCCAAAGCATCGCCTGTCAAGATTCCGATCAATTCACCTCCGCCAAAATGGGTCGAGCCCGAGACCGAAAACCCAATTCGCTCAGCGCTTATCGACGCAGTGGCTGAAGTTGTTGCAAAATCTGGCTTTGCCAATGCGACAATCTCGCGAATCGTGCGGCGCGCTGGCGTAACCAACGGGTCGCTATACAACTTCTATAAAGACAAAGAAGCACTAACAGACGATGCGATGCAGATCTTTCTTAATCTTTCGTCAGATGTGAATCGTGAAAGCAATCGTCGAGCAGCAAATGATCTACGTGTTGATCGCGGTTTAAACGACAGTTTCGTTATGGGTTTGCTACCGAGTCGTCGTACGTGGCTTGATTTTCGACTCGAGTGTTTAATTGCATCTCGCAATCATTTGCCAACCAGACGAAAGTTCAAACAGAGCCTCGAGCGTTCTCGAGACGACCTAATGAGCACGATGCCAGATTTGCCAATTGAAGTTATCAATTTGATTTCAAGCGGCGAGCAAGCAGTGGGCATTGGATTCACGGTTCTTGAACCGTATACGTCGCTTCTACGCAAGTGCGATTTTTATTCGATAATGGCCAAGTTGTCTGAGCAAAATCACTTGCTGCGACTCAGCTAGCGATCACTGACCGCGAGGGTCTTTACGAAAACGGCGGCGCCGGAATATATTGCGAAATCGGTTGACCTGCCATCACCGTCCACTGCGAACCGGGTATGCGTTCGGTCAGTGCGCGCATTGCCAAGTCACCAGCAACCGAAACATCCATTACACCCATGCTGAAAGTTTTTGCATATTCGCGCGCGAGTTCACTAACCAACGGCGTATCTAAAAAGCCAGGGCACAACGCACTTATGCAAACACCGTGCGGCTCGAGTGCGGGGCCAAGAGATTTCACGAGACCCACCATCGCATGCTTGGTTAAACCGTAAATTGGGTCGGGCGCAATGGCGATAATGCCAGCCAGCGATGCTGTGACCAAAATGTGGCCACTCTTGCGAGCAACCATGCCAGGGATTACCGAGCGCGCACCAAACACGACACCGTCAACATTGATGCTCATGATGCGCTCGTAGGCGTCGTTGTCAACTTTTTCTAACGGATAATTCGAAATGTTGCCGATCACGTTTTGATGCGTCGAGACACCAGCGTTGAGACACACAATGTCAAACGGCTCGAATGTTGGCATCAATTTTTGCCATGCTTGCGAATCGGTTACGTCGAGATGAACGTATTCGCCGCCAACTTCAACCGCGACTTGTTTGCCGAGCGTGTCGTTGACATCGGCGACAACAACAGTTGCGCCTTCGCGCGTAAATCGACGTGCCATCTCTGCGCCAACGCCACTGGCGCCACCAGTTATAAAAGCCCGCTGCCCCGCCAATTGCCCAGTCAAATTTTGCGCCACTTTGTCCCCCGAACTTTGTTTATGTCAGTTTAGATAGTGGGCTGCGACGTGGCGGAAACCGAAACAAAACCGAACTTCTTTGAAGCCTCGGAGTGAAATGTTTGGTGGGCGTTGAGGGACTTGAACCCCCGACCCTCTCCTTGTAAGGGAGATGCTCTAGCCAACTGAGCTAAACGCCCAAACTCTGAAAAATTCTTGCGAACCTTTCAGCGAATGAAACTCTTAGTGTATTGGGTTTTCGAATTGATTCGCTAGTCCTTCGTTGAGCCAGAAACCAGTCTTACTTTGTGTCGACGACCAAAAACGCCTCGGCGGTTCGGCCCTCTGGCAAGCCACCTGCCTTGGCGATCATTTCTCCCCAACCACGCATGCGCGCCGGCAAACCCGCAGGGTCAGTGTGCTGACTCTGGTGACACAGTAACGCTTCAATCTTTTTATCTAAGACGTCTGTCGTATCGACAAAGTGTTTTGGATTCGGGCCCGCCATAATCCAAGTTTCGGGCACCGTGTGCGGTTCGAGCTTGCGTTCACTTAGCAACTCAGGAAACGCAAATTCGTTTCGTGCGTCAGGATAAATCGCGCACATTGTTGCTTCGCCAGTTGCCA
>Ga0208482_1000498_pt1 | contig 12070 bp, 12 predicted proteins | sample LakMenEpi26Sep10_FD_150737 | JGI IMG/M metagenome (GOLD analysis project Ga0208482, IMG submission 150737) | Freshwater microbial communities from Lake Mendota, WI - 26SEP2010 deep hole epilimnion (SPAdes) | ecosystem: Environmental > Aquatic > Freshwater > Lake > Epilimnion/Euphotic zone ... | reverse complement strand
CCCGCCTGCACCATTGACTCGGCGACCGCTGCACCGATGCCGCTTGCGCCACCAGTGACGAGCGCATTTCGTCCGGCCAGGTTCATGCGGTTCGCGGTGTTCATCCGACTGCCTTCACGTGCTCGTGCAGCGCAGACGCGTAGATGTCCATCAGCCGACCCACTTCAGCGTCGGTGGTGACGAGCGGCGGGCAGAACGCATTCGTGTCGGCGCCAATGCCGCGCACGATGGCGCCATTGCGTAGGGCGATGTCGCGCACCGCCATGGCGTCGTGGTGCTTGTGTAGGCCGGCGGCCCAGACGCCGCCGTCACCGCGCACTTCTTTGAGCAGTCCGTCACGTTGCAAAGCATGCAAGGCGCTTGACACGAGCGCACCGACATGTGTGGCTCGCTGCACCAAACCATCGCGCTCAATGATCTCCACGTTCTTTAGCGCTGCCGCGCATGCCGTTGCATGGCCGGAATAGGTGTAACCAGTTCGTAGAAAGAAGTTCGGATCGCTTTCGAGTGCTGCTGCCGGTGCCGCACCGACGAACACCCCGCCGAGTGGCACGTATCCCGATGTCACCGCTTTGGCGAAGCAGGTGAAGTCGGGGATGACTCCGTAGTGCTGCGCGGCGAACCATGAGCCGAGACGTCCGAAGCCAGAGATGACTTCATCAAAGATCAGATATGCGCCGTGCTGGTCGCACAACTTACGCAGCGACTGAAGGTAGCCGTCGTGCGGAGGGAAGACACCTCCGGCGCCTTGCAGCGGCTCAACCAGCACTGCGGCAATGCGGGCGCCATTGCGACTCATTTCGAGGGACATCGCCTCGATGTCGTCGGGGTCAACTTGCATCACGTCGGGCACCAGTGGGTCGTAGCCGATCTTGTTGAGCGGCAAACCCTGCGCGCTGGTGCCGCCGAAGTTGGTGCCGTGGTAACCGCGGCCGCGCGAGATGATGATGGTGCGCTCGGGTCGGCCGGCCTGCACGTGTGCGAGTCGCGCGAGCTTCATCGCGGTGTCGACGGCTTCGGAACCGCTCGAGCACAGAAAGACCCGGTTGCCCTTCATGGGGGAGAGCGAGTGCAGTTTGTCGGTCAGAACATCAGTGACGTCAGTGGAGAACGGGTCGAAATTGTTGTATGACTCGAGCGTCGTCACCTGCTTAGCGATCGCCTCGGCCATTTCTCTATTGCCGTGACCGATGTTGCAATACCAGAGGCTTGCCATGCCATCGATGTATTCCTTGCCGTTCGCGTCGTAGACGCGGGCCCCGTCGCCGCGCACCATCGTGACGAACTCAGTTCGTGACGGCTTGGTGAAGGCGTGTAAGTAGGTGTGAGGCACGGTGAAAACCCTAGTTATTGATGCTGAACTAGCCTTAGTTCGCGATGAAAGGCCTCATCCTCGCTGGCGGTGCCGGCACTCGGTTGCGGCCGATCACCCATACCAGCGCCAAACAATTAGTGCCGATTGCGAACAAGCCAATTCTGTTCTATGGCATTGAGGCGATGAAGAAGGCCGGCATCAACGAGATCGGCATCATCGTTGGTGATACACGTAAAGAGATTGTGAATGCCGTCGGCGATGGCTCGCAGTTCGGTGTGAAGGTGACGTACATACCGCAAGACCAGCCGCTCGGGCTCGCCCACTGCGTGTTGATTGCCCATGAGTTTCTCGGCGACGACGACTTCGTCATGTACCTCGGTGACAACATGCTCGAGCAAGGCCTCGAAGGGTTCGTCAGCGAGTTCGAATCTGCGCGGGCCAAAGGCGGCAGCAACGCGCCGACTGCGCAGATTTTGCTCTGCCACGTGGAAGATCCGCGACAGTTTGGCGTTGCCGAAGTGACGAAAGAAGGTCACGTCAAGCGTCTCGTTGAAAAGCCGAAAGACCCTCCGAGCGATTTGGCGCTCGTCGGCGTGTATCTGTTCGACAGGACGATCAACGAAGCAGTCCGCGCCATCAAGCCGTCAAAGCGTGGCGAGTTGGAAATCACCGACGCCATCCAGTGGCTCATTGAGCAGGGCAAGACCGTTCGGCACGAAGTGCTGCGCGGCTGGTGGATCGATACCGGCAAGAAAGACCCGTTGCTTGAGTGCAATCGCCTGGTGCTCGAGGCACTCGAGGCGCGCAACGACGGCAATGTCGATGCCTCTTCGCAAATCGAGGGTCGCGTCGTCATCATGGCGGGCGCAAAGATTGTCAACTCGCGCGTTCGCGGCCCAGTGGTGATCGGTCACGACACCGTTGTCGAGAACAGTTACATCGGCCCGTACACGTCGGTGGGCAACAAGTGCAACATCGTTCACTCCGAACTCGAGCACTCGGTGTTGCTCGACGGATGCACCGTCAACGACGTGCACAAGATGAGCGACTCGCTGCTTGGCCGCAACGTTGAAGTGGTGAAATCCCAGCGCCGTCCGCACGCATTGCGCCTCATGCTGGGCGACGATTCGAAAGTCGAATTGGAGAACTAGTGGCCACCATCACTGAATCCACCGTCATCAAAGGCGTGCACATCGTGGAGCCGAAGATGCACGGTGACGAGCGGGGCTTTTTCATTGAGACCTATCGACGCGAGTGGTTTCCACTCGGGCGAGAAATGATTCAAGGCAACCGAGGCGACCGCAAGGCGGGTGCAATCGTCGGATTGCACTACCACTTGCACCAGGCTGACTACTGGTACGTCCCCTTCGGTACGTGTCGCGTGGTGTTGCACGATCTGCGCACGGGCTCGCCGACGGATGGCGCCACGCAAGTGATCGATCTCGGCGCACGCAAAGACGGCACCCATGACCATCGCGGAGTCTTCATTCCGCCTGGTGTTGCGCACGGGTTTGCTTCACTCACCGACATGACCATCACGTATCTAGTGGATGGCTACTACAACCCCAATGACGAACTCGGCGTCGCGTACAACGATCCGGCGATTGGTGCCGATTGGGGCATTGCGTCACCAACGCTCAGCAAGCGCGATCAGGCCAACCCGATGCGCAAAGACTTGGCACCACACCAGCAGCCCATCTGGGGCATGCGCACGTGACGCCACGAGCACTTGACACGGTGAGAGGCTCGCACCGCTCGTGAAGATCTTCGTTACGGGCGGGGCCGGCTTCATCGGAAGCAACTACGCGCGATGGGTGCTGCGCAACACCGACCACTCGGTGACCGTCTACGACGCGCTCACGTATGCCGGCAACCTCTCGACGATGCGAGACCTCGATGACAACCCTCGTTTCAGGTTCGTGAAGGGCAACATCTGTCACCCAGGCGACATCGAAGCAGCAATGACGGGTCATGACTGGGTGGTGCACTTTGCGGCAGAGAGCCACGTTGACCGTTCAATTGCGAGCGGCGAAGACTTCATTCTCACCAACTGCTTCGGCACAAACGTGGTGATCGATACCGCGCGTCGCCTTGGCATGACGCGCGTGCTACACATCGGCACCGACGAGGTGTATGGCAGCGTCGAAGTGGGCTCGTCGAAAGAGACTGACCCGCTCGAACCGCGCTCGCCGTACTCAGCGTCGAAAGCCGGCAGCGACTTGATTGCGCTTTCGTACTACGCCACGCACGGCACCCCGGTGCTTGTCACGCGTTGCACGAACAACTTCGGCCCGTGGCAGTACCCGGAGAAAGCGATACCGCTTTTCACCACGAACTTGCTCGATGGAAAGAAGATTCCGCTGTACGGCGACGGACTCAACGAACGCGATTGGATCTACGTCGACGACCACTGCAGCGGGGTGCACCTCGTGCTGGAAAAGGGCGAGCTCGGCGAGATCTACAACATCGGTGCTGGCAATGAAACTCCCAACCGTGTCCTGGTGGACAAACTGCTTGCTCTACTCGGCAAAGACGAATCGAGCGTGCAATACGTGCAGGACCGTAAGGGTCATGACCGTCGGTATTCAGTCGATATCGCCAAGGTCACCAAACTCGGCTGGAAGCGCGAGCGTTCACTCGACGAAGCACTTGAATCGACTGTCAAGTGGTATCGCGACAATCGTTGGTGGTGGGAGCCGCTCAAGGCCAAGCCGTGAAGATTCTCGTCACTGGCGCGGCGGGGCAATTGGGTCGTGAACTCGTCGACGCTTCGACGCGTAGCGGGCACGTGGTGGTGGCGACATCTCGAGCAGAACTCGACGTCACGAGTAACGAAAGCGTGCGCAATGTGGTGTCGCGCGAGAAGCCGGCCGTCATCATCCACTCGGCGGCATGGACCGCAGTTGACGCGTGTGAAGGTGATCGCGCCAGGGCGATGCTGTGTAACGCGACCGCGACGAAGTATGTGGTGGATGCTGCGCGAGAAGTGGGTGCACGTGTGGTGTACGTGTCGACCGACTATGTGTTCGATGGAGCCAAAACGTCGCCGTACGTGGAGACCGATGTGCCGAACCCGCAGTCGGTGTATGGGGCGTCAAAACTTGCGGGGGAGAACGCACTTGACAAGTCACTTGATGCAGTCGTTCGAGTCTCGTGGCTGTGTGGGTTTCACGGCTCGAACATGGTGAAGACAATCCTTCGCATCGCTGCGCAACAAGACACGTTGAGTTTCGTCGACGACCAAGTCGGCCACCCGACGTTCGCCGACGATGCGTCGTCAATGATTGTGCGGCTCGCTACCGAAGGTCGTTCGGGCGTGTGGCACGTGACCAATCAGGGTGCAGTCAGTTGGTACGAGTTCACACGCGAAGTGATGCGTATCGCCGGGCACGACCCCGCACGTGTCAAGCCCGTCCGAACTCGTGACCTTGTGCCGCCGCGTCCGGCGCCGCGACCAGCGAACTCGGTGCTGGATAACGCCGCACTGCGTGCTGCGGGGATTGGGCTGCTCGATGACTTTCGTGTTCCGCTCGAGCGATTGGTGAAGCGTCTCGCCACACACAACTAGGGTGAACCTATGACGCCGGCAGAACTGCTCGCGGTACTCGAGCCCACCGCGGCCAAGTTGTACGACCGCCACATGGGCGTGGCAAAAGAGTGGTTCCCACACGAGTACGTGCCGTGGAGTCGTGGCCGCGACTTCGACCCTGAGCGACCATGGAGCCCCGACGACGCCGACTTTGGCGACGGCTCTTGGAAGTTGCCTGATGCCGTTCGCTCGGCCTTGTTCGTCAACCTGTTGACCGAAGACAACCTTCCGTATTACACGCGAGACATCCATTCCATCTTCGGTGGCGACAGTGCCTATGGTGCTTGGGCACGCAACTGGACCGCCGAAGAAGGGCGTCACTCGATTGCGATTCGCGACTACCTCACCGTCTCGCGAGCGCTCGACCCCGTTGCGCTGGAGCGTGCCCGTATGCAGCAGGTACGCGGCGCGCAGGTGCCGGCTCCTGACGATCTCTACGAGGCGCTTGCATATCTTTCGATGCAGGAGTTGGCGACGCGTATCGCGCACCGAAACACGGGGAAACTCATCGAAGATCAAGCTGGCCAAGACATCATGTTGCGCGTCGGCAACGACGAGAACTTGCACTTCCTCTTCTATCGCGACCTCGCGACGGCAGCGCTGGAAGCCGACCCGTCAAACATGATGATCGGTATTGAGAGGGCAGTGCGGAACTTCGCGATGCCAGGCATTGGTATCGAGAACTTTGATGCGCTCGCCAAAGAGATCGCCAAGGCGGGTATCTACGACTTCAAAATTCACCACGAGCAGATTCTCGTGCCGGTGGTGCTTCGCCACTGGAAGGTGGCCGAGGTAAACGGTCTCAATGGCGATGGCGAAAAGGCCCGTGAGTCGCTCGTGAATCGAATCGACAAGATTGGCCGAGTCGCCTCTCGTTTGTCGCGCGAACCCGAAAAGGTGTAGACCAAGGCGGTGGGCACCGCCGAACCGCAGCAGCGTGGTGCACCAACCGTCGAGCAATTAAACCGTGCGCTCGCCGCGAGGCTTGGCTCGGCACGAATCACAGAAGCTGTCGGAGACCCAGTCGGCACCGGGCAGATGTCAGAAAGTCGACGCCTACGTCTCGCCTACAGCGCACCATGTGACATGCCCGAAACAATGATCGCGAAGTTTCCGAGTGACGATCCGAAGAGTCGCGCGACCGGCAAGGCGACGCGTTGTTACGAAGTCGAGGCTTCGTTTTACAAAGATCTTCGTGACGCGCTCGATGTGGGTGCACCGAACTGCTACCACGTTGAACGCAACGAAGAAACCGACGACTTCTTGCTCTTGCTCGAAGACTTTGCGCCATGCAGTCAAGGAGACCAGATCACCGGTTGTTCGCTCACTGAGGCCGAGGTGTGCGTGGATGAGTTGGTCAAACTGCACGGACCACTCTGGAACTCGCCATTCCTCGCAACGCTGCCGTGGTTGAATCGCAGTTCCAACAAGGATCGCTCCGGAAGCCAAGCCTTGATGCAACAGGTATTCCCCGGGTTCATTGCGCGCTATGCCGACCGACTCGACTCAGCAGCGCGCAGGGTGGGCGAGGAGTTTGTTCGTGACTCGGGCGACTACTTCTCGCGGCAGTTGCCACATCGCACGGTCGTGCACGGCGACTTTCGCCTGGACAACTTGTTATTCCGCACTGGTGCACGCGTTGGAGTCGTGGACTTTCAAACAGTCACGCATGCGTGCGGACCACAAGACCTCTCGTACTTCATCGGAGCAGGACTCACGACGGACGCGCGACGCACACACGAGCGGGCACTCGTTGAAAGATGGGCGACGGGACTGCGTGGCTATGGCGTCGAGCTTGAGCAGCACCATGCGTGGAACGAATATCGCCGGTATGCATTCGCTGGTTTCGTGATGGCAGTGGTTGCATCGATGATCGTGAAGCAGACACCGCGGGGTGACGAGATGTTCATGGCAATGGCGAATCGGCACGGCGTGCATGCAGCGGATCTTGACGCACTGGCGGCTGTGCGGGGTGGGGCGTGAACATGACGGCTGTGCGAGACTGAGCCACATGGCCCGTTACGACGCAGCCGACGAGCGGTTTGGTCACCAGATTCCCGAACCGTTCCGCAATACCGTTCTGCATCATCACGATTGGCGCGAGAGTCTCTTCTTCGTGATGCATCCGACCAATCAGTTGGGCGACGTGTACATCCTGACGCTCGCCAACTTTCCGGCACGAAATGAGATGGACTCACTGCAGCTCGGACGTCATGGTGATACGCCGATTTTCGCCAGGCACTCGCGGCATGTGAATGGCGACCACGACGAGTGGAAAGTTGGTCCAGTGCAGATTGATGTGATTGAGCCGCGTAAGAAGCTGCGACTGCGAGTGGCCGGAGGTGAGCTGCCGCAGGGCAGCATGGCGCCTGGTGGCAAGGTTCCGCTCGCGATGGATATCACCTACACCGCTCGTGTTCAGCCGTACCAACTGCGGCGCGGAACGATGAAGGCAGGAAGCGAAGTGGTGTGGGATCAGTCGCACATGTTTCAGAGTGGCTGGTACGAGGGCACCATTACCCACGACGGCACCACGCGCACTATCGACAAATGGTGGGGTCAGCGTGACCACTCGTGGGGCATCCGCACGCACTATCGCTGCCCGATGTGGATGTGGCTTGCCATCCATGTTCCTGAAGGAATGCTTGCGGTTTGGTGCTGGGAGCTACCCAATGGCGCACGCATCTACACCGATGGCTGTCTCTCACCCAGCGACGGCAGCGAGCCGATTGCCGTGCGCGAGTTTCGCCATGATCTCTCATGGCTCGACGAGGCCGGCAACCACACGTCGTATGAGCGCCACGGCGAGCAAGTGCGAGGTTTGGCTGGCGACGTCACATTCGTGCTGGAGAACAACCGGCACATCACCGTGAGTGCCACGGGGCGTTGGGCGCAGCGTTATGACGCGTTCAACCCCGGCAAGCAGAATTCACTTGGCGGAGGATTGAGCGAAATGATGGTGGAGACAAGCGACGGCCAACGCGGCACGGCAATTTACGAAGTCACTGGCGCGTGGCACCATCGGTATTTCCCGCTGGCGCGCGGCGAACGACTTCCACCAGATGGACGAACACCAGGGGAGAATGAGCGAGCATGACGTCATCAAAGTCGGCAGGAACAACCGACGGAAGCGCGCGGCGCATGGGTGACGAGTACATCGTCTCCGCTGAAGAACTTGCGCGATTCAAGCGCGACGGTTACGTGCACTTAAAGGGTGTGATGTCGGAAGCCGAGATGAGTGTCATCGACGACGCCTATCAGGCGTTTCTCGACCGACGTATCCAAGTTGAGGGTCGCGACTTCAACGACATGACCACCGGCGAGTTCGGCACCGACCCGACGTCGTACGCCATCGTCAACGTGATGTTGCCGCGGAAGTACCTTCCCTCGCTGCAGGGAAACCTCTTTGAGCGTCGCGCCGCATCGATTGCCCGGCAATTGTGCGGAGACGGTATGGAGATCGACTTCGACCAGTTGCTTGCGAAGCAACCGTTTCGTGAAGATGCTGTATTTGCCTGGCACCAAGACCAGGCCTATTGGATTGAGACACCAGATCGTCGCACGGCAACGTGCTGGTTGGCGGTTGATGATTCAACGCTCGCCAATGGATGCATGCAGTTCTTGCCTGGATCGCAGCACGAACCTGTGCGACCGCATCGCCCACTCCACGGTGATCGCGAGGCGAGTCACACTCTGGTGACCGACCTACGGCCAGGAGAGAAGACCACTCCCGTCGAAATCAAGCGGGGTGATATCACGGTGCACTGCGAGGGTGTGCTGCATGGTTCGGGCGGTAACTCGTCAGCTTCGCGACGCCGCGCCTACATCGTGGCATTTCGTTCGAGCGACACCGTCGCAGAAGAGCGACGTTTGGGCTTCACGCACTCACACAACGACGCCAAAGACGTGAAGGACTCCGTCGACGGGTTGCAGATTTAGATCGCAGCGATGATGCGCGAGAGCCGCGCATCAGCAGGCGGGCGGGCACCGAGGTGCTCAATGACCCACGCTGCGATGCGCGTAGCGAACCGCGCTGCGTCGACAACTGAACCATGCTTGGAGAAGTGCGCGAGATAGGCGCCGGCGAATGAGTCACCAGCACCGGTGGCATCAACCAGGTGGTTGGTCGCTGGTGGTATCTGTGTCTGGGTGGCGCCATGGTGGACAAGGGCACCGTCGGCGTCAAGCTTCAAGATGATGGTGGCGTTGGGGAGATGTTCAGCGAGTGCTGCGGCGATGTCTGACGGCTCGTATTGACCCGTGAGGATGCGGCCCTCTTCGTAGTTGGGGAGAAACACTCCAATGCCGAGATCTTTCACGAACGACCAGAACGTTGCCGCACCCATGTCTTGGATCATCTGGAACGATGCTGGATCGAACGAGATGAGCTTGTCGCCAGCGCGACCGATTTCTGCCGCGAGGCGTGCGGCGGTGCGCGGCGGATCGGTGAAGAACGACCATGCACTCAAGAACAAGTAGTCGCTGCGGTTGATGACCGACTTGGGAAGCTCTTGCGGCAAGAGAAAGAAGTCTGCACCGCGGCCCGACACCATGCTGCGCTCACCGGTTTGATCGACGAACACTGCGACGCTGCCGGTGAGATGCGCGTCGGTCTGGATGAAGTGGTGCTCGACGCCCTCGTGCTCGAGGTCTTCTCTGGCGAGATCGCCGAGTCGATCGCGGCCAACTTTGCCAATGAAACGAGTATCGAGCCCGCAACGACGAGCCCACACGGCGACATTGGCGCCGCTACCACCTGGAGTGAGCATCACTTCGCCGAACGAGTCGCCGCCCTTCAACACCTCATTGTTCGTGCGGATGAGTACATCCCATGCGAAGTCGCCAACGACGCACAAACTCATGCAGTCACGCTACCGATGGCCGACAATGCAGGTACCATCGCTGGCGTGAGCGTATTGTCCAATACAACTCTCGATGATGCTTTCAGGTTGAGCGAGCAGTCGATCAGCGATTATCGAGGGAAGGGTCATACCGTCGTTCGAAATCTGGCGACGCAGGCGGAGGTTGATGCATACTCCCCGGCGATTGCTGATGCGACATTTCGAATGCGCGGTGATGAGCGTCCGCTTGCTGAGCGAGACACCTACGGCAAGGCGTTCATTCAGTCAATGAACTTGTGGACGATTGACGAACAGGTTCGGCGTTTTGTGTTTGCGCGACGATTCGCTCGCGTCGCTGCTGAACTGATGGGCGTTACGGGTGTGCGGCTGTATCACGACCAAGCACTCTTCAAAGAGCCAGGTGGCGGCATCACTCCGTGGCATCAAGATCAGGTCTATTGGCCGCTCGACACCAAGAACACCATCACGATGTGGATGCCACTCGTCGATGTTCCTACTGATGTGGGTTCGGTCGTCTTCGTCTCCGGTAGCCATACGTCCGATGATCTGGGCGGTGCAGAAATCGGCGACCGTTCAGAGCAGTACTTCGACGAGTTGATCTCGCGACGGGGATTCGAGTCGCAGTCGTATGCGCCAATGCGGGCAGGCGACGCCACCTTTCATTCCGGATGGACTCTGCACGGAGCTCCGGCGAATGAGACCAGCACGATGCGACGAGTGATGACCATTATCTATTACGCAGATGGCACTCGAGTTGGCGCACTCGACAACCCGATGCGCGAGAACGATGCGCGTCAATGGCTGGGGTCGCGACGTACTGGAGAGGTGGCCGACGGGCCGCTCAACCCGTTGCTCTGGTCGGCGTAGTTCGACGTACTGTTCACACGCGCGAAGTCGGCTCAATACTCAGCGTCAGCGCAACTCGCAGCGTCAGCGCAACTCGCAGCGTCAGCGTTTGATATCAAACGTCATCGCGTTAACGATGCGCTGCGGCAAGCCGACGAGCACCGGGTACAACTTCGCACGCTTGGGGAGACACACCGCCGCTGTGTTTCGTTCGACGGCGTTGCACACTGCGCGAGCGACGCGTTCGCGCGGCACCTCTGGCAGTAGCTGCAGGCGACGCAACCGCGAGAACATTCGTTCAGGTGCACGCACTCCCTTCACGCTCGCCAACATGTCGGTGGGGATTGGTCCGATTTCGACGATGGTGAGGCCGATGGGCGAATCCTTCATCTCGTGACGCAACACTCGGTGAAAGCCGGAGAGCCCGGCTTTTGATGAGCAATAAAGCGTCATGCCAGCGAATCCACCCGCGGCCGCCAGCGACGAGATGTTGACGACATGCCCTCGACCGCGTGACTGCATGAGCGGCAAGGCCTGACGCATCAACTCGATCGGCACAATTTGATTGAGCGTGATCACCTTCGTGATGTCGGTGGGGGAGGCGTTGGCGAACATGCGGGTGTCATCGACGCCAGCGTTGTTGATGAGCACATCGATTGACCCATGGACCGCTTCGAGCCGACCAACCAACGACTCGCGCTCGGAGTCAACTGACAAATCGCACGGGTATGCGATGCCGCCGATTGATTGCATCACCGTGTTGAGGGCTCCTGCACTTCGTGCCACGCCGATCACCTTCGCGCCGCGTCGAGCTGCTTCGCGCGCAATTGCTTCACCAATACCCCGCGAAGCGCCAGTCACCAGCACTCGGGCGCCGTTGAGGTCCACGCCTTGAGAGTAGTAGCGCCTAGCGTTGCGCCGATGAACACGCGCGATGTGGATGGCCACGCAGTGCCGAGCGCGCGGGTGAAGCCGGTCATCACTCGAGTGGGTGATGTGCCACAGCACGAGTGGTCGAGCGCCACTCGCGGCAGCGTGCGCTGGTGGGAACTGATTGGTGGCGACACCAAGCCCACGACCGAGCTGGTAGTGGGCATCGCCGAGATTCCCGTTGGTGCGAATCGACCCCCACGTGGGCATACGCATGCACCGGCCGAGGTGTACTACATCGTCTCGGGTCGGGGAGAAGTCATGGTCGATGGCGAAACGTACCCACTCGCATCAGGCGACGCGGTGTGGATTCCACCGAATGCCGAGCACGTGGCGCACAACGTTGGGGATGAACCGCTGCGACTGCTGTACGTATTCGCCAAAGACCGATTCAGTGACATCACGTATTGCTTTCCTGCCGAGCAGTAGACGGGCGCGCCGGGGTCGTGGGTGATCTCACGGTGACCGTGTCGCTGAGCTTGTAGTTGGCGCTTGCGCCATTCGGCGTGAAAATTCGCACGAATTCGC
>Ga0208482_1000481_pt1 | contig 12354 bp, 9 predicted proteins | sample LakMenEpi26Sep10_FD_150737 | JGI IMG/M metagenome (GOLD analysis project Ga0208482, IMG submission 150737) | Freshwater microbial communities from Lake Mendota, WI - 26SEP2010 deep hole epilimnion (SPAdes) | ecosystem: Environmental > Aquatic > Freshwater > Lake > Epilimnion/Euphotic zone ... | reverse complement strand
TGATGAAAATATTATAGCCCATGTCGGGCCTCTGCCTTGGGCCATACACAGAGAAATACCTTAGCACCGACAAAGGCAAATTGAACTCTTCTCTAAAAGCATGACAAAGATTTTCCGAAGCCAACTTGGTGACACCATAAGGCGAACTAGGCTTGGTGGGCATGGATTCATCGCCCGAGCTAAACTTGCCATATACCGAGGAAGTTGAAACATAAATAAATTTTTTCAATGACTCGGCGTTTCGTACGGAATCGAGAAGCCTTTGGGTCGCTAGCAAGTTGCAAGAAGAATAGAGGTTGAAATTTTTCCAGCTAAGGACCAGTCCGGCCATAGCTGCGAGATGAAAAACAACCGAAACATTATTGGTAGCATCAGCCAGATTGTCTTCGCGCAAATCCAGTTCATGGAAGGTGAAGTTGCTTCTTGTTTTGAGAGCAATCAAGTTGTTTTGTTTAATTTCGCGCGGATAGTAAGGAATGAAAGCATCTAAACCAACGACTTCATGACCTAAGTCTAAAAGTTGTTCGCAAAGATTAGATCCAATAAAACCAGCAGCACCAGTGACCAAGCAACGCATGGGAGTCCTTCCCCATATTAATTATTCGACCTATTTTCTGGCGTCGTGCCAGAATTTCCCACGGGAGGCTATCAAGATTTCAGCAAAGGTGCAATGCAGAGATTTGACGACTTTGAATTAAAATGCCCTTCAACGCTAACAACTCAGAATGTGTGAACAACCCAAGCTAAACCAACTTCTCTATCTTTTGATTCCTGAGCGAAGTTTAAGTTCTCCCACCCAGAATTCTTCCGAGCGAAGTTTTTCCACAGGCTTGGCGCCACAGCAACCGCCTGTGCATCCGGATTTGCTCGTCATCTTTCTACCCAGATAGCAGGCAGAAAAAACCACGATGATCATTACTGCGACAGATTGCCAGTCCATGATTGCAATACCTCTGACCTTATTGCCTTCTATAAGAATAGCATACCAACCTGAAAAGTTAACAACGCTGCTATATAAGCTAGGCCAGTCATGTAGATAAAAGTAAAAGCAGGCCAGAACCACGTACCTGTTTCTTGCCTAATGACCATCAGGGTGGAACCACATTGGCAGCAAAGTGCAAAAAAGACCATCAAAGAAAGCGCAGAAGGGACATTAAATAGCAAAGGTTGATCTGGATCATCATTCCAGCGCGCCTTCTGGAGAATTTCCAAAAGTTGTTGTTCGTCTTGCGCATCTTTACCAAGACCAAAAACAATGCTCAATGTTCCTACCACGACTTCCCTTGCGGGGAAACTGGCAAGCGTGGCAACACCAATGCGCCAATCCCAACCTAGGGGTTTAACCATGGGTTCGATGGATCGGCCAGCTCTGCCGAGATAACTGTTCTTTTTCCATTCCAATAAAAGAGCATCTTGCTCCGCCTTAATTTCGGTCGCAGCAATGCGTTCGGGATAATTCTCACCTGTCGAAGAAATATACGGGAAATATAAAACAGCCCAGATGAGTACCATGGTTGCAGCGATTAAAGTACCTGCTCTTTTCAAAAACGACAATGAAGCTTCATATATCCGAGCAAAAACAACTGAAAAAGAAGGTGTTTTGTAAACAGGAAGCTCCATCAAAAATGGCGCGCCCTTCCCTTTTAGTATCGTGCTTTTAAATAGCATTGCAGCAAGTGGTGCGGTAACAAAGCCAATTCCGTACATCAAAAAAAGCACAAGTCCAGGAAACCACCAACCATAACCCTCGGTCAAAAATGCGCCGATGAAAAGCACATATACAGGCAATCGCGCAGAGCAACTCATCAAGGGTGCAACTAAAATAGTTGCAAGCCTGTCTCTTTTATCTTCAATAACTCTGGTTGCAAGCACCCCAGGAACAGCACATGCCACAGAAGAAAGAAGCGGGATAAAGGATTTTCCACTAAGCCCGCATTTCGCCATCACTCGATCCATTAAAAATGCAGCACGCGCCATATAGCCGCAATCTTCAAGAACAGAAAGAAAACCAAACAGGATAACAATCTGGGGCAAAAAAACCACTACGCCCCCAACGCCCTCCAGCAACCCATCGACTAACAAGCTACGCAACATCCCATCAGGAAGAACACTTTCCAACCCCTGCCCTACAAAGTTTTTTGCTTCGCCTATCCATTCCATTAATGGTTTTGCCAGAACGAATAAAGCTGTAAACATTGAAAACATGATCAAAAAGAAAAAGAACATACCAAAGACTTTGTGCGTAAGAATCCTATCCACTCGATCTGTAAACCCGGTCACCTTGCCTTCAGGTTTGCTTACGCAAGGCTGCACCATTTCGCGAATCCAGGTATAGCGGCTTTTAGCTTCGATGCTAACCAAATTAATTCCAAGCGATTTAAGAGCCTCCCTACTTTCCAAAATTGCAGGAGTAAGGCTGAGAGACAATTTTTGTTCAAGTTGCTGTGCCAGAAACCCATCAGTTTCAAAGAGCAGGCGCCCTGCAAGAAACAGGGAACCTTTATCACCCAGAAGGCCAAGAATTTTAGCTCTGTTACTGACCACATCTTGCGAAAACACAGGCACTGGGGGCATTCGCTTTTCAGCTTGTAATGAAACAATAGCATTTTTCAGCTCATCCAAGCCTTTGCGCTTTGAAGCATGGATCGCAATAACAGGTATGCCTAATTTTTCTGAAAGCTTCTTGAAATCAATCTTAACCCCAGAAGCATTGGCAAGATCCACCATGCTTAGTGCCAAAATTACTGGCAATCCGGTCTCAAAAGCCTGGGTTGCAAGGTACAAGTTTCTTTCCAGATTTGAGGCATCAGCAATAACCAGCAAGGCATCTGGGACCTTTTCCAGAGGATTTAATCCTAGAACCAATTCGACTGAAAGAAGTTCATCAGGGCTGCGAGGTGCAAGGCTGTAAGTGCCGGGTATGTCGAGAATTTCAATCGCATTTGATTGATGAACAAAGCTGCCTTTTTTTATTTCAACCGTAACGCCCGGGTAATTTCCCACTCGATGATTGAGCCCAGTAAGCACATTAAACAAAGTTGTTTTACCTGTGTTGGGATTGCCCAACAGTGCGATTCTAAAAGATTTTAACGGTGCAGTAATTTCATGCATGGGTAGAAAAACCATCTAGGAAACTTGAACAAAAACTAGAGCCGCTTCAGACTTGCGAATACTTAAACGATACCCCTGCACTTTAATTTCCAAGGGATCTCCCATGGGTGCAGAAGCAACTAATTCAAAAGGCTCGCCTTCGATTACACCCATCTCCATCAATCTCTGAGCAGTAGCATCTTCACCCTTAATGGAAGAAATAATGCCCTTGCAACCTATCGGGACTTGATCCAGCGTAGGCATGAAAAAGATCTCTGCAGAAAAGGTAGATAAATTTTTGGTGGAAGAAATTAAACAACCGGGCGAACCATGATCGTGCAATCAGAATACAGACATCCCAAACTCAGCCTTGATTCACCAACTTTGAGCAAACAAGTTTGCCCTTGCTGTAACATGCAAAGTTTACAGCCATTCATCACACCTAACTCGGAAAGGCGCGATACAATGTTCGGGTTACCCGAAACATCCGTAACTTCGGCCCATTCGCCAGATTCAAGCATAGCTAGAGGAATATCATTCATACTATTAGCAGTTCCAAACCTTGTTGAGATTGCGTCTCACAATCATATTAGCCTACTCAAATCAAAGGTCAAGCATTTTCTACCTCATAAAAAACAATTCCCCTTGCCTCTAAACACCAGCAACTGTACTTATGTATATATATGCTAATGAAAGGAGTACAACCTTGAATGACAACCCACTCTACGACCTCCATGTCTTACTGGACAACTTAGTCCAAGAATTTATGGCAAAAACTTCTTTTCATCAACCTCCCATCGACGCTGATGCACTCCTCAATGGCAAAGCTTGGCAATTACTTGAACTGGAGGCTCCATCGATCCCTTCAAAAAAAGCTGTACAAGTTTTCGATCCGAAAGAAGCCGGAAGTTCGGATGTTAAAAAACAATGGCTTGCCGCACAAACTCTTGCTGGCTCTTTACAAAAAGAAGCTAAGATTCGCTGGGAAAAGCTTAACGGCAACCAGACTGCTTTTGGTATTTCTTTTATCAACCTTATTGCCCAACGTATTCTCGTACCCACTCATTGGCTAAAAAGCCTTGCTTTGTCGGCGGATTACGACTTAATTGAACTCAAACGCATTTTCAAAACCGCCGCCTACGAAATTATCGCCTTGCGAATGCTCGACCTTGATAACCCATGCATTATTACCATTGTGGATAATGGCCATATCTTTAAACGTAAAAGTAATTGCTGCAATCCACCTAAAAATCTCTCTGATACCGAAGCCATGGTTTTGAATTATGTTCACGAGAACACCAGGCCTAAAAAAGTAAATGATCAGGGTTGGCAAGTTGCGGGCTGGCCGGTTCACCAACTCGATTGGCGCAGGGAAATCCTCCGCAGCATCCCGCCCGAATCTCCAGATTGATTGCTGTTTCCATTCTTCCAACTAATTTCGCAAAACATACCATTCCTAATGCCTTTTTGCTGGCAGGCTCTGTAATCTGTGATAAAACATTAATTCTTGCCCACGATTTTAACCCATGGAGATTTTAGATGAACTTGTCACGCCTTTATGCTTTTACTCTCGCTTCTTCTTTTGCTGTTTTCTCTTTCGGCTTTGCCCAAGAACTAAGCCAGACCGATGCCACCAAAGCAGGTGCTGACTTTGCCCTTCAAGGCGAATACGAAGGATCCGCATCCCTGAATTCCGGTTCTAAAAAGTTTGGCGCACAAGTTGTCGCCAAAGGTGATGGCAAATTTATGATAAAAGTTCATACCGGTGGCTTACCCGGGCAAGCAGGGTTCGATCCTTCCGTAAAACCCATGGTTCTCACCGCTGCAACTAATGATGGAAAAGTTGAAATCACGGGGAAAGATATTTCAGGTACCATTCAAAATGGCAAACTAAGCCTCAAAGACAACATGAAACTCGATCTTGCAATGGCCAAAGTCGAACGCACTAGCCCAAGCATTGGCAAAGCCGCACCTGAGGGCGCTGTTGTTCTTTTTGATGGTAAAAATGCAGATGAGTGGAGTAACGGCAAACTTGTCGAAGGCAACCTTCTCAACAATGGAATTACGAGTAAGAAAAAGTTCACCAATTTTACCTTGCACATGGAATTCAGACTTCCTTACATGCCAAAGGCTTCAGGCCAAGGCCGTGGAAATTCAGGCCTTTATCTGCAAGACCGCTATGAAGTGCAAATCCTTGACAGTTTTGGTCTTGAAGGCAAAAACAACGAGTGTGGTGGCATCTACACCCAGTTCGAACCTAGCGTTAACGCCTGTTTTCCTCCCCTTGTTTGGCAGACTTACGATATTAATTATGTAGCTGCCAAGTTTGATGAATCTGGTAAAAAGATTGCTCCCGCTGAAGCGACGATTTTCCACAACGGCATCAAAATCCATGATAAGATTCAATTCAAGGGTTCTACAGGTGGTGGTAAACCCGAAACCAAAGATGCAGGGGCATTCCAGCTTCAAAACCATGGTAACCCTGTTTATTTCCGCAATATCTGGGTTTTGGAATCCAAATAATACGGGTCGTTAAAAACGCAGAAAAGCCAGGGCATTTAGCCTTGGCTTTTTTCATACCACAACCCATGCCTTCTCCAAACAACGACACAAAATAACCTATAAATTTCATTGAAATATTTCTAATTTAAAACCATCGATTCATAAATGATTATCGGATAAGATGATTATGATGAACGGGTACTTTCAAACAGCACGAACCAATTTCAAATGCTTAGGCTTCGTCAATGATTTTAACTTGTAAGCGATGTGGCAACGCCAACCCATTAGAAGCATCCTTTTGCTTTTTCGATGGCCAGTTGCTACAAAATGCAAACAATCCATCGCTCTCTAAAAAGCCCGAACTTTCGATCCCGTTTATTTTTCCAGATGGTAGAAAATGTATCAGCTTTGATGAACTCGTTCTAACAATTCTTGATGAATGGAGCGAATCAAAAAAACTTCTCAAGGATGGAGCTTTTGCAAGCTTTTTCCAAAAGATCGGTAGGCCTGATCTTTCGGTCCGTGCTGAAAAATGCAGGGTTTTCCCAGATGCAGACTTGGGCGTTGACCAACTGATCAATTGTCTTCCCGTCTCCATCGATTTAAAACCCGAACTTCAAACAGAAACAGAAAGAATTAATCTTGGCATTTCAAAACCAGGCACTGATCGAGATTTATACATTCAGCTAAAAAACACTGGGTTGGGAATGATTAATGGTTCTGCTGTTATTGAATGCCCAGATTTTTGGATCACCCTCGGCGATGGTTCAGGCACCAACGAAAAATCCCTGCATTTCATCAATGAATTTAAACTCCACATAAGAATCCAAGGCAAACGGCTCCGGGCTTCCTACAAACCACTTAACGCAAAAATTACTATCGAAACCAATGGTGGAACCCGGGAAGTATTAATCACCGCAGAAGTCCCCGTCTTACCATTTTCCAAAGGGTGCCTTGCAGGCGCAATTTCGCCAAGAAAACTTGCATCCTTAGCCAAGGTAAACCCAAAAGATGCGGGGAAATTATTCGAAGATAATTCCGTGCAGGACTGGTACAAAAGCAACGGTTGGACTTACCCAGTGCCTGGGCCCGCAGCTTCAGGGGTTGCAGCAGTGCAACAATTTTTTGAAGCACTTGGATTAGTCGAAGCTCCACAAGTTTTACTTGAACCAAGATCGCACGAATGTTCAGGATATCCAGGCGACAAAATCAACCTCACCTTCACCGTCTTTAGTAGCGAAAAAAGACATGTTTATGCACACGCAACAAATACCCCCGATGCACCTTGGATTATTTGTAAGCCAACAGATTCAGAAAAAAATCGGGCTGTAATTTCAGTCGAAGTTGTAATACCAGATTCTCCCCCCGGCCAAGTAGAAGGCAGAATCAATATTTTCTCAAATGGCGGGAAGGTATTTAGGCCCAGAATTTATTTATCCATACTTGGATCTGCAAAGATATTGCCCCCTCCACTACCCGAATCAAAAGGTTCCAGCTCCGAATCAAGCAACTCTTTAAACCCAGTAGGCGGAATTCCTGAATTCAACGAACCAGAACCTTATAAATTCCAAGGGATGCCTGCGATTCTGTTAGGTTCACTCTTAATTCTAGGCATATTTGTAGCCATTACCCGCGATGTGCTTTCATTTTCAAAGCCCATGGGAAACAACGATGCAATTTCCAAAGTGCTCAAAGCTGAAAAACCAGATATGAACCCTTTGGTGTTTCTTACCTTCAATGAGGCCGACACCCAGGTTTCGTTTGGTGCGGGGCTTACAGCTAAGCCAACTGCGGGCAAAGCAAGGGCCACTAATGTTGGAACCCAAGAAGCACATATGTCTTTTTGCATTCACACAAAACCGACCGACAAAAACAGCAAGGCTAAAAGGTTGATGCGCGACTCTGATGGTTTCACCAACAATGCAGTCACTCGCATTAATGGAAACGATTGGTTTTTCGGGCAGGGTCCGCTAAAATTTCGCGAAAAAGTATCACCAGAATTCGTTGAAAAAGAAAACAAGCACTACAACGGCCATTGGCTCAAAATGAAGCAACTTATTGCAGAAAGCGAAGCTCCCTTCTTAGGCAAAGGCTACACTTCCGTTTGGGCAATGACCAATCCTTCTGTTGAAATAACACAAAGCCTACGAATTATTCCTGGGGCGCAAACCAACAAATTAGACACCGTTCTTGTCCGCTATAGAATCGAAAACAGAGGCAACAAAAACCTCACCATCGGATTCAGAACCCTTTTAGATACTTTCATTGGCAGCAATGATGGTGTGCCCTTTTTAATACCAGGTGATTCCGAACTTTGCAGCTCAAGCAAAATCATGAACGGTGCGGGTGTTCCAGATTTTCTTCAGGCACTTGAAAATAATGATCTTAACAACCCCGGAACCGTTGCAAACCTAAGCCTTTTAAATCCCGGATTGGAAAAGCCCTCCAAGCTTACCTTAGGATGCTGGCCCGATTATCGGCTCCAAAAAATCTTAACAGATGGCGACAAATGCAAGGAAGGCTTTACTCTTTGGGATGTGCCTGTTGCTAAAATCAACACCCTTGATCCTGCAGATTCCGCTGTGACCATGTATTGGGAACCCGCCCTTATACTCCCCTTCAAAACCAGAGAAGTCGGTTACTCATACGGGTTAGGCACTTTTGCTGGCAGTCAGGGCCAAGGCCAACTAGCTCTTACTGCTGGGGGCTCTTTTGCGCCCAATGGCGAATTCACCCTCACTGCATATGTTTCAGGCCACTCATCAAATGACACACTCGACCTAATCCTCCCCGAAGGGTTTAAGTTGATCGAAGGCTCGCTTAGAACCTCGCTTCGCGATTCCCAATCCAAATATGCGATTTCATGGAAACTAAAAGCCCCTTCATCCGAAGGCGATTTCTCATTCAAAATTCAGTCTTCAAAAAACTTCAAAGAAGAAATTGTGATAAGAATTCGCAAAGCGATTCTTGGTGGGGTTTTCGGCTAACTTAAGGATTTGCAACTTTGTCTCTTCGATTATTTGTAATTTACTGTGCATTAATCGGCGGTCTTTGCTCCTACTTAGGCTGGGCTGCGGGCCTATCCATCACTTCAGAAGGCTTTTTACGAGCAGCTTACAAAGGCATGTTTGCAGGCACCCTTATCGGTGCGGGTTTAAGCCTGCTCGATTCTATTTGGAATGGCAGAAGCCTAACTTTCACATTTTGCCATACCTTGGTTGCTGGGATTCTTGCTGCCGTGGGAGGAATCATTGGCGGCATCATTGGAGAATTTCTTTTCAACATCCATAGTTCCCTTATTATTGCAGGATGGTTATTCACCGGTCTACTTATCGGCGTCGCTATTTCCACATTCGAAATACTAATTTCCCTGAATAACAATCAAGCAAAAATCTTTGCTATATCCAAAGCGTTGAAGTGCATGGCTGGGGGCGCAATGGGTGGTTTGTTGGGTGGGGGAATTTTTTATTCAGTGCTATTACTCTGGGTTGCATGGTTTGGCCCCGGAATATTCTGGACTCCCGCAGCCATTGGTTTTTCTGTTCTGGGAATTTGCATTGGTCTGTTCATCGGGTTGGCCCAAGTTTTAATTAAAGAAGCATGGGTCCGGGTTGAAAACGGGCGCTGGCAAGGTAAAGAATTAATCCTTGCAAAATCTGTTTCAGTAATCGGGCGTAAGGAAGGTTGCGAAATCGCATTGTTTGGTGATCGCAATCTCGCACCCGAACACGCTTGCATTCGCAGAAGAGATAACGGTTTTTATCTTGCAGACCTTGATAGCCCAGATGGTACTTATCTCAACAAAAAAAGAGTACGGGAAGAAACACCACTTCAATCAGATGATATTATTCAGGCGGGTGCAACCAAGCTTAAGTTTCTTGAAAAGACTAAGAACCGTATTTGATATGCTAAATATTTAAGCTCATCGCTTCGGACTTCAGTTCAAGCCAAACCCTAAAGGTTTCAAGAAATGTGCAAGCCGACTGCGGGCTCTGAATAGCCTCATTTTCACGGTTGCGCTTTTCAAACCAAGCTGCTTTGCGATTTCGGGAATTCTGCAATTCTGAGTGTATCTCAACTCAAGAATCTGCCTATCGTTTGAGTTCAATTCCTTTAGGGTTAGATTGAATTTACAAAACAATTCCGCCTGCTCAAAAAGCAATTCAGACGGTATCGTATGGGAATCGAGTTTTTCAAAAATCTCAGGCGCCATTGTGCCATATTTATAAAAGGAACTTTTGCAATAATCTTCAGCGAGGTTACGTACAACTTTGCATAACCAAGATCTTTCATAGGTAACGACATTCCCAAGTGTTAATTCTCGCCAGTAGCGAAGAAAGGCTTCTTGGGTAAGATCATTTGCAACTTCAAAATTGAAGCATCTAGAGTATGCCACCATCCAGACTTTATTGCGATACAACGAATAGATCTTAAGGAATTTTTCCTGCACGATTACCTCCTTTCTCTAATCAAAAGCGGTTAGCTACTTTCAATACGCTTTAGGAGAGCGAGAAGTTCATCGATTGGAGATTAAAAGTGCGTAGTACCCCTACATTTTGAACCCTGTCGAGTTGCAAAAGCACTATTACACAGCATTCATTGCGTGAATAATCAAAATTACAATGTTAAATGTGATTCAAAAATAATTACTCGGGGATCCACGAATCCTCGGGCTTTATGCTCAGGCAAAATTCTGCGAGAAGAACCGCTGAGTACTCAAGGTCTTTCAAACTAACGACTTCAACTGGGCTATGCATATAGCGATTAGGAATCCCGATTAAACCCATTGCAACGCCTTCGCCAACCGTTTGCATTGCGTTGGCATCGGTGCCACTCCCCTTCGGAATCCCTCTTATTTGACTGGGAATACTAAAATCTCGAGCAACATCCATCATGCGATCGATCACTTTTGAATTAAAATTAGGGCCACGATGAATCACAGGTCCTGCTCCGAGTTTTACTTCGCCCAAATTCTTGCGATCGGTACCGGGCGTATCTGTCGCATGGGTAACATCCACCGCCAGCCCTACCTGCGGTAAAATCCCTTGCGCACTTGTAGTTGCCCCACGGAGGCCGATTTCTTCCTGTACTGTAGAAACAAAATGGATATCGATGTTAGGATTTTTTTCACTCACCAACCGCAACGCCTCCATCACTGTCCAAACCCCAACCTTATCGTCCATCCCAGGCGAAGAAGCCAAACCATTCAACAAATCGCTATAACCAAGGCGAACAGTTATCGCATCCCCATTCATAACCAAAGCTTCAGCTTCTTTTTTATCCTTGGCGCCTATATCAACCCAAACATCAGAAAATTGGGGGACCTTGTTGCGCTCATCAGTGGTGAGAAGGTGAGGTGCCTTGCGTGAAAGAACACCATTAATGGGCCCATCCTTAGCCCAAACCGTAAGGTGCTGGCCCAGAAGAATCTGCATATCCCAACCCCCAATGGGCTGAACATAAAGAAATCCGTTTTCATCGATATGCTGAATCATAAGGGCGATCTGATCACAATGGCCGGCAAGCATCAGTTTCTGGGTTTCGCCCTGCCCCGACCTCGATCCCTTTTTCACACAGTGCACATTTCCATGCCTATCGGTTCGAACTTCATCAGCAAATTTACCTGCCCATTCCCTTACCACTTTTTGAATTTTAGCCTCATAACCTGATGGGCTTGGGGTTTGGAGAAGAGTTTTAAGAAAATTCAACGATGTTTCGTTCATATCTATTGTTCCATTGCACCGGGAATGGCCCCAGACCACCTGAATTAAAGTCTGCCTAAATACCACAAACAGTAAAATTACTATTAGCATAAGCCGATGGAAAGGGTATTATTATATAGCTAGCTGGTTTATAGATCCCGCCAAGTAACTTTTGGTTCAATAACCTTTAGGATACACGCCATGACAAGGTTTCAAACAATCCTTCGAAATTTAATTGCCTATTCCATAACTGCAACATGCCTTAGTTCTACTTTAACACAAAATGCGTTTGCAGAACCACCTGTAGATGTTGCCAAGCGAAGCGAAATTCTAGGCAAACCAGAAACAGTCGAGGTTCATCCCGCAACAATTAACCTAAGCAGCAAGCGTGGCTTTACGCAAGTTGTTGTAACAGGCAAATATGCAGGCGGCCTAATCCGCGACCTGACACCCTTTTCTTTTCTTTCCATCGAGCAACCAGATATCGCTAAAATCGATGGCGCAAGCATCGTAATGGCGCTCAAAAATGGTTCAACCAAACTTAAAGTGACAACAGGTGCAACGACCACTTTTGTTCCGATTAATATCACTACAACTGAAAAGCCCGACCCTGTTAGTTTTCGCAGAGATGTTATTGCTGCGATGAATGTGGGCGGCTGTAACATGGGTGCCTGCCATGGTACCCCTTCAGGCAAGAATGGTTTCAAGCTTAGCCTTCGGGGCTTTGATCCCGCTGCAGATTACCTGCAACTGACCCGCGATGTTTTGGGCCGTCGAACTTCTTCCGAAGATGCTGATGCCTCGCTGATGCTGCAAAAAGGTTTAGGCCGAGTCCCCCACGAAGGCGGCCAACGCTATCACCCCCAAGCCGAAACCACCCGCGTAATTCGCACCTGGCTCGCAGAAGGCCTAAAAGATGATGCCCCTACTTTGGGCGTGCTTAAATCAATCGATGTATTTCCAGGCGCTCGCATTTTTCGTGCCCCTGCTGCTTGGCAGCAACTTAGCGTGAAGGCCAACTTCGCTGATGGCTCTTCCCGCGATGTAACCCCGCTCACCG
>Ga0208482_1000474_pt1 | contig 12448 bp, 9 predicted proteins | sample LakMenEpi26Sep10_FD_150737 | JGI IMG/M metagenome (GOLD analysis project Ga0208482, IMG submission 150737) | Freshwater microbial communities from Lake Mendota, WI - 26SEP2010 deep hole epilimnion (SPAdes) | ecosystem: Environmental > Aquatic > Freshwater > Lake > Epilimnion/Euphotic zone ... | reverse complement strand
TTACCTTCATCAATATCCCAAAGGCTGGAAATGCCTAAATTGGGTAGGCAGACCAAGGCCCAAGCCACTAAAAGGCAGGCGATTTGAATTGCTGGATTTTTAAATACCTTTAACATCAAGCCTTCCTTAGCTATTCAAAAAAGCACTCAATCCGTGCCTCTGAAAACATACTCGAATCATTAAAAATAGGCGATACCAACATCAATTGAATCGAGGTTGACTCGATTTTCACAACTGGTTATGGTCCCGACCCTTGGGCACTTTCTATTTAATGGATTAATTGATGATTTCAGGCTGGATTTTAGCACTGCTTTTATTGACAGGACAGGTTCAACAACCTGCCTCCGATATTGCACGCCTGCGAGAACTTCTTGCTGATAAAAAACAGCCCCAGTTACAGGCACAAGCTGCTTATTTGATTTTGCAACAACAAACACCTCTCGCGACCGAGACCGTTAAACAATATCTGCGCGATCCGCGTAATGTAGAAGTTTTTACCGCCTTTGCTGGAGCAATCAAACTGCGTAGAGATGGCCGTTTTTCTGAGGAATTGATTGATGCACTTTCGATTGACTTGCCCGCAGTACGCCAATCCGCTGCTGAAGCCTTGGGCGCAAGTGTTGATGGTAGGGGTGCATTCAAGTTAAAACAAATTGCTGAAAATCCTAGCCTTGCAGAAAGCATTAGGCAGCAAGCAATGATAGCGCTGGGGAAAACAGGAAAGAAAAGTGCTGCTGAAACTTTGCTAAAACTTTTTACCGATCCTAAAGAAAGTGTCAGGCTGGGAAGCAGGCAAGCCCTCGCAGATTTGATCGGGGAAGATCTGGGCCGTGATAGTGTTACTTGGCAACTTTGGTTTGATGAACGAAAAAATCTATCTTCTGAAGCTTGGCTTGAAGAACGGCTTGCACAGCGTAATGCTAAATTAACTAGGCTTGAGGGTGAGCTTGATTCTTCGCGAAATCGGAATCGTACGCTTTACCAGCAGCTTTATTCCCGGCTTGGGCCTACGGAAAAAATTCCTTTCTTTCAGGGCTTATTAGATCATGAAGACCCTGCAGTTCGCTTATTACTTGCAGGTTGGCTAGCGGAGGCGCTTAGTGAAGAATCTTATCGCAAGCCAGCAGGCGAAATGTTACTTAGTTTCAGCAGAGATCCTGTGGATGAAGTGCGCAGGCAAGCAGTGCTTGGCTTGGGCCGATGGAATGATAAAGCCTGCCTTGATCGTTTACTTCTTATTATTCAATCAGATCAAATTGCTGTTCGAGCTGCTGCAGCAAGATCGCTTGCTATGCAAGCTAAGGGCAATGATGGTGCGGCACGAATGATTCTTGTGCTTCCTGCATTGCAAAATGCTTTGGGTGATCCTGCATTGGAAGTCGTTGTTGAAGCCGCTGAAGATCTTGGATCCTTAGGGGTTCCTGCCGCTGTTCCATTGCTTGCAGGATTACTGAAGCATAATGCGATTGCAGTAAGAAAAACTGCTGCGCAAGCATTGGAAAGAATTGCCGATATCACAGTGCTTGAGGAATTAATGGCGGGCCTAGAAGACGCAGATGTTGGGGTCAGGCTTGGAATACTTGGGGCGGTATCACGCGCTGTGAATCAAGCAAAGACGATCAAGGAAGATGACAAGCTAAGATTGCAATCGCGAATGGAAGTAATTCTTTTGAAGGATCCGGATGCGGGGGTAAGGGCGAGAAGTGCTACGCTATTGGGCGATTTTGGCACTGTAAATTATCTTGTAACTTTGTGGAAAGCCGCCATTACTGAGGGTGATCCACGAATTCAGGAAAAGTCCTGGCAGGCATTTCTTGAGGTCTTATCCAAAAGCAAAGATCTAAAACTTATCAATGAATGGAATAACATTGTCCGAAAGGAAGCTCCGCTTCGCAGGGTTAATTTCTTGGTAGAGCTTCTGGGAAAAATGCAGCCTGCAACCATGAACCCTAAAATCGAGCTAGCGCCTGTGAGGGAATTGTTAGTGCAATGCGGGATAGAGAATCAAAAATGGTTGCCTGCTTGGAGTGCTTTAAGGGAGCTGCCCCAGGCGTTGGAGCCTGAAGAAATTGAGAAACGATTGAGCCTGCTGTTTCAAATAGCCGAAATCGCACTTAAAGAGCAAGCAGCGCCCGATGTGTTGCAAATGGTAGATTTCGCAAGGCCATTGTTTGCAGGAAAAAAACTTCAGGCAGACTTTGAAGAATTGTATCGGAAGGCAAACGTCCTTATCAATTCAAAATTCTAAGCTGTTTAACCCAGTTCCACTTCATTGCTATCGCAGTATGATTTCAGTTTTGCCAGATATGCAGCCTTTGTATTCGCATCTAGAAAAGAACCAATAAATGAATTCTTTGCTGCAAGAGCAGAATCTTTATTGGTAAGGTTTAATGCGGTAGCGCAGGCACTAAAGTTATCAGCTATGTAGCCACCGAAATAAGCGGGATCATCAGAATTAATACTTGCGATAATTCCACAATCGAGCATTTTCTTTAAAGGATGTTCTTGAAGGTGGTTCACTACTTTTAATTTTAGGTTTGAAAGAGGGCAAACAGTAAGCGGGATTTTTTCTCGCACCAACCTCTTTATTAGTTTCTCGTCTTCCAAACAACGAACGCCATGGTCAATCCGCTCTGCCTGCAATAAGTCCAGAGAATCTTCAATGAATGAAGGTGGCCCTTCTTCGCCTGCATGTGCGGTGATGCGGAATCCTTGCTGCTTCGCCTGGGTGAATACTTTTTGGAATTTGGAGGGAGGATTCCCAACCTCGGAAGAATCGAGCCCAAACCCAGTGATCACTTGTTTAAACTTTAAGCATTGGGCAAAAGTGTCGAGCGCGGAATCTTCTGATAGATGCCTAAGGAAGCATGGTATGAGAAAGACACTTAATTGCAGTTCTTTCTTTGCCCTTTCTACCGCTTTGCATAAACCATCCAGCACCGTTGATATGCTGATACCCCGTTCAATATGTGCCTGTGGATCAAAGAATATTTCAGCATGGTGCACTCCCTGCGCATGGGCCTTTTGAAAGTAACGCCATGCAAGTTCGGAAAAGTCATCTTCATCTTTGAGAACAGCCATGCCTTGGTAATAGATGTCTAAAAAGGATTGCAGGTTGGAGAAATTGTAGGCGTGTTGGATTTCCGCGATGGAATTAAACGGAAGCTGTAAGCGATGTTTTTTTGCTTTTTCGAGTAAGAAATCTGGTTCAAGTGTTCCTTCGATATGAAGGTGAAGCTCAGCTTTAGGCAACTGTTCAATGAATTGATTCATGAATAAATCCTTTTTTACATTATATGCAATATTTGAGGTAGAGGTTAGAAATAAGTTGAAAGTGGTTTGCCCAGAACTCCTGCTCTTCCTGTTTTTACGATGTAATAATCGGAATTGTCGGAATGTTCGATATATTTTGAAGGTTTGGTTTTAAAAGGTCGATAGAGCATACAGGATAATGCATAAAAATGGCAAAGTTTACCCGGCTTGTGATACCGGGAAATCGAAGCCAAATAGTAAAACGTCGGAGGGGTGGCAGAAAATGAAACGAGAAAAGCTGTTGGCATCAGGTGCCTGGCTGCTCATGGTGTCTGCCATCGTTGCGCAATCCCCAGTGGATGGTGGTAAGGTTCCATCGCCTCTTAGCCCATATGGTCAGATTGGTTCAGCGGTAATCAAAAAAGAACAAGTTACCAACGAAAAGAAGGACTTGGAATTACCAGCAATGGAAGTGGATGTGGATAAAGTGCCTCTTGGTGCAATTCCTCGAGAAGGGGCTGCGCCTTTATATCCAAGATTTTTCCTAGGTGGCGAATACCTTGCATGGAAGTTGAATAATACGACAGTGAATCCCATCGTATTTAATGTCCCTGTAGGAATTGTGGGGGCTCCAATCGCAATTGGTGTTAATGATGTTTTTTTCTCTTTTGCATCTCTTACACCACAATCTCAAGCCTCATTGTCTCAAAATGGAGTAATAAATTATGGCATGGAAAACGGGATGCGTTTTATCGGGGGATTAGCTTTGGAGCAGGATACAGGTTTGTCTGTTCTACTAAATGCGATTATTATACCAACTTCTAGTTATAATTTATCCAGTAATACAAGTTTTAATATGGTACCAATTAATTTTCAAACAGGATTAGAGTCCCAAGTTCCATTAGGCGGCACTGCAGGCAGTATAAATGCTAATACCGAAGTGGCAACTATTCCAATTGTTGTCCCACGAAATGTTGCTTCGCAGGTTTATGCCTCAGCAAATAATTTTGTCGGCGGGGGCGAAGTTGACCTAAAAGGAAGAGATCTGATTTTTGGTGATGTTCTTTTTAGTGGTCTGTTAGGGTTTAGGTATTTTCAATTTAATGAATCTCTTGGAGTAAATTCAATTTACAATATTTCACAAGTTCCTCCGAACAGATTTAATGAAACTCCTGATCAGGTACAAGACCTGGATTCAAATTTTTCTGATATTCAGTCAATCCAGTCTGTTAGTTCAGATAATATAAAAGTTTATAATAACTTTTTAGGGCCACAGATTGGGATCAATTCCAATTACCGGTTCAAACGGTTTACCTTTGATTGTAATGGAAAATTAGGGATCGGTGTCCAGCATCAAGTGGTAACTATAAATTCCAGTACGACCCAGACATTTGTGGTAAATTCGACCAATGGCGCAACCACAACAACTTCAAAACAAGTACAAAATTACGCTGCTGGAGTATTATTCTCCCCGTATGATGTAGGCCGACATTCAAGGAACCAGTTTGGGTTGATTCCAGAACTTAATTTGAAACTTGGATATAGGCTGTTTGATAGACTGAAAATAACGGCTGGGTATGATTTTCTTATGATGGCAAATGTGCTTCGCGCATCGAATCAAACACAGTTAATCCCTTATACTTCCCAAAGTAATTACTCAGGATTGGCAGTTCAGCAGCAATCATCGTCACAAAGCATTCAAATTCCTGCATTTACTTTTGACAATTCTAATTTAATTATCAACGGCTTAAATGTTGGCATGCAATTGGATTTCTAACCAGTTTTTTCTTTGATCACCTGAATTTGATTTTCTAAGATTCTTCCAGCAAGTGCAGGAATGATTGCTTCTTGAGCAATCTGCTTTAAATAATAACTGTTAACAGTGCCATGAATGATGACCCGTTCGCCGATTTCTTCTAAAACTACATCGCGTAAAGCCGAAAAAGGACAACTTCTAAGCGCAATCCCTGCAGAAGAAGCTGTTGTAGAAGGTGAAAAAGACATAAGGAAAATCCCTCCATTGTTGTCTAGTTCCCAGAACTACTATTAAATCTAGCTTAATATCCAAAATTACGCAAATAAATTCCTGCTTATCTTTGTGATGACAAGGTGCTTGATTTGCAATAAAATGATCCGAACAAGTCGATATGCTATTTTATGAGGACCTTGTGAAAATATCGGAAGTTTCAATTAGCCATGTTCGTATTCCTTTAAAGCGCGTAATTAAGCATGCCTCGCATGCCCGAACCGATACCGACAATATTCTTGTCCGTTGTACTTTGGAAGATGGAACAACCGGTTTTGGCGAAGGCCTGCCCAGAGATTATGTCACGGGCGAAACCATTGATTCTTCCATGGAGATTCTGCGCAACTCCCAGATTCCTTCTCGACTTGAACATTGCTCTGATTTCTTTCAGGCCGTACAGATGGCGGAAAGATTGCACTTGCCCACTGCCCCAGAGGATGATCGCAAATGCAGCGCCAATGCTGCACGCTGTGCTTTGGAAATTGCAGTGCTCGATGCGTATGGAAAGAAATTTAAAGAACCTCTCTCTTCGGTTACCAAGTTGCTTGCAGGTGATCTTTTCAACCCACTGAACTCGGTTCGTTATAGTGGGGCGATAACCTCTGCATCCGGTTTGAAAATGAAAGTCGCCTCTCTGCTTTACAGTCTTTATGGTTTTAAACAGATGAAGGTCAAGGTGGGCATTGCAGGTTATGATGATGCCAAGCGAATATTGCAGATTCGAAAATGGCTCGGGAAGAAAATAGATATCAGGGTTGATGCCAACGAGGCATGGTCTATTGATGAAGCAGCGCAGCGCATTCAAGAACTAGAGCCCGCGGGAATCACCTGCATGGAACAACCTGTGCCCCATGAACAGGTTTATCAGTTGAAAAAAGTACGTACACAAGTTCGCACCCCCATCATGCTTGATGAATCTCTTTGCTCGATGATCGATGCAGAGCGCGCGGTTGAACATGAGGCATGCGATTATTTTAACATCAGGCTTTCGAAATGCGGTGGATTCATTCCTTCGTTAAGGCTGGCGCAATATGCCCGCAGGCATGGCATAAAATATCAACTAGGTTGCCAAGTGGGCGAGACAGCAATTCTTTCTTCTGCAGGCAGACACTTTGCCTGCTCTGTTTGTGATATCCGTTATCTTGAGGGATCTTACGACAAGCATTTGGTGAAGGAGAATCTTTCCAAAAGAGATATTACTTTTGGTTGGGGTGGAGTCGCTCCTGCGATCACAGGCCATGGTTTGGGAATTGTGATGGATGAAAAAGCATTGGCCAGGGTTTCGATCAGGCAGGAGATACTCCGTGGTTGATACTCCTTTTGAAATAGCATCTTTCGTTACTTCGGGAGGGTACAAACTTCATTACCGTCATTTTTACCCTGTAGGAATTATCAAGGGCACGATAGTTTTCATTCATGGAATTCAAAGCCATGGTGGTTGGTATGAAACTTCATGCAAGAAATTCGCACAAGCAGGCTACAGGGTATTATTTTTAGATAGGCGAGGCAGTGGCTTGAATGAAGTATCAAGAGGGGATAGTCCCTCTTTTCGTACTTTGCTGGATGATCTTAAGGAATTTCTGCAGTATCAAAGAAAAGAAATCGCGGGTGCAACGCCTTTGATTCTTGGGGCGATATCTTGGGGCGGGAAGATTGCATTTGGGTTGGAAATCCGCATGGCGAATTTGGTGGATGGGTTCATACTCCTTGCGCCAGGTTTTTGCCCCAAGGTTCATCCCACCCGCAAGGAACGATTTTTCATCGCCTTGGGAAGTTTGTTTTCCCCTCGTAGACTTTTTAACATCCCACTCAACGATCCAGAACTTTTTACCTCGAACCCTGCTGCTCAAAAATTCCTAAAAGAAGATCCATTTGCATTAAGGAAGGCAACTGCGAGATTTCTTTTAGATAGCGTTAGACTCGATTTTTATCTGCGAATTTTTAGGACGAAAATCAGCAAGCCCATTCTGTTGCTCATTGCAGGGCAGGATAAAATTATCGACAATGAAAAAACGATTGCATTTGTCAAACGCTTTGCCTCGGGTTCCTTAACCGTTAAAAAGTACCCTGAGGCGCATCACACCTTCGAATTTGAACCTGAACCACAAAAACATATCGAAGAAATAGAAGAATGGCTGCAGGCACAATTTAAAAAATAAAAGGCCCCATGCAATTAAGCATGGAGCCTTTGCTTAAGCCAAGTCAGATTATTCCAAGTCTTTCCAAACTGAAATGGAATGGTTAACCCAGATGCCATCTTCCATGAAGGTAGTGCAGACGGTTCCTTTGCAGGTTCCAAGAACTTCAAAGAAGGTTTTGACCTGTTTTTTTACACTAAAGGCTTCATCAATGCCCGGGGGCATCATTTCAAAACCAAATTCGACCCATGGATTAAGCATTGTCATCAGGGCGGTGTTATCGAAAATACAAAACCCAGCGAGGTTCTTTTCAATGCTGGCAAGTTTTGCAACTTCAGAAGTTAATGGAGTTTTATTCAGCAATCTTTCTGCATGTTCAAACGAGAAAGTGATTGCAGAAAAATTCGGCCCTACCACTGCTGCGGGTTGAAGTTTCTTGGTGATATCTTCCAGCAAAGGAATTGGGTAGAAGTAAGCTTTGCCTTCTTTTAAAGCTTTTTCTTCGGGTGCTGGAATCTTAATTGCAGCAAGAGTTCCTGTGGGGTCAAACCCTGCAGCATCCTTGATGATTTGATTGAGTCCTTCGCGGTAACCTTTCAAGGCTGTAGCAAATTTTGCTGCATCGTTAATGCCAAGAATAAAGGCAGGCTCAGGAACAAAAAGATCCTTTTTAGATTTTGGAAGCATTGCGCTCCATTGCTTGCTGCCTAGTTTGCCATCAAGAACAAAAGCTATTTGCGCATCTTTCATTGCAGGAATCAAATCCGATGCAGTGATTTTTGCAAGTTTCGCAATCGTTGGTTCAAGCTTTTTAAAGAATGCAATTACTTGCTCTTTTTGATCAGCAGGCACATTGGGGATTGCGAATTCAGTGAAGTAAGCGTAGGCAATCGCACCCCACTTAGCGGAGAAGTTCCAAGTTTTTTCAACATCTTTGCCTCGAAGCACCGCTGCAAAGATAGGACTGCCACCAAAGTTTTGCAGCAAGCCCAATGGTTTTGAACCATCAATGGGCATATTGGAACTGAAATCATAATTGGCTGATTCGCAACCTTTGTCACTTAAGAAAGTAACGCCAACCCGGGCACCAATTTTAGGCAGGAACTCGAAAGCTTCTTTGGTCAGGGCATCCACATCTTTTTCTATCCGTTTTGAAATATCTTTGGGTAGGTTTGCTCCCTCAAGCATTTCCTTGATTTGATCGCTTGCTTCTTCAGGGTCGGATCCATAGCTTTGGGCGGTTTCCAAAAATTCTTTGCTATAGTATTGAAGCCCAAGAATGTTCTTGCCTGCATGCTTTGCAAGAGGTTCCATTTCTTTTATGGAAGCTATCGATTCACCCTTACCAATGCTTGAAAGATACGTTAAATCAGGTCCAATTGTCGCAATAAGATAGTCGCCCTTGATGCCGATGGCTGCAGCAAAAGTCAGCTTTGCAAGGTCGGACTTGAACTCTTTAAGCTGATCTTCATCAATTCCTGGGATTTGATCGATTTCTTTGATAGGAAACATGCTTCCTTTAACTTTTAGGGTTAGGAATTCTGAGCCTAATAGTTTTTCTTTTTTTGCAGCGCCTTTAAATTTACCCCCAGCAGCTTCGATCATTGGAAGTTTGTCTTCCAGTTTTTTCATAAGATCTTCGCCTATTTTTTTATCTTTTAATTTAAATGCGAATAAAAGTTCGGGAACTTTAAGATCATCAGAAGATTCAACCAATGCTTGAATGATGCTTTCTCCCTGAGCTTTGCTAATGGCATCTTGATCGAAATTACCTTGCATAATAAGGGTAAGTGGTGCCATTTGGCCTGCAGTTAAAGCACTAATGATTGTCCCAAGGGATTTAGGAGCATTGGGTCCAGTTGCTAATACAACTTCATGAGAAAAAAGCTGGCCAGCAGTTGCAAGTATCAGATTGAATTGTTTTTTTTCATCTTCTTGAAGATTGCCCATGTATCCTTCATTAAACTTTTCAATCAACATCTTGGTTGCGCCAAGTTCTGCGAGTTTTTTGAACGCTTTGCTCTTTAAAACAAGGTCGAGTTGCTCCTTGTTTTTTAGCATGATGCCGAAGGCTGTGGTGCTTTTGGGAATCCAATCAATTGCACATTCGGTTTTTACAAGATTTTCAGCAGCGATCGATTTGATTGCGGAAGAGAAAAGAAGACAGCTTAAAAAAGAGGCGAAAAACGCCATCGCCAATGATCTTTTGAACATGATAGACTCCACAGAGAAATTCAACAGGTATACCCTAATAATAGACTCATCAATGGTCACGGTAACAAATTGGGCAAATTAACACAATAAAAGATGGGTGCTAAAAATCCCCGGTGCCTCGCTTTGACCACCAGGGTAGCATCCCGCCCCCATCGATGGTCAGCAAACTACCGGTGATGTATGCGGAATCTGGATCGGAGAGGAAAACCACACCCCGGGCGATTTCTTCAGGTTGCGCCAATCTTCCCATGGGCAGGAATGAGCCTGCTTTTTGCAAGGTATCTTCTGCGAAAAATTTGCGCTCGCCTGGTGTATCGGTCCAACCTGGGTAAACAGTGTTAACCCGGATGTTGTGTTTGATCAGTTCAATAGCTGCTGTTTTCGCCATCATGTCCAATGCTGCTTTGGCCATGTTGTACGCCATGCAGGAAGGGTAGGGCACCACGGCATGGGGCGAGCTTACAATCACGACATTGCCGCCATTGCCTTTTTTTAACATTTGGTTGGTGCATGCTCTTAAGGTATAAAAAGCTCCCCACATAGAAACATCGATGGTTTTGTGGAAACCTTTCATGTCTGCAACATGGAACATTTCGCGATCGCTAAAAACTGCGCTCGAAACAAGGGTATCAATTTGCCCAAGTTTATTCACTGCATCGGAAACCATGGTTTCAACTGCAGCTTGATCTACCAAATCCACAGGGTAAAGCAGGCATTTTCTTCCTAGTGCTTCGATTTCTTTTTTAGCTGTTTCTGCAGATTCAGGCATTGTGAGATAATTCAACGCAATATCTGCACCTTCTTTCGCAAGGGCGATTGCAGAAGCCCGGCCGATTCCTGATGATGCCCCGGTTATAAGCGCCACTTTTCCTGATAGTTTCATGCTTTTCTCTCCTTGGATTTTGCTACATTGATATTGTCATTACCATTTTTCGGGAATTTTTTCAAACGGGAACTTTAAGCGTGCTATTTACCTTGGCTAATAATCCCATCCCAAATTGGCGACTGCCCGAAGCTGCTTATATTCATATTCCCTTTTGTGCCCAACATTGTGGCTATTGTGACTTCGCAATCGCAATTGGTAAAGATGCAATTAGGGATAATTATCTCGATGCACTCGAAAAAGAAATCTCCAAGCTCGGCCGCCCGCATCCAGTACAGTCATGGTTTATTGGCGGAGGTACCCCAACCGAACTTAACGCTATTCAGTTGGAAAGATTATGCAAAATATTAAAGCAATGGCTGCCTTTGACTGGTGAGGCGGAGTTTTCGATCGAGGCTAATCCTGATTCAACAACGGAAGATAAACTTGCAGTCCTAGCAAATTATGGCTTAACGAGGCTTAGCTTAGGGGTGCAATCTTTTCAGGAACCCGTGCTGCAATTGTTGGATCGTAAACATAAAAATCCCCAGGTTGAGCGAGTCATCGAAGATGCTCGGAAGCTTAAAATCCCATCCATTAGCATTGATCTGATTTTTGGTTCAGCAGGGCAGTCGCTTGAATCTTGGAAGTATGATCTTGCCCGTGGCCTAGCTATGCAGCCCGATCATTTTTCCACTTACGGTCTTACTTATGAAAAAGGCACCCCACTTTGGAAAAGAATGAACCGGGGCGAAATCATTCCGCTGGAAGATACAGAGGAGTTGGCGCATTACGAAACTGCAATCGATACGCTGGAAGCTCATGGGATGGATCATTATGAAATCTCGAGCTTTGCAAAGAAGGGCAATCGATGCTGGCATAATCAAGTTTATTGGGAAAATAGCGCCTATTATGGGTTTGGTATGGGGGCTGCAAGATATGTGGCGGGCAAGCGCGAAGTGAACACACGCGATCTAGATTCGTATATTCAAAAATCGTTATCCGGGCAGGAAACGATATTTCAATCAGAGCAACTCGAGCCCCGTGAAGAAGCTGTTGAAACGCTGGGTTTGAATTTGCGAAGAATGCAAGGTGCTAATCGCGAAAGGTTTTTCATGCGCACTGGGTTTCATCTCGATGAAATCACTGGCCCCAAGAAAGATTACCTAGTGCAGCAGGGCTTGCTCAAAGACGATGGGGAAAGTTTAAGCCTTACCCGCAGAGGCCGTCATCTTGCAGATTGGGTCGTAACCAAATTGTTCTGAGAACTGCCCCCCAAAACATCGCCACGGTTGCCTGCAAGGCGTGAGCGCAAGCGTAATTTGTGATACTTCAAACCAGGAATGAAAAAGCACAGAGCACTTACTGTACCAAAAATAAGCTGGCAATATGCAGGCCAAAGGGCCATGGGGATGGTGGTGAGATAAAGAGCAATGGCTGGCGGGTAGAATTCTCCACTCAAAATTCCTGCCTTAGTGAAAAAAACTGTGCCTGCAATAATAGCTAGTATGGGCGAAAGTGTAAGCACTGGCATGCCTAAAAATATTTCCGTAAAAAACACTCCGATGGTAGAAATTACCGCAGCAGCCCAGATATGGCCTACTTGCCTTTCGACAAAAAGAACAGGCCCACCTTGCTTGCGCAACTCCCAGAATATTGCACCCCATAAGGCCAACCCGCCACCCCATAGCAAAATGTACCACCAAGGGCTATTGATACCTACTCGAGCCATGTACCAAGTTGCAACGCATTGCAAAAAAATCATGGCGCTATGCATCATCCAAAGCAAGCCCCAGTTTTCAAGAACGATTGCATGATGAGTGTCTCGCAACATTCTGCTGAAGAAGTTAGAGAACGATCCGATGCTGCCCGAACGAACGGAAGTGGTCTCGCCTCGAACCCAAGCCTCGAGGTCGATTGCAAGATCTTGGGCGCTACTATAACGAAGGTCAGCTT
>Ga0208482_1000471_pt1 | contig 12531 bp, 10 predicted proteins | sample LakMenEpi26Sep10_FD_150737 | JGI IMG/M metagenome (GOLD analysis project Ga0208482, IMG submission 150737) | Freshwater microbial communities from Lake Mendota, WI - 26SEP2010 deep hole epilimnion (SPAdes) | ecosystem: Environmental > Aquatic > Freshwater > Lake > Epilimnion/Euphotic zone ... | reverse complement strand
AGGGAATTTACCAGCGGCATAAGTTTTTTCGCGGTAATCTACAACGAGGGGGAAATAATCTTTGGTTGATTCAGCGGAGCCTTCCACAACGGTGGAGAGTGTCATAGTATCTGCATAACGAACGATAACTGCACCATGAGCTTGTTTGGCGAGTTTTCCTGTTTCAAGGATAAGAGTGTGAGCGCCCAATTGTTTTTCTACACGAATTGCCTGCATATAAATAAAACCTCCAACATTTTCACTTGGCGAAAGCCAACAATAAAAATGTATTAAGCGGAACTAGAACAGAGTTTATGAGGAAATTGCTGGTGAAAATAGAATTGAGAATCCTTCGAGAGAAGGAAACTTTCGGCTTTTTCTTCAGATTACAAAACCTACTATCCAACTTGCATGTTCCCTAACAAAATTCCTGACCAAGGGAACAACCGGAAAATGAACAGCTTTACCTGAATTCCCCAATGGAATTAAAGTGGTCTTTATAACTAGACTACTTGGCCTACTTTATTTGCGAAGGCCCAGGCTGCCGATCAATGTGGTGTAGCTTTCGTGATCCTTACTTCGCAAGTAGGAAAGCAATCCAGACCGCTTGCTGACCATCATCAACAAACCGCGGCGACTGGCATGATCCTTCTTGTGGCTGCGCAGGTGCTCGTGTAGCTCGTTGATCCGTTGGGTCAACAAAGCAATTTGGACTTCCGGTGACCCGGTATCCGTCGCCTTGCGGCAATACTTTTCAATGAGCTGAGACTTGCGTTCCTTAGTGATCGACATATAGTTCTCCACCGACCTCCGTCAGGCTAACATAAGCCTTTCTTGGTCCATAAACCTATTGCGTAAACTAGAATATTATCATTACAGGAGTTGAAATCAATAGTGAAAGCGTTTAATTTAAATAAAAAGCCCGGCTGGGTTAGCAGTCGGGCTTCTTTTTTAATAACCAGTTCCGAATTACTTGACTTTCTTTTCGCCAACTTTGATTTCGGTTACTTCGTCTTTGTCATTGGTGATTACAATGGCATTAACGCCTTTTTCACCAATTTTGCCAAGCTTCTTAGCTATTGCATCATCAACTTTGGCATCTTTAGCGATTTTCAGGGTCTTTTCTTCCTTCTTAACTTTGATGGTAAGACTGGTGCCAGCTTCGTACTTGGTGATTGCACCCTTGTGTTCGCCAGCAATTACACCAAAAGCAACAAAAACAACTGCAGCAGCAGCTACAAACATACTACGAAACATAATGAAATACTCCCATTTAACAAACAAAGCCTTACCTTGGAACACTCCCAAGGCTGGTGATTTCAGGGCTTACTCGCCCCAATTTAAGTCACCATAATTATTAAACCCTTAAACAAGGCAAAGGTTTCCTAGTTATTTAATAATTTTGCAGTTTTTTATTAAAGCTCAAGCTTAAAGTTTACTTTATTTCACAAATATCGAAATATGATAAGTAGATTAAAACTTTCCTTACGAAGTTCTTATGAACCTAGTTTAACTGCCCATTTTGCTGCCGACACCAAGCTGCTTTCGTCTGCCATGCCTTTCCAAGCGATGTCGTAAGCCGTGCCATGGGCAACACTGCTTCGAATAATCGGCAAACCAGCAGTAATGTTGACAGCTCTGCGTTGGCCTAGAAGTTTTAAAGCGATGTGGCCTTGATCGTGGTACATGGCAACCACGCCATCAAATTCCCCCTGGCTTGCTCTTAAAAATAAAGTGTCAGAAGGGATTGGCCCTGAAACAGTCATCCCTTGTTGCTTGCAAAGAATTGCTGCAGGTTGGATTATCGTTTGCTCCTCGTTACCAAAGAGCCCGCCATCGCTACCGTGTGGGTTGAGTGCAGCAATCGCAATGCGAGGTGTGCGGCCTAAAACTTTAGTAAGTAAATTATCTAAGAGTTGAGCCCTAGCGACAATTCTTTCGATGCTAAGTTCATCGAAGACATTTCTCAATGCAAGGTGCAGTGTCACATGGGCCACTGCCAATTCTGGAAGTGCCAAAACCATTACGTGTTCTAGGGCTTTGGTTCTGGATGCCAATATTTCGGTGTGTCCTGGGTAATCGAGCCCCGCAAGATGTAATCCTTCTTTGTGGAGTGGCGCGGTAACTATCGCACCAGCTCGTTTTTCAAGTGCCCAATCAATCGCTTGGATTAAATAATCATGGGCTGCCTTGCCCGCAGAGGCGTTTATATCGCATATTTTAACAGTAGATAAATCTGCTGTATTTATTTTAGTGCAACTTATAAGATTTGGTTGTGGCGTGGCCTGCTCTGGTTCGTTGATGGTCTGAACTTTTGTGTTTTTGTTGAGTAAATGAATTGCTTTTTCTAGCCATACCGGATCACCCACCACCACTGGGTCGCAAAAAGCAAGAATTTCGTCCCAGGCCTTTACAATGATTTCGGGGCCTACCCCAGCGACATCACCCATAGTGATTAGGATTCTGGTTTTTTTGTTACTAGATTGGTTCATTGATTTGTGCCTTGAAATGGGGTTATTTGGAGCAAAGCATAGCAAGTAATCTTTCCATAAGTGTTTTAGGAGGGATTTGGCTGCCCCCTTTCATTCCTGTATCTGTTTCAATGAGCCAGGTTAAAACCTTATTGATTTTTTTGCGTCCAATTTTTCGAAGTTGAGCCTCAGCGCTAGCTTTCGTGAAACTGAAAAAACCAGCTTTTTCTAATGCGAAAGCCATGGGCTTGTCTTGCATTGCAAATCTTCCTGCGTAGGCCAACTTTCGGAGGTGTGAACTAAATGCCCCAAGAAGCTTCATGGGTTCTTCGCCTTGTTCGAATAACTCAAATAATAATTGAAACGCTGCCCTTTGGTTTCCTTGTCCAATATGATCAAACAGCACCCAGACCTTTTCAACATGCCCTTGGCCAACCAGCATATCAACATCCTTGGCGTTTATTTTTGGATTCTCTGCAGCATAACAAGCGAGCTTGGCGATTTCTTGATCGAGTCTGCCTAAGTCGGGGCCAATTAGTTCTACCAGTAGGTTTGCAGCATCGTTTGCGAGTGGTTTATCATGAACGTTTTTTCCTTGTGCAATGCACCATGCGACAAGGGTTTCTTTTCGGGAGGGCGCTTCACAAGTAATTAAAGCTTCCTTGGCAAGCATTTTTGATAATTTGGTATTGGAAGGCCAGGAAGAAGTTTCAAGGATGAGAACGCCATTGGAGCTTGGCGCCTGGAAATATTTTTCGAGTGCGGGTCTATTCTTGCTTACAAAATCATCCGCCTGTTCAACCCATGCGAGCCTTTTGCCACCAAAGAATGAAAGCGTAGTTAGCTCTTCCCTTACTTCCGCAAACGATGTCTTATCACCCACGAACGAGGCCAAACCGAGGTCTTCGTTACCAGCAAGAATTTGATGTTTTAAGGCTTTGCCTGCTTTTCTATGAAGGTAATCTTCGGAACCAGTGATTACATAAACTGGTTGCAATTGAAGTTTCGCCTGATCTTTTAAGAACTGTTCAACTTCCATTAAATTCCCCAACTGAATATCGGTTCATGATATTCATGCTACTTTGTGGCGTGGGAAAATCGAGGCTATTTTGGTCGAACTGGATTTGTTGGGAAAGTCGGCATTCCTTCAGAACCAAGCCCAGGGAAAGAAGTTGGGCTTGCAGGTGCACTACCATTGTTACTTGGAATAGTGCTGGAAGGTGTATTTGGAAAAGAAGAAGCTGGTTTTGGCGCTGGTACTGCAGGGATATCTTGATTGATAGGGCTTGCAGGGGGAGTATAGCCACCACTGCCAACTGGTGAAACGTCCACGCCGGTGACTCTGGCTTTAGGTGTGGATAAATCAACTTTCACTGCACCAGTAGTTTCAGCAGATCCAATATTTCCTGCAAGATCTGAGGCTTCAACCCTTATAAAAAATTGATAAGGCAACCCTTCGCCTGGCATACGCCATACATATCTTCCAGTATTGGGAAGATTTGGGACAGCAACAACCCAAGGGCCTTCGGGTGTTTTTGCATAAGAAATATTTACAGGATTTGGGCCTAAGTACTTATCAGAAGCAGTCCATGTTACGCTGAGGTTTCCTTGATCGATGCCCCGGCCAACATCAACACCAATGAGTTTAACCAAAGGTTTTGTTTCATCAACTTCAACCCAGAATTGCGGAAGATCACCAGATTTTGGTGGATGTTCTCCTAGATCTACCCCACTTCGGGCAACAAGAGTAAAACCATAACGGCCTTCTTCGGGTACATCAACAATGCACGGAGGAAGTTTGGGCGCATCCTGATCATACTTACGCCATACTTTGCCGCCATCGCGAGTTACATAAACTTCCACTCGGGAAATATCTGAAGGTCCTACATCATCGATTTTATAATTAAGCTGGAACCGCCTGCTCTTAACCATGGATATATTGCTTTTGCCCGATCCATTTTCCTGCGTTGTGCTTCCAGCCCTTGTTCCATTTGGTTGAATCACGATAGAACTTTCACCAAAGTTTCCGCATTTATCTCTAACCGTTAGATGTACTTCAATATTTCCAGAAGTACCAGGGTTCCAAACATGCTGCCCCTGAGCAATTTGTTGGGCAGATAAAGGCACCCAATCCTTGCCATCAGAATTCCGAAATTCCAGCCTCATGCTGGAAAGATCCAAAGTTTCATCGCGGAGATCCCAATCAATCGAAGCGGAGCCATCTTTGAAAACGCCCCGAAGAATAACCGAAGGTGGGGTACTATCGATGCAAACTTTTAAGGAAGGCTGGGCGATGTTGATATTTGCGGGGACCATTCTTCCATCGATTTCCTGGCTTTGTACGGAGAACCAATACCAGCCATCTTTTTGGGCTCGGAAAAGAAATTGCTTTTGGGTAGGAAGAGCGGTGCCTACATGGGAATAAGTTTTACCAAAATCTTCAGAAACATGAAGGAGGATTTTCTGAATCTTGGAGTCAGCGGGGTTGGAAGAAAACGGAATGATAAAAGAAGCATCTCTGGAATAATAGGTGTCTGTGGGCGGTGCAGCATTGATAAGCGACGTGCAAATAATGCAATAAAACGCCAGCAAACTAGCGGAAGCGGAGGAGCCAGTAATTTTCCGCAAAAGGGCCATTATCATGTCCATGGTAAAGAAAGCGTTTGTTCTGACACTGTCAGAAATAACGGCTTCCTTTAATATCGACATATATGCTAAAAATCTTAAGGAATTAGTAAAAGAAGGGTTGCATAAACGAAATCGTAAGTAAATGGCCTAAAAACACGCTAAACGGCCGAGCGCTTGAATGGTCCTATTCCGTAACGATCAATCAAGTTTTTAATAAATGCAGGTGGTACAAAAGATAATACCAAAGTTATCATGCACAAGCTGAAAGTGGTTAATCCCATCAATAGTCCAATTCCAGTATGAAGCATGATCGAGCCACAAATCATGATCCACTTCAATTTGTGATTCCAAACTAAAAAGGGAAAAGAAGTTTCAAGCACAATGGTGTAAACGCACCCTGTAGTCATGACGACTTCCCAAAGCACTTTATGCTTTGTAAGGAAAACCAGCAATGATGTGTAAAAAGGTATATGCATGGGATTAAAAGAATAGTTAGCTAAAACTCCCCAAAGAGCAGTCCCATTCCACCAGGAAGAGCCTTGAAGTTTTGAGGTTGCTGCAGCAAGGTAAATGATGCAGAAATGAATCTGAATCATTCGGGTAACGAAATTGGAAAGGATCAAAGGTTTAGGGGGTTCGTTCCATTTGGGGTCGCCCGCTTTTTTTCTGCGCAGTTTTTGAAAATAATAATCAAGCGAATAAATCTCTCCACCCGGTGCAATGATCATGTAAAAAAGCAGAATGATTATCATCGCATCCATTCCGAAAAGTCCAGATGGCGCCCTATGGATATAAGCTAATGCCCCTATCCATGAAATAATCGCACTAGTTCTAGAAAACAAACCCACAGCCATGAAAAAATTCGCAGCTAAGAAACCAAGATGAAAAGCCCAAATCCATAAAGGATTTGTAGCATGATAAAAAACAGACCAACTAAGATTTGATTTCGTGATTTCAATCGTGTTTTCAGACCACTCAGGTGCCATTACATACATTGGCGTATCTTTTCTGAAATGATCCGCAAGGCCCTGATTGACTATCCCTTCGGGGCCAACAAAAGCTAATAATTCAAAACTGTAGCACAAAGTGATATAAAAAATTAAACACCCGGTTATAAGGCGAATTAACCCAATGGTATTAGGTGCAACAGGCGTAAACCAAAACCTGTCGAATTGTTCAAGCCAACCTTGTGAATCTTCCAAGTTGGCCTTACTTTGATTTCCATTGGCAGACGAAGCAGCAGGCCGATCAAAAACAGAATGTTTTCCAGTGCTCATTAGTTGCCGCCTTCCTTTGCAGGCACGATTTTTACATCTCCAGCATGAATATCAAGAGAATGGTTCAATACTGAGGGTTCATTAGGATTAGCGTTACGTGTTATGGGAAGTAAGAAATACAAAAAGGCATCATTGGGATCTATGAGATTGCCATTTTTGTCAAAGCTTCCCATGAAATAAGGGTAGTACAAGGTTGGATCCAAGGCGTTCTCCCCTCGAGACATATCTGTGGGGGTAATGATGCTATGAGTGACCCTGTAAATTTTAATGTTATCTATGTTGATGCTAGGTTTATCTGCGGGATGAGCGAATTTTTTGGTTAGATAGAGGGCATAGGATGCGAGCATTCTTTTTGAATAATCTGCTGGTTCCTTAAACATATAAGATTGCGACATTGATCTGTTAAGTGGGGTGATTTGTGGTTGATTAGCCAAACCCGCAAGATTCCGCCTTTGGAGTTTCTCTTCCCAATTTTCTGGAGCCTGACTACTTGCAACATTCGTGCTTTCTGTGACCGAAAGCATGCGCTGATAATGCATTTGAATTGGGCTTTCAGTTCGATTGGGTATTTTAAACCAGCGAAAAGTACCATCTTCATATTGGATCTTAGACCAAAGTAGAACGGGTGGCCCAGGTTCCGGAGAATAAAAGTGGTAAGCATTATTCAAATAAGCAAAAGTTAAATAATGCCTGAAATAGTATGCCCAAAGATTGGTAGCAAGCCAAGAAGCCGGGGCATTGGGTGGCTCGATTGAAGTAACTGCTGTGATGATGCTCGCAAAATGAAATAACACAAAACAGATAGCGGTGGTTTTTTTAGCCAAGAGAGGCAACAAAACGAAGATTCCCAAAAATAATGAGACTGCGGTAAAAATCGAACCTGCCAGAATAAGGGAGTCCCAACTCGGATCCATGGAATTGGTTATAATCAAAAGTGCCAAGGATAAACCAAAAGTCGTAAGGGATAGAGTGCCGTTCGAGGTTTCATCATGAAGCCTTTGAGAGAGGGCAATGCTAAAAGCAGCAAGTGCAAGAATAAACCCAAAAACTAAAAGGTTAACCCTTAAAGTTACAAGATCTGGGAAAAGGGAATTTAAGCCGAGTGCCAAAAGCGCCAAAGTGATAGCAGTGGCTACCCAATAAGTGGGTTTTTGAAGTAAATTCATAAATAGGACCTCCATCTCCATATTAGACAATTCGTCATTATAATGTAAATACCTAAATCAAGTCAGCGTTTCTTTATAACCAATACAAGAATGGCATCACAAAAGTCCTAATAATTGAAAAAGCCTAACCATTTTGCAAAACTCAAACTAGGGACGAAAAACAGGCACAATTAGTGGCCTTTTGTACACAAAAGGGTGAAAAGGCAGAATAATTCTAGAAAGTGGCAAATAAATTGTTAACCTAGTACCCATAACACTTTGCCTAAATCTAAAAATTGCTACAATCAGAAAAATCGTCAAAATCTACCTATTTTTCTTGCCATTCACTTTTTAGCCTTCTAACATCTCCAAATCGATATGCATCGATACTGCCAACTCTTGGAATGGAATCCAAACGGTTATCAATTGATTATCAAAGGCTTGCTCCTTCAAGAAGGGGTAGTTTGTTTTTTGTTCCAGGGATTGTTAAATAGCGTTTCAGGGAAGAAACCTAGTCTGGAATTGTTTTGGAAGATCTTTGAAATAAGGTCTTTTGTTTTTCAGGAGGTTTTGATGATTAGTTTTATTCTTGCAATAGGTTTGGGTCAAGCGGTTGCGGGTGCTGAGTGCGCAGGTGGCGTATGCTCCGCTTCGAGCTCTTCTTCGGTCGCAAGTTCTTGCGCATCGGGCAATTGTTCCGCTTCATCAAGTGGTAAATTGTTCCGTAGAGGCAGGTCAAGCGGTGGTTCTGTAGCAATGGTTCCTTCCACTCCAGTTTCTACCATGGAAAAAAAGACCGCAGAAGCACCTGCGGAAGTAGAATCCTCTGATTCTTCCAACTCCCGTAGGAAATCACTTTTTAGCTTCCGTCGATAATAACGTTTTGTTCTGCCATGGATTAACAACCCAAAGTAGAACAAACAATCTATACAAAAAGATAACCCTTACCAGCAAGGGTTATCTTTTTTGAGTTTGAGAACTTTGCCAAAATCTGAATGCTTCCGGGAAATCCGTGGTGATTCCATCGACTCCCAGATATTGAAGCTTTTCCCATTCAGTGGGATTATTGGCTGTCCAAGGTAATATCTTGAATTGATTCCTATGCATTTCAAGAATGATGTCTTTATTTAAAGTGTCAAATTTCGGGCAGAATAACGAAGCACCCGTGTCGATCATTTCTCGAATTATATCCACTTGGATTGTTCCATCTACGAGCAAGCCTAGAGTGCAATCAGGTAAAAGCTTTTTAGCCTGCTTTAAAATAGTATGATCAAAAGATCTTAGGACGATGCGGTCCTCTGATTTTCTATCGCCTATTTGTTTCTTGATAATGTGTAGAATAATTTCGCTTTTACACTCTAGATAAGGAAGCTGTTTTATTTCCAAATCAAAGAAAAGTAAGGCAGCCGCTTTTTGCTGTGCAATCGTTTTTCCACAGGTCTTTCCTTCTTTGCCCGCATAGAAATCGACAAAATCAAAGAATTGATCCAAAGTGGGTGGCGCCCAGCAATTCAATTTGTGCTGCTTGCAGTAAATCGCAGAGAGCGGGCCGATAGTAAATTCTTGTAGGGGGAATCTTTCGTTTATCGATGGAACATTTTTGAAAACAGCTTGCAATGCTTGAAGATTAAACTCGTTGATCTGGAAATGGTGCTTCGATTGTGGCAGTGAAAAAAAATGGTCATGAAACAATACCACTTGCTCGTCAGCACAAAGATGCAGATCGGTTTCGATCGAATCCACTAAACAATCGATAGCAAATTCGATAGAGGAAAATGTATTTTCAGGCCTGTTTCCCCTTGCGCCACGATGGCCTTGCAAATGCAGTTGCATGGTTTGTCTCTATTCGAGGTCTGGGTTTTGCAAAGGTTGAAAATCAACCACTTCAAGGCTGACCGATGTAAAGCCGTTCCATTCATTAAGCTTGGGTGTAAAAGCTAAGGAGATAGCTCCGCCATTTGACATTAGTTCTTCTTTTCTTTTACCCATGCGAAAAGCAATGGCCCAAAGTTTAACCCCAGCTTGTGAAACTTGGAAACGAAGGTGCAGGCCATCCGTGCCAACAAGAGTAGGCTCTTTTTCGACAGTAAGATTTGTTGCGAGGTAGATTGGTTTTTTATTTCCCATGCCGTAGGGCTCTAGCTGATCGAGTTCCTTTACCAAAGAATGAGTCAAAGCGGATAAGGGTACCTCTGCATCCAAAATCAACTTGGCAGGCTTGATCCCGGTGGGGTATTTTTCTTTTACAAGTTGGCAAAGCTTTTGACGAAGTAAGGGTATTTTATCTTTTTCAATTTGTAGACCCGCTGCAGCGGCATGCCCCCCCGCACGCACTACAAGCGATTCGCATTCGGCAAGAAGTTCATGAAGTTTGACCATGCCGCCAGATCTTCCAGAACCAGACCAAATGGTTGGGGATACTTGGAGAGGTTCGTCTTCGGTTGAAGTATCTGAAGTTGTAGAAGAGGTAACAGGGGGGGCTAGAACGATGCAGGGTTTGCCAAATTCTTCGGTAAGTCTGCCAGCAACCACTCCGACAATGCCAGGATGCCATGTGGTTCCTGCGAGAACTAGGAAAGGATCATGCAGGAATTCTTCGGATTCTGCAAGTTCCTTGGCTTCAGTAAGAATTTGCCTTTCAATTTTTTGTCGTTGTTTGTTTTGATCAGAAAGGAAAAGTGCTATTTCTCTTGCTTGATCCATGCGGTTGGTGATCAAGAGGTCAACCACAAGTTGTGCGCATCCAATTCTGCCTGCTGCATTTAACTTAGGAGCTAAATTGAACCCGATATCAGTAGAATTCAGTTTTCTTTTTTCGTTGAGGTTACTTTCCTTGACCATTGCCTGAAGTCCAAAGTTGGCAGACTTTGTGAGCCTTTCCAAACCGCTGCGTACTAGAATTCGATTTTCATCAAGTAAAGGTACAACATCAGCAACAATGCCAAGAGAGGCTAGGCTGATGGCCTCGACCAAGAAATCTCTGAGGAAACCTTCAACTTTGGAATTTCCGCTATGGAGTACAGCAATCATCCATGCAAGCTTTAATGCTACCGCAGAACCCGAAAGCTCGCCGAAAGGGTAGGTGCCCCCAGGCAGGCGCGGATGAACGACCGCAGCCGCTTCGGGAATCGTGGCCTTCATTTCATGATGGTCGGTGATAATCAATTCAATGTTTAAGGATTTAGCTATTTTCGCTTCTTCGATGCTTGCAATCCCACAATCGACAGTAATGACTTGCTGAACGCCAGAGCGGGCGAGAGATTGAAGCGCGTTGGAATTCAGCCCGTAGCCCTCTTCAAGACGCTTCGGAACATAGAATCTTGGGTTTCCTCCAAGAATGCGAAGTAACCTAATAAGGATAGCGGTCCCGGAAATGCCATCTGCATCATAATCCCCGTAGACACAAATAACCTTGCCAGTTTTTAAAGCTTGCAAAATGAGTGTTGCAGCATCTAAAGCGCCAGGCAAAAGAGCTGGATCGTGTAACCCTTTTAAAACAGGGTTAAGAAAGCGAAATGCGTTTTCAGGCGAATCAATGCCACGATTAATAAGAAGCTGTGCAATAACAGGCGATATCTTGGCTTTTTTTGCAAGGCTTGTACAAAGTTCGGTATCGTGTGCCAGCAAAACCCATTTCTTTGAAGCGGACAAAAAGCACTTCCTTTTAAAATCGAAGTTATAAATGCAAAGTAAAAGGTGACACGTTTCTTCATCGTGTGCCTTACTTCATTGTAAGGGAGTTTAACTATTTGGCAGTTATTAACAAGGATGTAATCGTATCTTGCCTAAACTCGCCAATCAGAATCATCCTAATTATGCGCAAGCTCGATCAAAATAATGCCGATAAAAAGCAATAGGTGATAGTTAATGTAAACCCTAAAGAAACGAAGAAGGAAAGAGATGATTCGATTTACTTATTATGCGTTTTTGTCACTTTGCATATTGTCTGGGATCTTTTACGGTAATTAAATTACGAGCGAGTTCCAATTCGTAAAATCAATCAAATTTAAGATAGAGTGTTTGGGCAATTCATTTCGCTGCTAAGAAAAATCACCTCACCAATAAAAGTGAATGCCTAACGCCTAAAACGATTGTGAGTAAATCGTAAGATAGGTAATTAAACCCATTTTGAGATAAAACATAGAGCAAAAAGCATGGCTATAGTTCGATGTAGCCAAAAAGCAAAAAGCCGAACCAAATCCTAAGCATCTACTATCTTGTATGACTCTAGGGCTAAAAGCCAACGCTTGAATTTTTCATAAGTCTAATCCCATTATTTGATTAGGGCAAAAACTCTGGTCAAAAGTGGAGCATAAATTGTCATAAAAAGAGTAAGAGCAAAATGCTAAAAAAAGTGAGAGTGGGTTGAATGAGTAGTATTAAAGGTTTTTAACTAGGCGTTTGGTAAATCTAGGTAGGAAAAGTAAGGGGTATACACAGAAGATAGGGGGCAAAAAGTTTTTGGGAAACTTATTCAAGCCGGGAAAGATTGGGTGCCGAAAGAATAGTTGTGAAGTGCAAGATCTAAGTTTTTAGAGACATAAACGAGGATCTTCACTTTGAGAGACGGAAGAGGAACAGGGCAGGCAGAGGCCCACAAGCTCGGTCGGGATTGTCTCGCTGGGATGGGGCTTGTTGCTAATAAATATGTCTCTATATGGAGGTGTTGATTCGTGAACGCTGCTTTTTTACTTTTGACCACAGCATGGGTTGCTGGTGCTGACGCTGCTCCTGCAGGTGCACCTGCTGTTACTTCTACAAGCTCTTGTGATAGCGCATGCTGCGACAAGCCAAGCTTGCTAGACAAACTTCGCGCAAAATTTGCGAAAGATTGTTGCGACGCACCAAAGTGCGAAGCTCCTAAGGTAGTGAAGTGCGAAAAGAAAGCTGACCCATGCGATCCATGCAAGGTAAGCATTCTTGACAAACTTCGCGCCAAGCTGCACAAAAATGATTGCGACGCACCAAAGTGCGAAGCTCCTAAGGTAGTGAAGTGCGAAAAGAAAGCTGACCCATGCGATCCATGCAAGG
>Ga0208482_1000466_pt1 | contig 12635 bp, 15 predicted proteins | sample LakMenEpi26Sep10_FD_150737 | JGI IMG/M metagenome (GOLD analysis project Ga0208482, IMG submission 150737) | Freshwater microbial communities from Lake Mendota, WI - 26SEP2010 deep hole epilimnion (SPAdes) | ecosystem: Environmental > Aquatic > Freshwater > Lake > Epilimnion/Euphotic zone ... | reverse complement strand
GGGACCAGGAGCGAATGCGACATTACTTCCTCCACCTCGTTGGTATCCTTCACGAGCATTACCTGCACGAGCCCAAGAAGCATTACCCTGAGAAGGCATTTGAGATGTTGTATTATATTGAGACATTTTAACTTTATACAGTTGTTAATTATAATAATAGAAAAAAAAAGCAAAAAAAAAGAAATTTTCATTTTGATAATTTTTCAAAAGCGATTTTCGAAGCTTTATTTATTGCAACATCTTTTGAAGTATCTGATGTTCGAGCTATTACTTTTCCTCGGGCTAAAATATCTATATGATGAATTCTATTTTCTTCGTCATATTTGTGAATAATACTATCTTTGAATTTTCCTAAAGAACGGTCCCGATCATATATTTCTTTTAATTTTGTTTTATAATCTACATTTATGTAATCGTTAACGTTTAAAGTATCTAGATACGAAGATAGAAAATTATACGCCAGAGCATAACCAACCCCTTTATATTCATATTTATCAAAAATATGAACTAAACAACCAATTATCGCTTTGATGACATTTCCAATAAGTCGAAGATATTTAACATGTAAATATTTATTTGGGACCTTTTCAAATAATTCGTGAAACAATGAACCATACAATATATATTTTTCAAATTCCATATCGTTGAATATTCTTTGGATCAAACCCGATCTTCCAATAATATTATGCCTTACTGTGGTAAATAAACCTTCTTTTGTACTTTTTATTTTAGATGATATATAGTCAATAACTATATAATCGACGGTTGGTACACCTTCGTATAAATAAAGTTCCATATTTGTTTCTGAGCTATAGGAAGAATCAATAAAACATTTCACAAATTCTGCAATATACAAGTTTTGAGAATATTTTTGAATACTTTCCTCGCTGATTCTTGCCATTTGCATAATTTTTATAATTTTATTTTTAAAATCTTGTGTGAAATAAATTTCCGTGATCGATGTAAGAATATCTTCCTTTGCTCCGTACGGGTTTGCAATATTTTCAACGATTCCGTATTTTTGAAAATCATAAAGCATATTTCCATATAAAAAATTATATGCATCATCATACGATTTATCTGAATATGCACTATACTGTTTTTCGTTTTTTTTATCTGTTGTCTTATCTCCTCTGGGGTAAGCGATCATTCTTACATTATATCTTCCATACTCTCGAAATTCATGCCTTAAAGATTTATCATTAAAGTTCCAACCCAGCAAATTAAATGAATCATATATTTCTTTGACGCGTGATTTTCTATCAAATAAATTATCAATGTTTAGAGATATAGCAAATTTATCAAACATTTTCGAGATAATGGTATATACTAAATTATACCCGTAACCCTTTCCAAATTTTTCCGATAAAATAACAATGACCCCGAAAAAAGATTCAAGAACATCTTCATACATCTCTTCCAAATAAATTTTTTGGGTCTTATCATATTTTATATATTTATCAAATTGGTATTCTCTTGCGAGTCGTGATAAATATACAGTACTTCTCATATTGTGTGTTAATTTTGTCAACCATTTTGGAGATCTAAGTTTTGGAAATCTATATAGAATATATTGAGTAATTGCTAAATTTACTACACAGTCTCCTCGAATTTCTAAATAATCATAATTATTTTCAGCATCGTATGATTTATGAACAAACGCTTTTGCAAAAAGAGGATTATTTGTAAAATAGTTGTAGTGTTCTTGATTTAACCGACAGTACCTAAAAATTCTTGAGATGACAATTTTGTAATCCATGAATTTTATTTATATTATTTACTAATTTATAATATCATTTTTGTTTCTAAATTTTATGAATTACCATAATTCATAAAATCTATTTGAGGAGAAAATTTTTTATATTAATCTTTTTTTGCGAAGTTTTTTATTTATTTTTATAATCTCATTTGCATCAAAAGTTTTTAATTTATAATTTGAAATATATTTTTCCATAAAGAGATATCTTTCTCGAGCTTCGTTTATAATATAAGGAATATTGCATTTCTCGAGATAAGATTTATATTTTAATAGATGACAGTAATGTTCAATCATACTATTTGAAAATTTATCTTCTTCTTCGAAAAGATCCATGTTTTGATAATATTCGATAGATTTAAGTTTTTTTACTCGGATAGGTTTTTGATAAAAGCAATAATAAAAATATAATCGCACTAAAGATACTTCTCCAAGTAACTCTAACATATTCGCATATCGGGGGAAAAGCATATATTGTTCTTTTGGTTGAGAGTCATAAATGTGATGAACATATTTTAATATCTCATATGTTTTTTTTCTAATTTCTACATCATCGATAACATCTTTTATTTTTTGAGAGTTAGGTGAAGAAAAAAATAAAGGGTTATCAACTCCTTCTAAAATAGAAGCATATCTAAGAGCTAAAATAATTTTTTTATCTTTAACACCTTCAAGAATAATACAGTTATTCACATGATTCAATATTTTCAAACTTCGAGAAACTCCAAAATATTTTTCTACTTTAACATTTTCATATATCTCTGAAACATATGAAAGAAGTTTTTGCGTAATATATGTTTCGTCTGTCATGACACTTAAATATAAAGTTACAAATAATTTACGATATGGATACTAATCATAGAGAATATTTTTTAATTATAAATACCGCGGTTATTACTTTATTTTTGTGGAATTTTTTAAATATATCTTTTTTGGTCGGATTTATTTCGAGTCCTTTACTTATTCTATATTTTATGATTGTATACGGAGATAAGTTTATAAATAAAATTTCCGAATATCAAAATGTATTTGAATTTATCAAGCAAATTATAAAAAAATAATTTGAAAGTTATAAAATAAATAATGAAGAAATGTGTTCATCTTACCCAAAAAGAATCAAGATGTAATAGGGGTTCTATGAAAGGAAAACATTATTGTTCACTACATGATTCTCATTTAAGAACAAACCATTCTGAAATACAACATACCGAAGATGATTTATATGAATACCCAACAGAGATAGTAAAATATTTATTTTTAGGTTCAGAATCAAAGGTCGGAAATTCGAAATGGTTGAAAAAACATAATATAAAAACAGTAGTTAACGCGACAAATGATTTAATGTATCGTTATGATAATTCAATTAAATTTTATATGTGGGGTATGAGAGATCTTCCTTCTGAAAATATTACTCCTTATCTAGAAAAAACCGCCAAAATCATTGATGCTTCATTGAAAAGAAAGGAAGGTATACTCATACATTGTCATATGGGAATAAGTAGGTCGGCAAGTCTAGTATGGTATTGGTTAGCTACAAGAAAATATAATGGAGATTATAAAGCCGCATTAATATTTTTACAATCAAAAAGATGGATTGTAAATCCGAATAGAGGATTTTTAATGCAAGTAGAAAAATATATAAGTAAAAAATGAAATAATAGATTTATGTTTTTCATTTTATGAAAAACATGGACATGATCGAATGTCAGATCGATATCTGTATTACAAAAAACGGAATAGGTTATTTTGGAAAAATTATGAGAGGAAATTTTTTATATGATGAGATTGAAAGTATATTAAGAGAAACTTCAATTAATATTTTTCCTTCGTATCTAAAAATAAATAGTAAACATATTTTTGTGATGGTATCAACGAGAGGAAATTTAGACGATATCAAAGACGATCTTCTAACTCTCGAAAACGAAATTTATACAATTGACTATTGCGAAGATATATTTGATATTCATTTTAAAAATGTTATTTTTGAAGACGATGTTTTTCCAACAATCAAGGAACCCGAGGAGTAAATTTATATTTTTGAAAAATATAAATAAAAAATTACGAAGGGTACAATAATTTATAAATTTTAACTTGAGAGGGATATTCTTGTTTTAAATTTTGAAGTTCATCCCATCCAAAAGTATATGGTCCTACCGGTGGGTTTACATATGGAAGTAATGACAGTTGTTGGTACGAATTCCAATCATCTCCTAATTTTGGAAAAAAATGTGCTGAAAAAGGAGCGTACGCATAATTTTCTTTTCTCGAGCACAAAATAAATATTATGATAATAAAAAATATAATTACCAAAACAATTTCATACATGGTTTAATAGTATGGTATTATTATTTATTTTTAAAAATCACAATTAAAGAAATGGTTGGTATATCATCAATGATGGCTGAAGATATTCATGCGAAAACTTTGGAAAGAGCTTGGAACTGTGTTATTGACCAGTTTTTTAATTTAGCATGCGACACCGCTTTGAATGAAGGAAAGGGTGTAAGTATTTTTAAATTTCTAAAAAAATCGGAAGAAGGAAGTAACTGTCATTATTATTTTAGTAAAGCCGATGGTGTTATGTGGAACTCTATTATTGAAAATTCTCCACAAGGAAAATATATTTCAGATAATTATGATCACGAAAGTATGGTTTTAATTTGTGTACAAATTCCTGTTAGCGATACATTAGGAAATGATGAAACATGTGGTAATTTAAAACTTTTTCATATCGATTCGAAAAAAGAATTTTCTCCTTCAAAAAAACAAGAAGAAAAAAAATCAGAAGGGTTGAGAAAAAGGGTGGTGAAGGTGAATGAATGAAAAATATTTTACAAAGTAAAATATTTTTCTATTTTACAAAGTAAAATATTTTATAATGCAAAATTACATTCAATTCCAAGATGGGATGATATACCTAAATCATATCCGATTAAATTAAAAGTATTACACTCTATCGTTTTTCCTTTATACCATACCCTGTCAGGGCGATCTTGATAAGGTTTTGGTGTAAGAGAATTTCTTTCAAAATCTAAAGTAAATTTATTTTCACTTGTTCCAACTTCATACCAAGCATCATACCATCCTTCAATCGTGTTGATATCACTATATTCCATAGAAGAAGTATCGATTGCAAGAATGAAATTATTTTCATTCGGAATCTCTCTTTCAAGAATTTTATTTAAATTTGAAAGTTGGTATTTTTGTAAATAAGAGATAGAGTCTAGACAAACAATACACAAACTCAAGTTTTTTTCTATCGAGGATAAAATAAAAATTCCTCTTTTATCTGTATTTTTTTGAAACTCGATAAATTTTATTTTATCAAAAATAAATTTGGAAAATACGATATCTCCCTTTTTCCGGTTTTGAAAATTATCTGGTAGATATTTTTTATATCCAAGATAGCTAAACTCTCTTCCAAACTTTTCATATAACGAAAGTCGAACATTTTGAAAGATTATAAGTGTTGGTTGTTTTTTTTGAACAACCTCTAAAATAATTTTTAATCTATCAAAATAGTCAGATTTCCAATCAAGATTATATGCAATAAAATTTATCGTATCCATTTTTTAATAAATAATATTTTATATTTTAAATATCAACAGAATATTTGTTATATGTATAACAAATATTCATAAAAATTATTTCTTCTTGGGTGCTTGTTTAGAAGCGGTAGATGCTGATTTTGCTGGAGGATTTTTCTTAGCAACAGGTTGAGTTTGTTCAGGAGCGGGAGTTGAAACGGGAGCGGGTTGTTCTACTACCGGGGTAACCTCAGCGGCAGCGGGTGCTGATTCTTCCGGAGGATTTTTAATCGTTACAGATTTTTTATTAGGAGCTTTTTTCGCTGGAACAGTTTTCTTTTCTACTTTAGCGGGAGAGGTTTCTGCTTTAGTTGTTGACTGCTCACCTCCTTCGAGGGTTGGAGCTTTATATGATCTAACAGTACTGCTAAAAGAAACAAAATATTCGGTTTTATCCTTTACTACTTTTTGAGGAGTAGAAAGTTTCAAACGTTCTCCTGAATAAGGAAACTCTTTCTTATGAGAACCCTGGGAAGTTTCTTGAATTGTAAAAATATAAGAACATTCTCCTTCATAACCAAGTTTAGTAGCAGCTTTGCACAACCCGGTAAAGGCTTTTTTTGCCGCTTGCATGGGGTTTCTTCCCTTGAATCTACCTCCCTTAAAACTCAATTCAGAAGCCGGGATAACAGGAGATCCTTTTTGGGGGATAATTTTATCAGCGAGAATTTTGAAATAACGAATACCGTTACTCCCAGCGGTCTCTTCGGTTTCCTCTGAAGAGTTGTTGGATGAAACAACAGCTTTAGCATTTTTTGTATTCTTTGCAGAAGAAACACTCTTTTCATTAGTTGCCGCTTTTTTTGCTACAGGTGCCTTTTTAGCAACAGGAGTTTTAGGTGCTGGTTGTGTTTTTGCAGGAGGAGTTTTCTTTTCAACGGCAGGAGCAGCATTCTTTTTAGCGGGTGCTTTTTTAGCAGGAGTCTTTTCTACAACAACCTCTTCATTTTCAGAAAGAACTTCAGAAGAAGAATCTTCCTCGGGAAGATCTTCGACTTCAACCTTAGGTTGTTGGACTTTAACAGCGGTAGATTTTTTGGCAGACATATTTCGTGATAGTGTAAATATAGCAACTTATTACATAGAATATCTTTTTTCTAAATAGGTTTGGATCTTTTTTGTTACTTTCCAAAAATAATAAAAATCATCGAGAATTCAAACTCTAATATTCTATTTTTGAAGAGTTTTCACGTCTTATAAATTTATATTTTCAAAAATATAAATTGATATGCATTTCTTAAAAATACCTTCCTATAAATATTTATCTAGAAAAAATATTTTTTTATAACGAAACGAAAATAATAACTCAAGAAAAATGAAATTTTTTTGCTCAATAAATAAAAAGTCCATCTTCTAAAAATGGACGAAGAAAATTCATATGATGAATATGAAAAAGATGAAAATGGATATGTAAAAATTTATTGTGTACCACGACCATCAAAACGTAAAATAAAAATAGTTGGTACTAGTAGTACTAGTACTAGCGATTTAAAAGAGTTGGCCGGAGTAGACGATGATTTTATGAAAATTATAGATGAGAAAAAAGTTACAAAGGATTTTTTACTCAATTATGAATTGACCGATATTTTAAGAGCGGCACAGTACAATGACTATTTGAAAGAAAGAGTGGAGACGATTTTATTTTGTAGACCTCTTCCTATTTTGACTTTTATGAAAGGGACGGATACAAAAATTAAATTATTTCCTCATCAAATTGCAGCGCTTAAATTTATGAGAGAAAAGGAAAATACAGACCCTCGAAATTCATATGGAATAAAAGGAGGTATCATAAGACTCGAGATGGGATTGGGAAAAACTTTAACCGCCATTGCACATTCTCTTATCTCACCTCGTAAACCTTCTTGTGAAAAACATGGTGAAAACGGATTTCCTACTCTTATCATCGCATCTAAGACGATCATTACAGAATGGAAAAAGAACGGTTTTGGTAACTTTTTTGATCCGAGGAAAGTAAAGGTCTTGTACTTGCATAAAAAATATCTCGGCGATGGCATACATAATATTGATCGAGAGATGATTGTAAAGTTTGACTTTGTGATAACAACATATGATGTTTGTTCTACTGCATGTAAAAAAGGAAAATATCATGAAGATATTATTGTATTAGGTGATGAACATACATTGATGAAAGGAAAGATTCTAAAGATTGATTCTCGATTAAGATCACAGTCAGATAAACCAAACGCCAAGGGTTTAAATGTTATCTATACAACTCCATGGGAACGTGTATTTTTAGATGAGTCTCAAAGAATATCAAATCCGTCGACATGGACGTATAAGTATATTATGGCAATCTATGGAAAGTATAAATGGTGTTTGACAGGAACCCCTGTTAGAAATTATGAAACGGATATTTGGGCTCAATTTCGTTTTTGTGGTTATAATGGGGTCGATAGACAGATAGATTGGTCGAGAAATTATAAATACTTTCTTGAAAAACATTCACTTGGTAAATATATTTTTAATGTAGATTATCAAGATACACATATTAAACTTCCCGATAAGTTTGATAATACTCGAACCATCGAACTTACAGGAATTGAAAAGATGTGTTATACACAAGTCGAACAACAAACCATCATCCTTTTTGATAAAGTATTAAACGGTTTGTGTGATTTTGCTTGTATTCTTGCTTTGTTTACAAGACTTCGACAATGTTGTATCGCCCCATATCTTATGACGGCCGAGTCAAAGAGAGAAAAAGGAAACAAAGCAAAAATCAATCAAGAAAAATCGGCCATAAGATATATTCTTGATTTTCTAGAAAATGAAAATAATATGAGCGAGTGGGTGCATGATAAAGATGGAAAAGCCGGAATATATTCTGCAAAAATATCGGAAATTATAAACGTGTTGGGTAATATTCCAAAAAATGAAAAGATATTGGTATTTTCTAACTTTACGAGCGTTTTGGATCTATTAGCTTATGCATGTAAAAAGAGATTGCCTCATTTTAAGTTTGATCAAATGGATGGGGATACTAAAGTAGGCCAACGAGAACAGATTCTCCAAGATTTTAATAATCCGAATGGAAATCAAGGATTGTTCATGACTTATAAAGTAGGTTCCGAAGGGCTGAATCTTGTCGAGGCGAATAATGTTATATGCATCGAGCCATGGTGGACACCATGTGTGCAAAAACAAGCGATAACAAGATGTTATCGAACCGGCCAAGAAAAAAATGTAAATGTCTTTAACATTTATATAAAAGATTCTATCGAGGAACGAGTTTTAAAAATATGCGAAATAAAGGAAGATCTTTCCAATGAGATTATGGGTAGTAATTCTTCAAAAGAGATTGCAAAATTAGATAAAGTTACTTTGGGAAAAATTCTCGGGATTTACGATTAATTTTTTATCCGCGAGTAAGTAAATGATACACACCGCAATCGCATGTTTTTTGATTTGTTATTCATGCACTTTTGAACTTTTTAGAGTTTTTCATTAAAATATCTTTTTACAAAGATATTTTATTATTAACAAAAACATGGATGCTAGATGTTATAGAGAATTTGTTAGACAACAACAAAAACTTCAACCGTACAGTAATAAAATAAATTATCCCGAACCTATTTTTAAAAGAAACTGTGATTATAAAATCGTCCCTCCAGGATATCAACCCAAAAGAGAAAATCCAGGAGGGTTAGATTTTAGTGTATACAACTATCATCAAACCGTAGATGGAGTACCTATGCAGTTTCCGGGAAAAGGATGGAGAGTATACGAAAATACTGGAAAATATTATCTATGGTGGTGATATCTTTTTCGTAGAAAAGATATTTTCCTTTATAAAAAATTGAAATATTTCTCGTAGAAAGAAAATTAATTTAACTTTTTAGAAAAAATATGGCAACATTTCCTCCAAGATGTTTTACATGCGGTAAAGTTTTAGAATGGAAACCATATGAAATTATGGTATTTACTCAAAATATATCAAAAGTAGATGCGCTTGATAAATTAAATCATAGTCGTTTTTGCTGCAGAAGAATGTTTTTAGGACATAATCCAAAAATTGAAGATGACAAAAATTTATATTCAAGAGTTTCGACTCAAAAAAATTTACATTTTTTCGAGAATGTGTAAATGCGTATTTTTAGAAAAATGATATTTTTATTTGACAAAAATAAAAATTTTATCTTTTGACTTTTGCGTGTGTGAAAACTCTTTCTTTGAAGTTTTAAATCCTACGATTTCAACTTTTAGAATGTCTTCCCTCCAAGAATCGATTAACGCTACAGTTGCTAAGTACATTGATCATTGTAGATCTTCCTTTGAAAATCAGTTGAAGGAAAAAGAGGTTGAAAACATCAAGACGATTATGAATTGTTTTGATGCAGTTTTTAGTGGCAAGGAAACTACTAAGGTTACCGCTGTCTCTAAAAAACAAGACGCCCCTGTTTCTTCGACTGGTTCTGAAGAGGTTAAGATTATCTTGGACTATGGAACTAAAAATCATGCATTGTTTGGTCCTTTTGGCGCTACCTACAAGGAGTTTAAGGATTCTCATCTTAAGGGACATGCCAAGTACAATGCAAAATTGAAGAATGGTCCAGGGTGGATTTTTAACAAGGATGATCTTGCCGAGATGGAGGAAAAACTTAGAGAGGCGGATATTCCTTTTACAAAGATTGACAAAAAGGGTGAGGTTGTAGGAAAAAAGGTTGAAAAAGCAAAGCCTTCTAAAAAGGGTGATTCTGATTCGGAAGCAAGCGAAGAGGAAAAGCCTAAAAAGAAGGTGACAAAGGCTAAACAACCTTCTAAGAAGAAGGAAGAGAGTAGCGATAGCTCCTCTTCTTCTGAATCTAGCGAAGAGGAAAAACCCGCACCCAAAAAGATTGTTAAACAACTTTCTAAACTTTCCTTGGAGAAGGAAAAGGCTAAGCAATCTAAAAAGGAAGAGAGTAGCAGCAGTTCTTCTTCTTCTGAATCTAGCGAAGAGGAAAAACCCGCTCCTAAAAAAGTAGAAAAGAAAACTGCTCCTGTTGTTTCTAAACCGGATGTCCCTCCTAAACCAAGCGCCCTTAAAGTTACTAGGAATTCATTTGGTAATTTAATTAACGCTGAAACTGGAGCGGTATTTGCTTCTCTTATGGTCGGTGGTAGAAAGACTAATGTTGCCATTGGTATCCAAAATAATGAAACTGAAAAAACAGGGGTGGAATCTCTCTTACCGTTGGATAAGGAAAGAGTCGAGATTTGTAAGAAAACTGGGAGGAAGATCCTAGACGAAGAATTCTTTAAGACTCTTTCAGAAGAAGATCAACGTACGTACAAAAACTTGGTCTATTCTGATAAAAAGGAAGAGGAATCTGATGGAGAGGAAGATGAAGGAGAAGAAAGTAACGACAGTAGTAGCGAAGACGATGAAGAGTAAGAGTATTTTTTCTAATAAAGATTTTTTCCAAACAAAAAATCTTATTTAAAAGTTGTAATACCATAGATAAAATGAAATTTCGACAATTGGCAAATCGTACTTTAATTTTAAAAGAAAAAGTTCCCATACAAAGATTGTTTGAACTATGTCGAATCGGGTCTTATAGATATCATTTTCATTGGGATCGTTTTTCAAATGGTATTATGATTACATGTGAACTTTTTTACTTTTTGAATCGCCAGAAAAAATTTGTTCATCGTGAAACTCAGTTTGTAGAATCAACAGATATTCATTATGCAAAAAATGTTATTTGTGAAAGTTTGTTACATAATATCGGTCTAGGATTTACATTATCCGAGTCTTCAGACTATAATCTTTCATCCGAAACCGAAGAAGAGGAAGAGTGTTTTTCTACAGAAGATGAAGAAGATATCATCAAAGAAGAACTTCAATCTGGAATGACTTCTACTATAAATAAAGTTATGGAACAGACAGGGCATGCCGTTCAAGATATACTTTCTGAAACGAATGATGAAAATGCAAAAGAGATGGGAAAAGTACTTTCATCGATCATGTCTGGGCAAGAACCGGATAAAGAGGTAATGGAGAGATTAACTCAAAATATTTTTAATTCGATTATGCAAAAACAATGAAAAGTGATATTTTTATAAACATATGTAAAATATATCTTATATTCGGAAAAGTTATTTTTTCTATGGAATTGGTCATTGAAATTGTAGAAGACGTAGAAGAATATAATAAACCTACTCAGCCTCAAAATGTAAAAAAAACAACAAATGTGTTAACACGATTTGAATATGTTATGTTAATTGCAGCAAGGGCGTTACAAATTTCTGCAGGTTCTGAACCTCTAATTCCATATCAAGAGGAAGGATTATATAATCCTCGAGATATTGCAGAAAGAGAGTTATTGGAAAGAGTTATTCCTTTACTCATTCAAAGAACTCTTCCGGATGGAAGTAAAGAATTTTGGCATGTAAAAGATATGTTTATAAAAAATTACTAAATACAAAAAAATGATAAATTTTTGATATTTCTTAATTAAGAAATATCATTCCAAAATATAAGAATGTCTTCCTCTCAAATTGAAAAACTTGTGTCTGAATTATTGAAGAAAAAACTCGATGAAATTATTCCGAATCTTCGTGCTGAAATTACAAAGGAGGTTCTTGCTTCATTGAAAAAAGAAGAGGTTGTTCCTAAAAAATCTAAAGGTTCTTCAAAAAAACCTGAAACCTCTGAAGATGAAGAGATGGTATTATCGGAAGAGGGAACACCTTCTCCAGCAAAAACTAAAAAATACTCGATTGATTTTGATAAGATGAAATATGCCGAATTGATGTGTTTTATTAAAGAAAAAGGAGGTAAAGATTTTAAATGTAGTAAAGGAAAAAAAGCAACTCTTGCAGAATTGAAAGAATGTGCTAAAAAATTAGCTTTGAATGAAAAAGTTGAGAAACCTAGTATTCAAGAAAAACCGGTCGCTGAAAAAAAATCTAAAGAACCTAAAAAACTTGTAGTTAATTACGATGATACTTATAAAGTTTATACGGATGAAAATAAAAAGTATATTTTTCATACAACGGGGCAGATTATCGGTAAACTTAATAAAAATATAAAAATTAAATGCCATTATCAAGCTCTTGTAAAGAAAGATGTCGATGAACTTAAAAAGGCTGGGTTGCAGTTGTATCACGTTTTAACTTTGAAAAGAACGGAACCTCTTTCAAAGGAAGAGTTAATTCAATTGATTGGAGATATAAATAAGGAGATTGAAGAGGGGGAAGAGGATGTTTCTTCTTCTTCTTCATCGGATGATACTTTCCTAGCCTTCTTATGCTTCTTTTTGGGTTTTTCTTCTTCTTCTTCATCGGAT